>OIWK01001102.1_pt1 | contig 27424 bp, 23 predicted proteins | sample 1587401 | NCBI WGS metagenome assembly OIWK01 (sample SAMEA3888911, study PRJEB22519) | human gut metagenome | biome: human gut; feature: human-associated habitat; material: faeces | place: Denmark | collected 2009 | reverse complement strand
TCATATTTCTACTTTTCTCCGGTTTATTGAGTACACCTGTCTTGCTTTTGCAAGCATCGAAGTGTTGCTTTATACAGTCGAACCCCATATACCCTGCTATGACGTTTTTTCTAAGTGTTGGATTATTGAATCGAACCCTGTCGGTGCATAAGTTTTGTTAAAACTGTATATATCATCCAGTCCAATTCTCGCCATCCACTGTTCACCATGAACAAATCATTCACTCTCACCGCACAAAACATGAATTTATCATCACCATACATGCTCTACTCAACAGCTGTTTTACGAAGTAGAAATCATCTATTTTCCCGTAATTTTCATTACTCAACAAACCATCTATGATGTAGGCGTCATTAAGAGGTCAGCTAGTGTACTCAACAACAACTTTACGAAGTAGATGATAAACTCATGGTTTTTTGATGTATTTATCATCAAAAAGGTCATTTCAGCAGTTTTCCTATCCATTACTCGCCGATGTGTTCTACATTTGGTTTTCTTTCAGGCTTTTTTCGTCAATATGTACCATAATCGCCCGTTTCGCTCCCATATTTCAGTGCATTATACAACATCATTGCACTGTGTTGAGTGTACAAAACAGGTTCTTTTCGACCATGCAACATCAATACGGTTTGTAGACCAGACGTTTGTGGGCGCAGCTATTACAACAAAATCTCCATCGACGTATGCGGTCTTCGCATCCAGCGTTGCGGTCAGATTCAATTCTTTCTCTGTGAGGTACTTCTCAATATAATCATCCTGAATCGGAGACTTGCGGTTGTTAATCAGATCAACCTTCTCCTGTACAATATCAACTGCAGTTACCTGATGATGCTGACTCAGCACGGTTGCAATCGACAGACCTACATAACCAGTGCCAGCAACAGCGATTTTGTATTTCATTGCACAACAAGAATCCAGTATACATTTTCGGAATTCCACAGAAAAATGCCGATCCTTCTGCGTGGATATGTACCACATCATATCTTCCAAATGCACTGCAAAGAGCTGCAAAAAAAGAAGAACTTACTGCTGCCAGTCCTTTCTTTTCTATCGTTGGAACGGATCGCTGGCGAATCCCTGTATATTCTGTTTTTCTGTCATATTCCGCTCCGCTGACATGGTGACCGGATCTGTTGTAACAGGTGACTTTGTGACCGGCCTTTGCCATTCGGGTGCATAGTTCTTTTACAACGATTTCCACGCCACCTTCCCGGCTGAGTCTTTTCTGTCCAAACATCGCCACCGAAAGTTTCTTTTCCATACTGTTTCTGACCAATTCTTTCTTTTACTTAATTTCTTGATTATTTGTTATAACTTCAAACACCCTCTCCCACCTTTCTCCCGGATCTCTCCGTTTTTCAGGCAGGAATTCTTCGTCACTTCTTCTTCCGACGTAACCAGGCGGTGTTCAGCCTGTAAGAGCCAGCCGGTAAACCGGCTCCCACTTTTTGCTTTCGCATTTATAAAACAACGGAGTAGACCGTATGTTTTCCATTTTCTTATCCTGCAGTTTCACTGGCTTTCTGTTTTTTCTGAAACTGCGCCAGGCATCTTTTTGCTGTATTTCTTGCGATGTTCAGATACCTGTTGGTTTTGTGTCCGGCTTCGCAGGTACATTCCTGTGTTTTTTTATCGACAGACACGATATTTGCTCCGCAGACAGCGCAGATTTCATGTAATCCTTTTGCATTAATATCGATAACCAGGATGCCGGATTGCCACGCTTTGTAGGTGAGGTATTCCCGGATTCTGGTGCTCAGATGAAGGGTGCTGTAATTGCCGGAGGCTTTTTTCACATGTTTTTCATAAGATTCGGCATATTTGGGAAATGCGATGATTCCCACTTCGTGTGCCTTGCAATATTCCACGATTTCCCGGCTGACCTGGTGGGCGTAGTGGCTGTTCAGATGTTTGATCTGCATCCAGTAACGCTGATTCACCGGTCCTTTGCCATTTTCTCCGTGGGAAGCGTGGGATTTGTCGATATGTTCCACAACTCTCCGGCACTGATCGGTGTAGCGATTTCCACCTTTGAAGTAGCGGACTTCTGTCTCTTTTCCATCAGCTGTCAGGACACTTGCCACGGCAAATACATCTTTCGTTCCAAACTGGACACCGCAGACATTTCTTTCTGCTGCGATACGTTCTTTGATCCCGGATGCATCCTGCACCACTTCTTTTACCGGAACCTGAAGCATCGTGTAGGGATGTTCGTACACCACAGATGGCGACATCAGCTGTCCGTCTTCCGGCAATTCTTTTCCGTACAGGCGGCAGTGCATCCAATGCCATTCGTCACCAGTCCACACACGCAGTTCCACACCATGGCTGGTCAGTTCCCGGTACATTCCTTTATAGTAGGTGACCGCCGAATGAAAGATTTCGGTCTTACCGGCGTATCCACCGGCAGATCTTGTCAGGTAGCTTTTTGCAGCTGCAATCGCTGCATTGACTGCGGATCGACGAAAATACAGCAGGGCATTGTCCCAGGGAAGGGGATATTCCACCTGTTTCCGGGTCCGTCCCGGGATGCTCAGTGTCTCCAGACTGCGCAGGGCATTCTGCGAATTTTCATTCCAGAGTTCGGGGCGTTCCAGATAGAGGTCATAGTAGAACTTTTGTATCTCGTTATAAAAGTTCTGTGTTGTCTCCAACCATTCCGGATGTTTGCACCGTAATCGCAGCCGCCAGGTTGTGATGGCGTATCCTTGCTTGGTTCCCATGCTGATCGATCCTTCCGTGTTTTTTTTTGCATTCTGAAATGTCGCTTAACTTTCCCTTAAGCGACTTCTCTGTTGCGTTGGATATCAATGATTGATCCGGTGGATTACTCTTGATTTATCCCGATATCTCTTAAAACATTATCAATTTTATCATTTTTCATTATAATGGTCAAGTTAGTGCTTTTATTTTTAAATAATCTATTCATAAAATTTTCACGTAATTACCTTTTGTTTTTCGCCAATAGTGACAAAAAGCAGTATAAGCCGTCAAAATCATCGTCATTTCTGTCTCGCTTTTGTATTATAATCTGAGCAAAAAGGAGTAGACACAGATGGCCAGAAAAGGAGAAAACATTTATAAGCGAAAAGATGGCAGATGGGAGGCACGATATGAAAAAGGCAGAAATTCCAAGGGACAGATTATCTACGGCTCTTTGTACGGAAAATCATATCGGGAAGTGAAAGAGAAGAAAATCAATAGTATCGTAAAACTTCCTGTAACAAAGACCATTTCGCCGTCAGAATCCGTGAATATCTGCGATGTCAGCACCAGGTGGCTGGAATCGATCCGGCACACGGTAAAAGAAAGCACATACAGCTGTTACCTGACACTGATTCAAAAACACATTCTTACTTATTTTAACAATAGTTCAATGATCACATCCGAACATATCCAGCAATTCATTAATTACAAAATCACAAATGATCTTTCTCCAACCAGTGTGAGGAATATTGTGGTTTTGCTGGAACGTATCCTTCGCTATGGAGAAGACGAAAACCTGCTTCCGGTTACCAAGCGTTCTTTCACTTTTCCGAAAAGTTCCTTCTATATAAATGATACTCTGGATGCAAGTCAATTATCCATTCTTGCAAGGTATCTTTATCTGGAGGGAGATGCATTCTCTGTTGGACTTTTGCTTTGCATGCACACCGGCATCCGGATCGGAGAACTGTGTGGTCTGAAAGGGGGAGATTTTAACTTTACTAACGAAACCTTTGAGATTCACCGGACGATTTCAAGGATTCGAAACACCGAATCTACTCCGGATCATCAAGATGCCAAAACAAAAGTAATAATCGGCACACCCAAATCTACGTCCTCTCTTCGAATAATTCCTGTTCCCCGTCAGCTACTGTCACTTTTGAAACGTCAACAGCTGTCCCCTGACGAATATCTTATGACCGGTACAATCCACTATACCGAACCACGCAACGTCCAGCGAAGATTCAAAAACATCCTGAAAAAATGCGATCTCCCTCCGGTGACTTTTCATTCTTTACGTCACAGTTTCGCAACCAGATGCATCGAAAAAGGTGCAGACAGCAAAGCACTTTCAGAGATTCTGGGACATTCATCTGTAAAAATCACACTGGATATTTATGTCCACAGTAACATGGAGCAAAAAAGAGAATACATCAACCAGATGACAATCTGACACTCATTCGCCGTCAAAATCATCGTCAAAAAAGGTCTTTCCCACTGAATCTATGGGGGAAAGACCTTTTTTGTCGCTTAAGGGAAAGTTAAGCGACTTCTTTTATAATTTTACTGCTCACAAATTAATTCAAACCTATATTTCTGTTTCACATCTGGATATTTCTTGTCACCATTTATACAAAATAAAAATGCTATGTTAACTGACTATAAAGCTCTTTCAGTTATCATAGCATTTTTGTAATTATGTTCTTTACACAAACGGATTATAAAATCTCCCATACAAGATCGTCACCGTCAGGCTCACTCCCAGCAGCACAACTCCGAGTCCCAGCACGATAAAATCATTTCTTGCGAAGGATCTTTTTGTATACCAGGTTCTCTTTTTGTGTTTTCCGAATCCCCTCAGTTCCATCGCATTCGAGATCGTATCGATGCGGTTCAGACTGGTGAGGATCAGTGGCAGCAGGATGTTGACAGAGTTTTTCAGTCTTGCGAAAAAGTGTTCTTTTTTTCCAAGTTCCACACCTCTCGCCTGCTGTGCCTGGCTGATGCTGTGGTAGTCTCGCTGGATGTCCGGGATGTAACGCAGGGCGATGGCCACGGAATAGCCTACTTTGTAGGAGATACCGAGGCTGTTCAGGCTGGCAGCGAATTCACTGGGGTTCGTCGCTGAGATAAACAGGATCGCTACCGGCAGTGCCACAAAGTATTTGATGGAAATATTTACCATATAAAACAGCTGCTCCGCTGTCAGATCATACCTCCAGAACAGATGGCAGAGTACATGCCGGGTGCCATACAGTGTTGTTCCCTGATCCGGGTCGAACAGGAAGATGAACAGGTTGTTCAGCAATAAAAAAACAAGCATAAAAATCATCATAAAACGGACTTCTTTGAAGCGGATCCTGCTGAGTTTGAACGCTGAGATACTCACCGCCAAAAGTCCAAGAAGCACCCAGGTGTTGTAGGTGATCATGCTGGCGAAGGTAAATAACAGGAAAAATGCCAGCTTGGTAGTTCCGGTGAGTCTGTGAACTACACTTTCCCTTGGCAGATAATTTAATACCGTATTAGCGGCCATGGCTGCGCACCTCCCGATCTTCTTCGATAAAACATTCCACAAAGGCTTCCGGCGGCGTGATACCTGCACGGTTTGCCAGAGTGAATAAACTGGTTTCCTTCAGAGCCGCCCTCTCAACCAGCTCCCGATTACATAAAACTGCCGCCGCACTGTCATCAGCGATCAGCCGCCCGTCCGCAAAGACAAGTGCCCGCGGCGTGTATTCCAGCATCAGATGCATGTCGTGTGTGATCATCACAACGGTGACACCCTCTTCATTTAATTTTCGCAAAAATTCCATAATTTCTGTATAATGATGAAAATCCTGCCCCGCCGTCGGCTCATCCAGAATGATCAATTCCGGATTCTGTACCAGAACACTGGCAATGGTCACACGTTTTTTCTGTCCGAAACTCAGTGCTGAGATCGGCCAGTTTCGGAACGGATACAGGCCACAGATCTTCAGTGTCTCTTCCACCCGATCCCTGACCTTCGCCTCATCCAGTCCTGTATTGCGAAGACTCAGTGCCACCTCGTCAAAAATCATGGTCTTGGAGATCATCTGGTTTGGATTCTGCATCACGTAGCCGATATGTTTTGCTCTGTGACGGATATTTTCTGTTAGCAGATCCTTCCCTGCAAAGCGAATCTCTCCCTGATCCGGATCCTCGAAGCCACAGACCAGTTTGGAAAATGTCGATTTTCCGGCTCCGTTCTTTCCTACGATGCTGACCATCTCTCCTTTTCGGATCGTCAGGCTTACATCCTGAAGCGTCTGCTGTCCTTTTGTGTATCCAAAACTCAGGTTTTTCACTTCCAAAAGAGGCTCTCTCTCCGACTCCTGCTTTCCTGCCATACGCGACTGGAACCACTGCTTTAACTGTTTTACATCGTCTTCCGGCAGTGCAACCCTGTCTGCATGGGATGGTTTTTTCTCCGGTGTCAGCGTGATTCCGGCATAGCGCATCGCAGTCAGATACAGTGGCTCCCGGATCCCATTATCGGCAAGAAGATCCGTTGCCAGAAGCTCATCCGGATGCAGATCTGCCAGGATCTTTCCTTCACTGACCAGGATGATCCGGTCCACATCTCTCCATAACACATCTTCCAGACGATGTTCGATGATCACTACCGTAGTGTCGGTCTCTTTCTGGATCTCATCGATCAGCTCGATCGTCTGTTTTCCGGTTGCAGGATCCAGATTGGCAAGCGGTTCATCAAATAACAGGATCTTCACCTGATCAACCATAACACCGGCAAGACTGACCCGTTGTTTTTGTCCACCGGAAAGTTCATGGGGTGCATAGTCAAGATGGTTATTTATTTTTACCAGTTCTGCTACTTTTCGCGTGATCTGATGCATCTCATCCTGGGGCATACAGCTGTTCTCCAGGGAAAACGCGATATCCTCTCCTACAGTCAGTCCGATAAACTGTCCGTCCGGATCCTGCAGAACCGTTCCCACATGAGCGGAAAGCTCAAAAATACTGCTTTTTGTGGCATCCACCCCATCGATGATCAGTTCGCCGGTGGCTTTGCCCGGATTGGAACAGGGATTCAGTCCGTTAATACAGCCCGCCAGAGTACTTTTCCCGCAACCGGAAGGACCTGCGATCAGAACTCTCTCACCCGGATAGATATCCAGATTGATATTTGTTAAAGTCGGTCGTTTCTGGGCACGATACTGAAAGGAATAATTTTTGAATGAAATAACAGGGGATTGTTTGTTTGTCACGTTTTTCTCTACCTCGTCTTACTATTTACAAAAGAAAAAGCTTTTTCACAAGCCTCTGAGACTTTATGAGAAAGCTTTTTCGTAATCAGCAACTGATTTTATTCCTGATCCAGGGATCCTTTTTTGGCAATGGTCTTTGTGTAAGCCAGGATCAGAAGTCCACCTACTACCACACCGGTGATCGTATTGGATACTGCGGCAAATGCACCCTGTGCAAATACTTTTTTTGCCGGTTCAGCATAAATCAGAATATCCAGTACCGGAGCCACTACAACCCATCCGATGACATGAGCAACTACGTTTGCGATTGCAAATACTGCTGCTTTTGCTTTACCAAAATCACCTTCCTGAACGTTCAGCTTTCTGGCGAATGCTCCTACAACCACACCGACAAATGCAGATGTGATCACCCAGCTCCACCACGGGATTCCACCCCAGGACAGATCCACCAGTGTATGACCGATGAAACCGATCAGACCACCAGCTACCGGACCGTACATAGCAGCCAGCAGAGCCAGTACTGCATACTGAAGACTGATGTTGGTGTTCGGAACCGGGCTCGGGATCGCTACAAAACGTCCCAGCACAAAGAACAGAGCCGCGCCGATACCGATGGCTACCACAGTTTTGATACTGTTATTCTTTTTCATATTCATTTCCTCCCTCGTGTTTTCGCTGCTGCAGGCTCCGGCTTTATCAGAAACCTCAGCAACGCCATATTCTTATATAGTATACGCTGTTTTATGGAAGGTTGTCAACTGTTCTCTGCGTCTTATGTCCGCATGATATCCCGTCTGTGTTACTGTTTACTCCGTTCCGGACATCACGCTGCGCGATACACCGAATCTATGCTGATCGCATAGATTCGTACGATATGGCCCGGGTTTTCTGTGACCTTCGCTCACGAAAAACACCTCGTGGAATATTACCGGATCGCTGCCACAATCGCCCGTTCCATCACATATGCTGCCAGGGTTCCCGCCACATTCAGATCCGCTTCCACATCTCCTGCGGATGCCGCGTAGATACTGTCGCCGTCTGCCATGGTTCCTACAGGGTTGATGCACCGTGCATAGGCATTTCTGGTCATGGATGCGATCTTATTCATCTGTGCTTTATTGAACTTTCCGTTAGTGAACACTGCTCCGATCGTTGTATTGCCGGTAAAGAGATTCTCTCTCCTCCCCATCTTCCAGAGTTCTTCGCAACTGTCACCAAAAGACGTTCCATCTGCCGTAAGAAGTCCGGCGATCTTTTTTCCGGTGGATGGATCAAAGATATCCCCCAGTGCATTGACCACTACAACAGCTGCCATCCGAAGTTCTCCCAGCTCTACGGCATACATACCGAGACCGGATTTCATCGCACGCTCCATGCCACAGATCTTACCTACTGTAGCACCGGTTCCGGCGCCCACACTGCCGCAGGAAGGATTGCCGCCTGCCAGCGCTTTCTCGCAGGCCGCATATCCCATTGCACTGTCCGGTCGGACAGTGGCACTTCCGTAACCCAGGTCATAGATACAGGACTGGCACACCAGCGGAACCCTGGCATAGCCTGTCTCAAACCCGATTCCGTGGTCTTCCAGGCAACGCATCACACCGTCTGCTGCTGCCAATCCATAGGCGGATCCGCCGGATAAAACGATCGCATTAATCGGGTTATCCGCTGTAACCGGAGAAGTCAGCGGAGTTTCCCTGGATGCCGGTCCTCCACCACTGATATCCACTCCGACAACCGCACCCTTCTTATCAAATAAAAGTACAGTCACACCGGTTTTTGCCTCGTCACTCTGGACATTACCGATGGAAACCTCCGGCATATCCGTTATTGCTATTTCACGTATTCCCTTCATTACTCTCACTCTCCTGATAAATAGAAATCCTGATACAAGAAGCATGCCGGACTTTCTTCCCGAAATCTTCCGGCATGCTTCTTATCATGTAAAATGTTCTTTTTTTGTATCCTCAGATTATTGCTTAGATTCTGTGTAATGCCGCACTCAGTGCTCTTGAGATTGCTCCTGCCAGGATAAAGCAGACGATCGCCTCGATCAGTCCCTGTACACCGACGAATGCCACGACAAAGGTAAACGGGTTACTCACTCCCAGAGATGTCACAAATCCCTGGATATAATCTGTATGATAAAAAATCAGCACAAGCGCACTCATAAAAAACAGCGTGTTCAAAAGCGGGCAGGCAAGACTCGCCACCAGATAGGCACCATTTTTCATTTTTCCGCGGACCGCTTTAAAAATCAGTCCTGTGATCCATCCTTCCAGGAGTCTCGGAACGATACATACCACTGCGGTTCCCAGCGGATTGATGCTGAATAACATGGTTCCGAAAGCACCCATACCGAAGCACTGCATAAAACTGGTGATACCGAATGCCAGTCCGCAGATCGCACCGCCCACTGGTCCGAGAATCATCGCCCCAACTGCTACCGGTACCGTCAGAAACGTAATAGATAATCCAAGTGTCCGGAAATATCCCAGCGGGGTAAATGCCATAACGAAAATAATGGTCACCATCAGTGCCAGTTCCACCAGATACCGTGTCCGTGATGCATGTGTGTTGTTCATAGTTTCTTTTTTCTCCTCTTCCGTCCGATGAAACGGCATACCACCATAAAATACAGCTATACGTTCCCTGTCTCTCGGCTCATTAAATTATAGAATATTGGGAATAAAACTGAACATCAGATACCTGTGGAAAAACAGACATACAAACAGACAGCTGTATAACATCTGCATATTCATACAGCTTCGGATAAGATTTCATGGACCCTCCGCATAGTTGCCGCCTGTAAATGGTCAGCACCATCATCGTTTCCAAGTTTTTAAAAATATTATCAAAATGGTGGATGCGTTTTCACACAGGAATAACGTTCTTTTCTACTATACCATCATTTTCTTAAATAGCAACAAAAATTTCCGGAAAACATTGTATTTCTTTCGGAACATACCGGAACGGAATATCGCTTGTTGCTTGCGTAAATCAAAATTGATCCACCGGACCAATTATTGATATGCAACGCAACGAGAGAAATTATGCCTCACGAATTTACTCGTTATGCAACGCAAAAAAGCGGTACCAGAATCTTTCCTGATTCTGATACCACCCGATTTTAATCTTTAATATAATGTTTCTTTTAATTTTGCAATGGTCTGTTCCCAGTCCGGAACAAGCATATCCTGTTTCTTCACATAGATAACTTTATACATATTATCATATGGAATACGGTCTTTTACCAGTTTGTACTGTAACAGGGATGGAGACTTCGCAAGCAGAGACCACATCTCATCTTCCGGGATGTTATGAGTTACCAGCGGAAGAACATCTTCAGCAAAACTGTACAGTTCCGGAAGGCTCATATCCTTGATCTTTTCCATCATCTTGGTCAGAACGGTTCTCTGACGTTCGGTACGCTGATAATCGGCATTACCGACATAGCGGATACGCGCATAGGCTACTGCCTGTATACCGGAGCAGGTCTTTGTCCCACCTTTTATAAAGTAATAGCTGTTTGGATCCAACTTTCTCAGATTACACATCTCTGTGATGTAATTATTGGCAACTCTCACTTCATCATCGGAAAGTGTCAGTTCCACACCACCCAACTTGTCAATGATATCAATCATGCTGTTAAAATCAACAGATACATAACGATCCACCTGAACCTTATAGTTCTGTGTCACTGTTTCCAGAAGCAGCGGACCGGCACCATTGGCATGGGCTGCATTCAGTTTTCTCATACCGATACCGGGAATATTCACATAGGTATCACGCATCAGAGAAATCATGCTGATCTGCTTTTTCTCATAATTCAGAGACATCAGGATCATACTGTCTGAGTTTCCTGCCCAGGACTTGTCACGGCGGTCAACCCCTACCAGCAAAACGTTATATACATTTCCGTCATTTGTAACCGGTTCTGAATCGGAAAACTCGGCCAGTTTTGCATCCAGTTCCTGTTGTTCTTCGTCCGATAAAACTTCTCCGGTTGCATCTTCCGGATTCACTTCATCTTCAGCAGTTGTATCTTCCCCTACGTTTGTAAAGTCTTTCATCGCATCTTCATCCGATGTGTAATTACTGGATCTGTAGAATCCATGAGTAACTCCGTAAACAGCTCCGACCGCACCCAGGATCAGAACTACGATCACTGCAAGAGTAATCAGCAGAGCTTTTTTCTTTGATGAATGTTTTTTCATAATTTTTCCTCATTTGTACTGTCGCATCGCAACAGTTCCGTTACTGAACCACGATTGTCAGTTTTGCTTCATTGGAACGGTTTCCGTCCGTATCAACGATGTAATACGTCTGCTCATAAGTGCCTGGAGTGTCTTTATCGAATGTGTCTCCGGAAATCTCGATCCGTTTGTACAGAGTTTCTTTGCTGTCCTTATCATCCGTTACACTTTCCACATAAGAGATACGGTTAATCGACTCTCCTTTTTTGATCGTCACACGGTTCGTTGACAGTTTGATCCTCGGAGCTTCCGCCGAAAGATCATCTGTGGAATCGTCTTCCTCACTGTCATCTTCTGATGTTGTGTCAGCGCTTGCCTCCTCCGTGTCAGATCCGGCATCCGGTGTCACTGACGGAGTCGGAGTTGGCGTATCTGTCGCTTTCGGTGTTGCAGAAGGCTGTGCATCTGCACTCTCATCTGTTGCCGTTTTCTCTGTGGCATCTGATGTTGCTGCCTGGTCATCTGCAGCCGCACGATACGTTACTACTTTATTTGCTTTTCCCACATTGTTTCGGGAGTCTCTTGCAACATATACAATCGTAGCAGTCTGTCCGTCTTCGTTGGGATATACGCTCTCAACAACCAGGCTTTCTGTCACATCACCATCTTTATTATCTGTCGCTGTCACTCCGTCCAGAAGTCCGTCATAGCTGTCACCTGCTGTATACACGATCTCGTTATCCTGGAACTGGATCTCCGGCGGTGTATTGTCTTCCGAAAACTTCATAAAGCCCACAAAGCCCATCAGTCCAAGACACAGAATCACCATAATTGCTATGATACCTTTTTTCATTTCTTTTTCCACGCCTTCCTCTGTTTAATCTTCATGTCCATACTTGCCGTATTTTCCATATTTTCCATAGTATTTGCCATAATATTTACCGTAGTAGCCCTGTCTGGACATATCTACTTTATTCAGAACAACACCAAGGATCGGACAGTTACTCTTTTCCAGCTGCTGCTTTACCTCCTGTGCAAACCGATAACTGATCACACCGGATTCGATGACGATCATCGCACCATCACATTCTTCCGCGATAATCGCGCTGTCGATAACGCTTCCCAGAGGCGGGGTATCGATCAATATGTAATCATATACTTTTTTGAGGGAATCCAACATCGCTTTAAAATGACGGCTTCCCAGCAGTTCTGCAGGATTTGGCGGAACCGGTCCGGCAAATATAATACTCAGATTCTTTACATTGGTGGAGCAGATCACATCGATCAGAGGTGCCTGTTTGGAAAGATAGTGAGTCAGTCCTTTTACAGAACTTCTCACTTTTGTTCTTCCCACCAGTACAGATTTTCTCATATCCGCATCGATCAGGATCACTTTCTTTCCAGCTTCTGCCATGGAAACTGCCAGATTCATTGTCACACTGCTTTTTCCTTCATTTGGTGTACAGCTTGTTACTGCGATCACTTTTTTATCTTCTCCACAAAACTGGAGATTGGTACGGAGAGACTTATAGGCTTCTGTTCCGCTGTAGTCCATCTCCTGCACTTTAATTTCTACATTTTCCACAGCTTTTTATCTCCTTTTATGTTTTTTCGCACGTTTTTTCTTCTTTTTATCCGTCTGTAACAGAGGAATGGTTCCCAGAGTACTAAGCTGCAGATAACGTTCTACATCCTCTGCTGTCTGAATGGTATCATTCATAATAAAGCGGATCAGGATAATGGCAACTGCGATCATACATCCCAGGACACCACCGATCAGACCATTCTTTGAAACACTCGGACTGTATTTTTCAGCCGGGATATTGGCCTCATCTACAACGTTAACTGCTTCGGAATTCATAACATTTTTGATATGTTCTGCAGCTGTATCACGTACTGCATTGGCAATGTCTCTTGCCATATAAGGATCCTTATCCAGTACACTGATGGTAATGATACGGGTATCTGTCGTATTGGATACGGAAATCTTGTTTACCAGCTGTTCATGTGTCATATCCAGACCAAGCTGTGCAATGACCGCTTCCGTAACGGTACGGCTCTGGATCATCTCTGCATAGTCTTTTGTCAGCAGGGTACTGGTCTGCATATCTGCGCTGGTCAGTGTATCGTTGTTCTGTTTTGCCAGCACATACATCTTGGTTACGGACTGATACTGAGGGGTGATAAATACTTTCGTTCCTACGATTGCCACCAGGCCCAGAACAAGCCCGGACAGGATAATGATTCCCAGGTGACTCAGCAGTACAGAGAAAATCTCCCTCAGATCGATCTCGATCTCATCGTTGTTCATCTGATTTTGTTCCATATTCTTTCTCCTATCTTCCTTCCTCTATGATCTCACGGGGATTTCTGATCAGAATCTTATCTGCATACTCCCGTCCCATAGTCTTCTCCATATATTGGGCACAACGGCCCATCTGGGGTTTTCTGTCCCCTGTATTATGTGCATCACTGCCTACAAAATGCAGCAGGTTCTGCTTCATAACCTTTTTACAGAATCTCTTCATACCCCAGCCTTCCACACCGCTGATACTGTCCGCATTCATCTGTATGTATGCGCCCATATCCACCAGTTGTTCGAGATGTTCCAGATTCTTTCTGATAACCGGATAGCGTTCTGCATGTGCAATGATCGGTTCATATCCGTTGCTGATCAACTCATAACATCTTTCCTGAATAAAACGAAAATCATGTGCTTCGGAAAATTCTGTCAGTACAAACCGCGTATCTCCCATGGTTGGTCTTTTCCCCGCATTCAGAGTTTCTACCATATCCAGATTGGCGTGAAACTCGCATCCCAGAATGAGCCTGAGATCCGGTGCAATCTCTTTTGCTGCCTGCTGAACCTGAAGATACTGCTGCCTGATCTTTTCCATCGGTGTCTCAAACATCCTTCTTCGAAAATGCGAAGTTGCGAAAATCGTCCGCACTCCATCGTTATATTCCATCTGAAGGATCTTTTTTGTGATTTCAATCGTATCCGCACCATCATCCACATGAGGAATAATATGTGTGTGGATATCATACAAACCTTTCATATACTTTCCTTTCTGTTCTTTCTGCTCGCAATCGTTTTTATTATACAAAAGCTTCTTATATTTGACAAGCAAAAGATTGCACAAAAAAATTAACAGAATCTTTTATTGTTGCTGGGCACGGAGTGGACAGTAATCTTTTATTTCATGATCCTCCATGCCATCCAGACTCCGGCAATCCCTCCGGTCAGTTTTCCTGCCAGAAGTGCTCCTGTCGCCGGAGCATCCACACCGAGAACAAATCCCAGATGTGCCGCCACCATAGATGTGCCACATACCAGAAGGGCTGCATTCATGACGATTTCTCTTTCGTTCATCCGCTTCATATCTGCGATTACCGGCAGTGCGCTTACTATTCCCATCAGCAATCCTGCCGTACCGTTCCTTCCAAGACCGATTTTTTCTCCGATCCATTCCAGCGGATTCTTTAACAGCCTCTGCAAAATTTCCGCAAATGGCAGACTGCCAAGGAGAACGATTCCGATTGAGGAAATCACCTTCAGTGCCTCATCCAGAGGAGTCAGGCCGGGAAGCAGCTGCAGACCGGTCATATAAGAAAATGCTCCAAGCGCAATTCCTATAGTACCCGCACTGCGGATCACCGTTGCAAATATCCGAAACCCATGGATCATTCCGTCCGGAAACCGGGAAATTCCAAAAGCCAGAAGAATCGCAAGAATCAGAACCGGAATGCTCTGAAAAAGCAGTTTTCCCAGAGAAACACCGCACATCAGACCACCTGTCAGGATTCCCACAGGAAGCATGCATAAGCCTGCAAGAATCCCTTTGGCAAACAATGGTTTTTCCCGTTCTCCCAACATTCCCATTCCAACAGGGATCGTGAAAGTAATGGTGCATCCAAGGGTTGCTCCCACGATAATCCCACCGTATCGGCCGATTGCCGGATCCTGTGCCAGTTCTTTACAAAGCTGATAGCCGCCCATATCAATAGCCAACACACCACCCAGCATCCCAGGATCAAGATGAAGGATCCTGTAAAGCGGAACAATCGTATGTTCCAGCCCCAGTGAAAGTAACGGTGTTATACAGATCAACCCCGCCATAGAAAGCGCCGTCGGTCCGAGAAGTTGAAACCCATCCTCGAATCGTCTGCCCAGACCGAACTTATTTCCCGCAAGCTGATCCACGCCGCCGATCAGGGCACAGATTGCCATCACCCACATCATTATCTTATCCATTTTTCGTTCTCCCCCGTCACCTTACTATTATTTTTTCCGTGCATCTGTGTAAAAGCCACAACGTATTTTTCATACAATGAAAGCAAATATGCTGCACATCCCCACAATATTCTCCATCCGCATGCAGTACCACCGGCTGATCCAGTTCCATCACGATCTCAGATCCGTCTTTCACATCAAATCCACGGATTCTTCCCTGTTTTCCCATTGCCAGAAGCGGAAGCAGGAAAAATGTTTTCCATTTTGGTATTCCGGACGCACTGCTCAGAGAGATCTTTCCATCATCCGGTACACTTTCCGGTGCCATCGGAACCCCGCCGCCTTCTGCCCTCAGATTCATGGCGGCAGCAAAGATCATATTTTCATAACTCTCTGTTTCCCCGTCTATCGTTACATTCGCCTGAAAGGTTCTCATGGAAAACAGAGTCTGAACTGTCAGCATCAGATACGTCAGCTTTCCCAGGTGAAATCTGTTCAGGATCTTTTTCAACTTTGAATGCAACGCCTTCTTACATACAATCGCATCCAGACCGGCACCTGCACTGATACCGAAGATTCTTGGCTTCTCGCACCCTTCCCAGCTTACTTTCCCAAGATCGATCCGCTGCAGTTTTTCTCCATTTTGTTCCTGGTCGATACAGGCTGTGATTTCCCGCAGATCTTCTCTGGTATCCCGAAGGATTCCGAGATTTCTGGCAAAATCGTTGCCGGATCCTGTGGGAATCACACCAAGGCGGACACGGTCAAAATCCGTAATGCCATTCAGCACTTCATTGATAGTTCCGTCTCCCCCTACCACCAGCAGATAGATGGGTCCTTCCGGAATCTTTCCACAGATCTGTCCGGCCAGCTTCACTGCATGTTTTTCATAACGAGTCAGATATGCATTATATGATATTCCATTTTCCTGTAAATATTCTTTTGTTTCCTTCCATACCGCCACTGCACTTCCGGTACCGGCACCGTTATTTACAATAATCTGTATCTTATTCATAATTTATTTTTCCTTTGTTTTTTACTCAATGATTTTATTGTACCGCAGCCAAAGGCTTTTTACAATCTATAAAATCTGTGCTACAATATTTACCGGATTTAATAATAATCTGTAATACCAATCATATCTCAAAGGAGTTTATTTATTTTATGCAAATTACATTTCCTTCTTATTATAAAAAGTTTTCCTGTATCGCAGATGCCTGTCCGGATACCTGCTGTGCGGGATGGCAGATCATGATCGATGACAAAAGCCTGAGCAAATACCGCCATTTTCAGGGATCTTTCCGGAATCGGCTGCATAACGATATCAACTGGAAAGAACATGCCTTCCGCCAGTACGGGCATCGCTGTGCATTTTTAAATGAAGAAAATCTCTGTGATATGTATATAGAAGCGGGATCCGAGATGCTCTGTGATACCTGCCGCAGATATCCACGGCACATCGAAGAATTCGAGGGTATGCGGGAAATATCCCTGTCCCTCTCCTGTCCGGAAGCAGCACGGATCATCCTCTCCCAAAAAGACCCGGTTACTTTTCGAACTTTTGAAAAAGAAACTGCCGAAGAAGCCTATGAAGATTTTGATTACTTTCTGTTCAGCGCGCTGATGGATACGAGAGATTATCTGCTCACTGTGCTTCAGGATCGCAGTGTTCCGGTACGATATCGGATGGCAAAACTTCTGGTGTGCACCCATGACTTTCAGCTGGCGGTAAATAAACAGGAACTTTTTTTCTGGGAAACGATCCGCGCACGACATGAACAGTCCGGTTTCTCTTCTGCTTTTCGAAAGAAGATTTCCGGTCGGTGTTTTCCGGATATGGATCGGGTCGATCTGATGAAACAGATCTGGAAAACCATCGTTCCGAAACTGGAGGTTCTCTCACCGGACTGGACCGTTTTTTTAAAGGATACACTGATTTCTTTGTATCACACCTGTCCGGAAGAAACATCCTATATGGAACTTCTCCTTGATTTTCAGGATACTTTCCCGGAATGGCAGATACAGAAAGAACAGTTGCTGGTATACTGGCTGTATACATATTTCTGTGGTGCTGTATATGATGAAAAAATCTTTGCCAAAGGAAAAATGGCGGTGATCTGTACACTCTTCATCGAAGAGCTGGTGCTGGGACTCTATGCCCGGAAACGGGAAAAGCCGGAACCCGGGGAGCTGGTGTCCGTCTGCTACCGATTCTCACGGGAACTGGAACACTCGGATCAGAACCTGAATACGCTGGAAGAACTGCTGGATCAGGAAGAGGTGTTTTCACTGGAACATCTGATGACACTGTGTAGCATCTGATGGTTGCTGCCAGCATCAAAATTGGTCCTCCGGATCAATTATTGATATGCAACGACCGGAATGAAACGCAGACCGCTTGTGACATCCACCTTATACGCCGCAGTATGCATTCTCGCGGAGCGTTTTTTGCTTTATATAAAACAAAAACAAAAAAGAACAGGAGCGAATTGTCCGAAAACAATCCCCGCCTGTTCTTTTTTACACTTTTTTATATATAATTCTGTCACCACACATCAGTACAGCAGGATCGGATATCCTTTATCGATCGTCTCATAGATTATCTTCGCCTGATCCGGCGGCAGATTGATGCAGCCGTGACTTCCTTTGGTTTTGTAGGTATCTCCGCCAAAGCTTGTCTGCCAGCTGGCATCGTGAAGTCCCTGTCCGTAAACAAACGGCATCCAGTAGGTAACCGTGGTATCATATCCATACACATCACTGCTTAAGGTAAACGGACTTGCTTTGTATGCAATCGGCCATGCCCCACGGTAGGTTTCTCTTCCTTCTACCGGAAGACCACTGACGATATCCGTCTCTGTCACCAGTGCCCCATTCTTGTACAGCCACAGGTGCTGCTGTTCCAGACTGACTTCTATGTAACTTCCGTTCAGATCATCCGTTCCGTTTCTGGAATAGCCTGATTTACTGTATACCGGTTCTCTCGTCACAGCTGCCCCACCATCAATATCTGCCAGAAGCTGTGTCAGTTCTCCTTCCTGGTTAACCCGGTAACCATATTCATTACCTTCGATGGTGATCGCTTCACCGCCTGTAGTCGTGAAGGAACGTGGCCGGTAGATAGTATTGTATTTTGTGGCAAGATTCTTGATATACTCCTGCGCCTGTGCGGTATCAACGGATACACTTTCATCGGAAATCACCAGCCAGGAACAGATAGTCGTATTGTCCAGAACCTGAGTTTCTTTTCCGAATGTATACGTTACGGAAACTCCTTTGTACTTTTGCAAAGCAGCATTTAACGTGGTTACTTTTTCCTGTAATTCCTGAGCATCCTGTGTAACAGCTGCTTTCCGGTAGAGATCTGATGTAATTTCCACGTTCAGTCCTGTTTTCGGAAAATCCCCTTCGATCTGCGGGCGGATCTGTTCCTCCACATATGCTTCCACAGCTGCCTGATCCATATGATTACCCAGTGTCTCCGGGACTATCACATAAGCACTCTGGTCGCTGTTATATTCCACGTATGCATCGGTTGAATCCACACGGTCTGTGGAAAGCTGAAAGTGTTCCTCCGTCAGTGCCGCAGAAAATGTCTCATCGTTTCGTTCTACCTGATAAGCTACCGTAAGACCTTCCTGTTTCGGGAAGAAACCGCCTTCTTTCCAGCGTTTGTCTCTCAGTGTTTCCAGATCCTGTTTCAGCTGTTTTTCGTTGATGCTGTAACCAAGATCACCGAGTGTGGTCTGATAATCCGTTTCCCCGTTTTCCTGAAAAGTAACCGGTACTTTCTTAAAATCATCTGCCAGCATCCCTGCCGTCTCTTCCACACTGCGTCCGGATACATCCTCTCCAAAAATCTTGATCCGGCTTCCCATGGTTTTTGTTCCCATATAGTGTGCATAACCAAACAATCCTGCTACCAGTCCCGCCATAACAAGCAGGCAGACAGCCAGCAGGATGATATATATTTTTTTTGACTTTTTTTTACTCTTCATTCGTCTTTCTTCCCTGCCCTTTTTTCTGTTGTTCTGACATCATCTGTCTAGAGCGTGTCTGAAAAATCATTTCCGCAATCTGCAAGCCCCACTTTGCGGTATATTTTACCCTCATTCGGTTGCCGTAGCCCGCTACGCCGCCCTCATTCGGATAAAATCTCCCACAAACTGGGACTCGCAGCTCATGAAAAGCCTTTTTCAGACACGCTTATTATACTATACATTTATGAAAAAGAAATAATGAAAATATAACAATTTTCTTTCTTCATAGAACGCTTTTTTTACAGGTTGACGAATCTTTCTGCAGACTGAAATTTATCAGATTATTTCTGTACATATTTCTCTTTCAGTTCTTTCACTTTCGCCAGGTATGCCTGGTCCTGTTTTCTCTTCAGAAGTTCTGCACGGATCGGATCCTTTACTTCAGCAAATCCGGCTTCTTTGGCTTCGTTTTTCTTCTCAACCTTGATCAGATGATAACCAAACTGAGTTTTTACCGGACCTACCACATGTCCCGGTTCTGCCTGGAAGGCTGCGTCTTCGAATTCTTTCACCATCTGGCCTTTTCCGAATTCACCCAGGTCACCGCCCTGTGCACCGGATGGACAGGTGGAAGATTCTTTTGCCGCTTCTTCAAAAGTCTTTTCCCCGTTCACGATGGATTCCAGAATAGCTGCACATTTCTCTTCGGAATCGGTCAGGATATGCTTTGCATTTACCGTAGCTCCTTTTACAAACTGTGCTTTGTTCTGTTCATAGTAATCTTTCACTTCCTCATCAGATACACTGACACTCTCGATAGTCTCTTTTAATACCATCTGTACCAGGATATCCTGTCTTGCATTTTCCATTCCTTTTTTGTATTCTTCAGTCTCATCAAGCTTCTCATCTTCTCCGCATTTTGCCAGTGCATGGAAAGTGATCAGCTGTTCTTTGCAGTGTTCTTTAAACTGTGGATTGGATGCATATGCCTGCTGCTCCTTCGGCAGGTGTCCGATAAATGCCTGCAGTTCTTCTTCGGTGATCTGGTGTCCGGCTACCACTGCCAGTACGTTCTGTGCCATAATATTTTCTCCTTTGCTTTCCGGATCCGCTGATGTTGTTTGTATCGGATCCTGCGAGATATTTTGCCACGGGATATCGGTATAACAATTGTTTCCCGTACCATGTCGCGTGGGTTTTATTATAAAAGAAAAGCACAAAATATGCAAGGGCAGGCCATGAAGTGCATGATTTTTCACACACACTCTAGATCAGTTTTCGTTTTCTTGCTTCATTCACCGCCGCTGCTTTTCCGTTCACACCGAGTTTCCGGTAGGTTTCCCGACAATGATACTTCACCGTCACTTCCGCCAGCCCCAACTGTCCGGCTATCTTGTTCATGGAATCTCCCTCTGCCTGCATCCGCAGAATCTTCCGTGCGGTATCGGAAAGTGTGACTTCTCCCTCCGCTTTTGTTCTGAGATATCCAGGGTACATCTGCGCCATTCTTTTTCCTTCTTCCAGCACCTGTCTGTGAAAGTGTGGATCGGTCCAGTGTATCTCTTCCCTGCTTTTTTTCAGAAGGGGCAGCCACAGACCAGCCTCTTTTGTCAGTATCCTAACAAAATGATAGGATTCAGCTTCGCTGACAGCCTCCTGCAACAGATTCTTCCACTCTTTCCGATCCATCTTATAACAGGTCACTGCCAGAAGTAACGTACTTTCTATCCGGATATATGTCCGTTCCATCTCTTTTGCATAGTAGAGCAGCTGCTGTAACAAATTATATGCTGCCTCGTATTTTCCCTGTTGCAGATAGACACGCACCTTTGTTACATATCGGAATCGTTCCAGAATATAGAACTCTCTGTTTTCATCCGGTGCGCTCTCAAGCCACGCCAGGATCTCCGCTGTATCTCCTCGATACAGATGCAGCCGGCACAAAAATGTATCTATGTTCGCAATCAGCTTCGGTGCTTCTTTTTTACATCGTTCCCGAAAAGTCTGCATCACATGAAGCGCCTCTTCCAGATCCTGACGAATCAGATACATCCAACAAAGGAGTCCGTTTGCTACGAAGACCTGTTCGATTTTTCCTCCACTTTCCGCCTGCATCCGCCCTTTCTGGATCAGTGCCATCACCTCATAATCATCCTGTCCTTTTTCCAGATAGCTTTCTGCCAGTGCCAGCGGAACCAGCCCTTTTCCGTACTTTCCAAGCACAAATTCTATGATCTTTCCAAGGCTTACGGCCAGTTCTCTGTCCTTGCGGCTCCACTCGCAGAAGTCTTTTCCTCCATTCATCATCGAGGGAAGATTGCTGGTTACAGAGAGTTCCGGGATGTGTACTTTCCGGTCGGTGATCAGGACACCTGCCGCCCGCAACAGATCCGTCATTCCGCTGATGCCACGATGGGGAAGGGAAATATCCAACGTGATCAGCCGTCCTTTGGCTTCCCGTGCATCACTTCCCTCTGCCTGTTTTTGATATTCTTCCAGTTCATGATACCAGCGCTCACTTTCATCCACATTCATAAGAATCGACTGCAACAGGCTCATTCCCATCATAAGTACCGGATTCCCCCGGATCAGATCCTCCGGAAGCTCCAGATAATAATTTCGCAGTTCATAATAATTACCGATAGCTGCATTTTCCCTAGCATTCGCCACCAGCAGCCGGAAGATACTGTCTGTATCATCGTATGCCTTGTACATTTCCAGTGCTTTGGCAATCTCGCCCTCCATCTCATAATACAGACCTGCGTTATAATACAGACGGCTGATCTGTTCCGGAGAGCGTTTTTTATGCAGCCGCTGTTCCATAGACCAGCGCATGGCATCCTTGCAACGCCAGACACCGTCTTTTTCCCCCATTTTCGCAAAAAAATTGCCGGTTTCCATCCCCTGTGCCAGCATATGCTCCACATGTTTGTTTCCGGTGATCATCGCCGCCAGACTCACCGTAAAATCTTTGACAATGGAAATATCCATAAAAAATTCCTGCAGTTCTGTATCCCACTGATCATATACATGACTCTCCAGGTACGTCCAGACCGTACGCATCGTGGCTTCCAGATTCCCGTTTTCCATCACAAAGATCCGCAGGGACATGGGATTCCCTCTTCCCACAGCCCATGCTTTTTCCAGCTGTTCCTCTGACACCTGCAGTCCATATCTTTCCAGATACTCATCCTGCTGTTCTCTTGTCAGGCAAAAATCTTCTTCCCCGATCATTACGAAAGAATATTTCATCCGAAGGGACAGAAGCCACGCCGGAAATGGGGCACGGGAGATCAGTACCATCCACAGATCATTTCGTTCCATCCATTCCTGGATTTTCTGATAATAAGCATCTTTCAGCCGGATATCCGAGATTGCGTAAAGATCATCCAGCACGATCACCGGTGCCGTGATTTTTTCACTTTCCAGATCATCCGGCGTCGTATTCAGTGCAGAGACATACAAATATTCTTTTTTCTCGAGAAAATGCCGGATCAGAGAAGTTTTACCCACGCCGGTAACACCATACAGATAAGCAGGAAGTCCCGCCTGATACGCCATCCGTAATTTTCTTTCGGCCGCTGCCGGCCACAGATATACGTCTCCAGTTGTTCTCATCATGCTTCTCCCCCTGTACTATGTTCTTCATTTTTTCTGCAACGGCAGAATATTTCGCCGGGAAGGAACAACATTTTTTCAAATTCTTTTGCACTCAGCGGCATGGAAAACCAGTTCCCCTGTACATGATCGCACCCGGAAGTTTTCAGTACCTCTACCTGTCTTGCTGATTCCACGCCTTCACAGAGAACCTGGAAACCGAGGCTTTTCAACATCCCGATCATCTGTCGCAGAAAACCGATACCACGGTAATCTTTTTCACACTTTTCCATGAACCCGCGTCCCAGTTTTACATCATTTAACGGGACATCTGCAATCAGATTAATAAAAGAAGATCCCACACCGAAGTTATCCAGTGCTGTATGGAAACCGGCATCCTGTAGAGAACGCAGAAGATCTTTGATATTTTCATACCGGATCGTATCCGTCTCCTTCAGTTCCATCTCCAGCATCCCGGGATCCACTTTATATTTTTCCAGAATCTCCAGATACCGTCTGGTTGTCTGTTGATCTTCCGCATGCAGCGCCGATACATTGACCGAAACCGGCACCGGTGTGATTCCGCTTCTTTTTGTTTTTTCCAGAAATGCGGCCACCTGTTCAAATACATAAAAATCAAGTTCCACGATTTTTCCGTTTTTTTCATAAAACGGAAGAAAATGTTCCGGTCTCACCACGATACCGTCAGGTCTTCGCCAGCGCACCAGAGCCTCTGCTCCCACAATCTTATAATTATGTAACGAAATCTTCGGCTGGAAATAGATCTCGAACTCCCGCTTTTCCATGGTCTCATCCATCAGCAGTTTTACTGCGGTTTCTCCCTTGTTTCCGGTATCTAAAGGGATCAGTTTTTCTCCTACTGCATACTGGTTTCTTCCCGCAATCTTCGCCCGGTACAAGGCAAGATCTGCATGTTCAAGAAGCTGTTCGTAACTGTAATCGCCCAAACCTCCCGGCAGAAAACAGACACCAACACTGCAGCTCATGACAAAATCTCTTTTTGAAAACGTCAGTTTTCCCACTCTTTTCACCAGTTCACTGACTTTCTTTTCCAGTGCTTCCCGGTTGATTTCCTTTAAAAACACGACGAATTCATCTCCACCGGTACGGATCAGAATATCCTCTTTGCGGAAAAAGCTCTGCAAAAATCCGGAAAATCCAATCAGCACTTCATCCCCGAACAGATGACCATACACATCATTTACATTTTTAAAATGATCCACATCCAGCATCAGAAGGCCGGAAGAAGTGTCCATCCTTTTCTCCCGCAGGTACTCGTTCACCAGAAGCTTTCCGGTATCATGGTTATACAGTCCTGTCATGGAATCTCTTCTTGCCTGATCTTCCAGAAGTTCTTCTCTTTTCCGTATCTCCGTGATATCTCTGATGCAACCGATCACCGACTGGTCACCTTCTTCCTTCTGCAATGCATCCAGAAGTACTCTCTTGTAGTGACCCTTTTTCAGAAGCTTCAGTTCCACCGTTCCCAGAGTCTGTCCAAGAAGAAACTCACGCATCTTCTGCGCATCTTCCGGATGGATCGTACATATCTGACCCAACTGACCGAGAAATGGCATAATCCCTTTTTCTTCTTCCAGTTGCTCATTATACAGAACCATTCGATCGCTATCCGGGAAATACTCAAAGACAGAGATTCCCGCACATTTCATCAGTACTTTTAATTTATCCATCCGTTTTTTTCCGGACAGAAAACTTTTTTCTGTATCGTTTATCCTATCTTTTTCCATATATTTTCCCACACTCTTTCTTGAATTTCACCTTTTGTATAATTATAGCAAACGTAAAAGAAAAAAAGAACTATCCAATTGGATAGTTCTTCCTTTGCTTTTCTCATCTTTTTGTTCAGGACTCTTTTATCCCGAAAACCGTCAGTGCCTGACGCGGTGAAATGCCGAGTCCACCGACGCTGATCAACGTATCCTCTGCCTCTAACAAAAGATTTTCCTTCTGAAATCTGACAATCATGCGACCTCCGCTTAAGCCGTCCATCCGCCGGATCTCCATCTCAAGGGTATTGACGGTACGCCATGCAGCTGATCCTGCGTAAATATGACCGTCTGTTTCACTGTAGACGAAGTCCTTACGCATAGAGAGGACGAATTCCTTTTCTTTTCCACCTTCCAGCACTTTCCAGTACATCTTATCGCTTCCAAAAGCAAACCGCATCTCCTGGATCGGACTCATCTCAAACTGAAACAGCCCGCTTCCGCCAATCAGAACTTCCGCAGAATCCGGCAACCGGTCGTTCAGAACCGGAACAGACACATACACATGCTTACTTACTTTTTCCTCCATAAAAGGATTTCTCGTTCCTCTGCGTGGTGGAAGAGCAAGCTGTGCAGTATACTCTTTTACAGTTTCTGCAAGCGGTGATGGTGCCAGCTCTCCAGCCTCTTTCTGTACATAGGGAATCAGATCCTCCTGCAGTGCGCTCAATTCCTCCTGTGTCTGCTCTGTGGATGACGTCAGAATCACAATCAAATCAAGATCCGGGAACACAACCCCAAACTGGCCATATGCTCCATCCGCGCGGAAAGAGCCAGGATATCGGCCCATCCAGCACTGATAACCGTAGCCCTGTGCCCAGTCTTTTACATGTCCTTCGGAATCGCCTTCTGTCTCAATCTGCTTGTGGCAGGCGCGTTCGAACCATTCTTTTCGAAGCAGCTGTTTTCCTTCCCACTCTCCCTGTCTGGACAGAAAATACGTAAATTTTGCCATATCTTCCGTCACCATCTTCATACCGCCTCCGCCAAGCTCTGTTCCGTCGCCGAGCACTGCACAGGTCAGAGAAGTGATTCCAAGTGGTTCCAACAGACGCGGTTTCAGAAACTCTGTCACATTCTGTCCTGTCTTTCTCCGCAGAACCGCAGCCAGCATGTTGGTTCCTGCTGTATTATATTTATAAAATGTTCCCGGCTCATGAAGTACCGGATGATGCAGAAATGTAGAGATCCAGTTTTCGGAATTATCCGAAATCTCCGTCTCGTGACCGCATCCCATGATCAGCAGATGGTGCAGGGTGATTTTTTTAAGATATTCGGAAGGATGTTCCGGCAACAGTTCCGGAAAAATATCGACAATTTTCTCATCAACGGATAAGATTCCTTCCTGCTGTGCAAAACCAATCGCCGTAGCCGTCAACGATTTGCTGAACGAATACAACGGATGGCGGAATTTTTCATCATACGGTTTCCACCATCCCTTTGCCGCACACTGTCCATGGCGGAGCACCATAAAACTATGTAGTTCGATTTGATTTTGTTCCATCCTGTCAAGAAATTTCAAAATTCCTTTGGAGCTGATTCCAACTGATTCCGGTGTCACATCTTTAAAGTATCCCATTTTTTATCTCTCCTTAATCGCAAACTTCTCCATAATAAACATTCTGTCGTACCTGCCACTTATCTTACATTACTTCCCCGATATATATGTTTAAAATAGCATATTTGATAGTGAATGTCAATTCACAGGACACACAAATCCCATTTTCTGAGCACGGCATATTCTCTTTCCGAATAAAGTATATCATATAATATCATTTGTCGGTGAACGCTAATATAAGTGACAACACCAAAAGAGAGATTTTCATAAAAAAGGCTATGAGTATTTTATGGGTATAAAATACCCTACCAGCTTTCACCAGCAGGGTTGGTTGGAATCTTTACTTGTAAAGGTCTTCCAGCATTATTAGCCGAACTTCACCTCTCTCTTGTGCCTGAAGAAGTCCATCTGTGAATCCGCCTTTTGAGAAGATATAGTAGTAATAGTTGTTACCTTTTCCGAAGACTGAGGCATAATCCCGAATCAAATCGAGTTCATCCACACCAATTTTCTCATTTCTGTACTTACACGAACCAATGATATAGTCCTTACCCTCAACGGGTGTTCCAACAATATCAATCTGTGTCTGCTTTTTCTTCTTCGGGTCCGTACCCCACCACTGGCCGATTTCACTCAGTTCAATAGGGAGACTGTCCGAATAATAGAGCAGGTAATCCTGACACATCTTCTCAAAAATCAGGCCCATGTAATCCGGAAGATACTGTTTTACAGCGTGTGGATAGATCTTTGCAATTCTACCAGAGTCAATGGCACTCATATTGATTGGCACAAACCGATACCAGAAACGGAAAAAGTTATCAGCCAGCAGATAGATGGTTTTCTTACCCGGTTTTTCTGTAATCGGCGTTTCTTTCTTAGCAATGCCAAGGTCGATCAGCGTTTTCAGGTACTTAGATACAACCGAATTCTCCTCACCGACCTTCATCTTGATATCGTTCATTCGGGAAGCACCTTCTGCAATCGCTTTGATGATTGCATTATAAATGGCTGGCTCCCGAAGTTCCTGCTTCAGCAGATTGCCCGGTTCCTCATACAGATAGCTGGAGCGGTCAAAGAAATTATCCAACAGAGCTT
>OIWK01001092.1_pt1 | contig 27566 bp, 29 predicted proteins | sample 1587401 | NCBI WGS metagenome assembly OIWK01 (sample SAMEA3888911, study PRJEB22519) | human gut metagenome | biome: human gut; feature: human-associated habitat; material: faeces | place: Denmark | collected 2009 | reverse complement strand
CCATCGGTACAGAAAATATCGACGATATCCTCTATGATCTGCAGGAAGCGTTTGACGCAGTAAAATAATATAGGCCATTTTGATAATTTATCATTCAGAAAGGATTGCGCACAGAAATGTGTTGCAGTCCTTTTTATCTTTTCATAGAAAAAAACATTGCAATATAGAAGCAATTCATATAGTATAAAATATGAAAATTAAAATTTTAGTTTATAAAAAGATTTGGGAGGAAAAGAAAATGAATGCAAAACAACTGACCGCAGCAGAAACAATTGTGATGAAGTGTATCTGGGACGCAGACCATGAGATGTCACTGGCAGAGATCGTAAAGAATGCAAATGAGGGATACGGAAAAGAGTGGAAACCACAGACGGTATCCACATACCTTGCAAAACTCTGTATCAAAAATTATATCCAGATGAAACGAGCCGGAAGAACGATCACTTATGAAATACTCATCACGGAAGAGGACTACAAGAGTGAGCAGGCGAGGGAGTTTGTCGCATTCTGGAATAATGGTTCGCTCAAGCAGTTTATCACCGCTTTTTATAAGGATGAACCGGCTTCCAAAGACGAGATTGAGGAACTTCGGAATGCTATTGAGGAACTGGAAGAATAGTTTTAGGGTGAAAGAGGTTTATTCTTCTTGATAAAGAGCATATGACACATGAGGAAAGAGAAATATTTCTTGCGCTGATTCGGGAGAAAATGCCACAGGTAAAAGTTCATGAGAAAGAAAGGAAAAACAATTGAAAAACATATATCGAACCAGAGCATTTGTGGAATTATTTTATAGAGTAAGGGATTTTCGCTACATGGCATTATACAGAGTTTTTGTCGTTGCCATACTATTTCTTTTTACATGTATGCTTCGAGTGAAATCCACTGAACTAATGATACAAAATATGTGTGTGGTTGTGGCAGCATTTATTGCGCCGACATGGTTGATTGTTCATAACTGCAGGATTGCGGCAATGCGTTTATGCAAAAAGTATAAGATGGAAAATGAATTTGGTAAAGTAAATTTTTTGCCTGATAGTGTAGAAATTAACGATTTTGATGTAGAAAGCAGGATTGTGGGGTATGAATCAATCAGTAACTATTACAAATTGAAACACTATTATTTTTTCCTGATAATTACAAACGAAGTGATTCCCATTTTTGTCGATAAAAAATCATTAACGAATGAAGAAATGGAGAAATTAGAACTTCTGGTGCAACAGAAAATGCCACAGTTGAAGAATCAGACTGCAAAAACGATAAAACAGAGATTTGCTTTTTATAATCTTCATTCTCAAGGAGACTTGTATGGTATGTGAAACGCTGATAAATAAAAAATTAATGTACAGATTGTATGCTGCCAACCGTTTGACGAAAATATGCGTGCTCTTATTATTGATTTTGGTTAAACAGATGTTAGATATGGCATCTATAGAGTCAAATAAGAGTTCTTCATTCTTTCTCATAGGATTGAGCATTTGGGCAATCGTGGAGATTGTGGTGTATTTCGTTGACCAGAGGAGAGAAGCAGTCTGCATTTTGAAACAATATGATGTAAAGCAGTTTCGTCAGGTGGTATCTTTTGAAAAAGAAGTGATCAGAGTGACAAACGTAATCAATGATACAAATTTTGAAATTCCTTATGGCGAGATCAAAAAATTACGAAAGAAAAAGTATCTTCTTATTTTTCAGACAAAGGACCAACATATTATTATTCTTGACAAATTGCAAATGTCAATTGCGCAGCAGGATGAACTGCTTCGGATCATTCACAAAAAAATGCCGTGGCTGCGAGCCAGAGGATTAGCATAGTTTCAGGTTGGGAAAAGGAGTGAGGAATAAAATGGAGTTTGAATGCACAATTAATCGAAAAAGCGCAAAGGAAATATATAAAAAGACCGGGAAGAACGTTGGTATAACAATTATAAAAATCATTTTCTGTTTTCTGGCGATATGTCTGTTTCTTTTTTTGCTGATAAAAGATATTGCGATGATCTTACTGTTGGCAGGTTCCTTGATAGCAACGGTGATATTTTTAATCATTTATTATCAATGACAACTTAATATGATCTGTCCCAAAAAGAAAGACGGCAGTAGTGAATACCTCCAAAAAGTGGCATTTCTCGAAGATGAAATTGCGGTATCAGGAGATTTGAATAATATTGTTTGTAAGATTGCATACAAAAGAATCAAAAAATATTATTCCAGCCAGCATTATTATATTTTTAAAACCAGAGGCGGATTACTCTTTTGTGTAGAAAAAAGCAAAATTTCGCCAGCAGACAGAGAAAAACTTGCAGAACTTTTCAGAACAAAAATGCCACAGTTAAAAATACCGTGGGAGTTGCAGCAAAGTATATATGGACGTTAGAAAATAAAAAAATATTCTGAATTTACAGAAATAGTCTGAAGAGGTACTGATTGAAGTTGTCCGGGAAAAAATGTCACAGGTGAAGTTACCAAAATAACGGTCAGGATGTGTTGAAAATGGAATTAAAAAAAGAAGCAATTCGTATAGTATAAAATATAAAATGAAAAATTAAATTTTGGGTTTATAAAACAAAGATTTAGGAGAAAATGAATGCAAACGAGGAATATGGAAAAGAGTGAAAACAATCATCAGTTTAAAATAATTTTTAATTACAATATATTTGATAAGTATTTTTCAAAAATATTTCCATGGTATAAGGCAGTGTATGGGGCAATAGTGTTTGGCGTAGGGATTTTGACCGTAATTTTTGAGAGATATGGTCAAAAAGGACAGGCAATATTTATGCTTGGAGGTGGAGTTTTTCTGCTCATTTTCTGGTATGCAGAAAAAAAGAAAGTCTGCAAAATGACGATAGAACGGTTTCAAGATCAATATGGAATCAGAGAAATCCATGGAAGCTGCATCTTTATGAATGAATATTTGTTATATCAAAGAGATTTCAAGCAGGAAAAGAAGATTTCATATGAGTCATTTCAAAAATTTTATGATTTGAAAGAGGTTTATCTTTTAAGGACAAAACTATATATGTCCATAAGCAAAGCGCAGGAACAGGCGGATCATTTAGGGTTTATCTTCATTGATAAAGAGCATATGACACATGAGGAAAGAGAAATATTTCTTGCGCTGATTCGGGAGAAGATGCCACAGATAAGAAACGGTAATAGATAATATTTGTAACTATAAAATTAAATAAAGAAGAACAGCCAATTATCATTGTGATGTGCAATCCCTGCTGTAACCATTTTACATAGGTTCCTGTTTCTCCTTTTTTTACTACCATAATTTTTCTCCTTTATGTGTGATATTTGATTTGCAAATCACTTATTAAGAAGCATATAGTTTGAGGAATAGAAAACAGAAAGGGAATTTTTTATTTGTAAGTATCAAGCTGTACCAATAATTGAAGATTCGCGTTTTCATATTCATTGAAAACAGAGGAATCAAAAGTTTCCGAGTCGAATTCCGGTAAATACCAGAGCTGGCTCAAAAAATAAGCATTTAAGTCCTGATTTTTAAAAATGTATCCGTGTCTGGCATAGATTTCATTTTTTGCCAGATGAATGATTAACGGAGGGACATTGCTAAAGTCGGAAGCCTGATAATATCTTGTATCTGTAGCATAAATCGGGTAAATATTCATGGAAATATCCCGGACTTCCATTACATTTTCCATGTATCGGACATACTCCGGGTAAAAGGAGCAGTAGTCGTGATAGGTGTTCCGTTTTTGGAGTTCTTCCAAAATCTGGCTTTCGTCCCAGTCATCGCTGTATTTCTGCAAAGATTGTTCCGGTAAATCGTTTTCTTCTGAAGAGGAGGCAGTTTCACTGGTTTCTGTTATCGCTTCATCCATTTGTTCTTCTGTTGATCCATAGTTGTTGTATTTTTCATAGTCAGATGTCTGGGTATCTGTCTCGGTGTCAGATGTTATATTTTCTGATAAAAGATCGTTTTTCGTATCAGCCGTATGACCGCAGGCAGCAATCAATATGCAGCATGGTAATAAGATGCAAACTAAAAATTTTTTTCTCATGGTTAATTTCTCCCTTAATTTAACGTATAGGTTGCTGTGCTTTATAGAAATTCTTTTTCATAAAGTTGTTAAAATACAGATGTTATCTTATCACATTTAGCTTTGGTCGTATATAGTTTTGAAAGAATAAAAAACTAAAAATATAGTTAATACTTTCTTGCATAAAAAAATAAAATACTGTAAACTGAAAATATAGTTTACAGATTTAAGCATCATACACATTATCTTTAGCATATAGGAATATTTGGTTAAGTGGAAGATTAGTAGATAGGGGGAAAGCAGTATGAACAGTAAAATCAAAGAATATTTTGAAAATAAAGAGAATCGTATCAAGTGCGGCATCACAGGCGGAACGATCGCGCTGGCAGTCGTTATTTTTACAGTGATGGTGTTCATGGAGAAAAATGAAACTCCAAATAATCCCACTGAAACCGTTTCACAGACGGAAAGTGACACACAGACAGAAGAAGCGGCAGGATATTCTTTCAACGCGGGCGATCTTTACGATATGCGGCTGGATGCACAGACAATCGAAGATTATTATATGAAATCCTGTGGGGATCAGTTCAATCTGTACACGATCGATGAGGATGGTGTGCTCTGGGGAAGTGGGCATAATGAGTATGCGCAGATTGGACTTGGGTATGCGGACGAGGAATTTCATGAGAAAAAAAGTAAAATCGCGGAACACGTTGTGCATGTGGACTATTCCCAGAAAGATTTTGTTGTCTATCTGACGGAGGAAGGGAAACTTTATGGTCTTGGAAACGATTCTACCTATATGTTATTGCAGCATACAGAAATGCCAGTGGAAGATTTGGCATATCCGACAAAACGGTATGTCACCAGTCCGGCACTTTTGCTGGAAGATGTCAGTTATGCGCGGTGCGGACGTGATGATGTAGTTGCATTGAAAAAGGATGGTACAGTCTGGACGTGGGGAATGATCTGGAATTATCAGAGTACGGGATATTGTATCACAATGCCACAGCAGATTCTGACAGATGTGAAGATGATCACAGGCGGATGGTTTAACCACGCCGCACTCAAGGAAGATGGAACACTCTGGACGTGGGGATACAACTTCAGTGGAAACTGCGGAACGGATAAAGCCACGATGATTGAAACACCGGTGCAGGTGGCAGAAGACGTGCAGCGCGTGTGGACAGGACTTTTGAATTATTCAGCCAAAGAGGATGATATTACCGATATGGAAGAATTCGGTAATGATTATGTGGATAATACGATCATTGAAAAAACAGACGGCACATTCTATGCATGTGGAATGGGTGTCGGCGACAAAAGTGTGGTATTGCCGCAATATTATGAAGTGTCGGAGCTTGACACAGTCTGCTCATCAGAGTTTCTTCTGCTGGACTGGGATGAAGAAATGTTGAACAGGAAACAAAGAGAATACATTGAGCGAAAGGAGAGCCAGAGCGAAGAGGCTGTTCTTGCAAGAAAAAATGAAGCTTTATTGGAAGAGATAGACAAAAACTACGATATGGAGAAACTGAAACGTAAAGTCCCTCGTTTTTCGGAGGATGATAAGATCAATGAGGCATATTATAATGCAATCAAAACACTGGATACAACGGGATTTCTGCCGGATGGGAGATACTGCTTTGCGGTAGAGCCGGATGGAAGAACGGATGTGGAACGGTTTCGAAAACAGCTGGAGTGTGCTCATGGTCCGATAAGAATTGCAGTGGCGGATGCAGATGGAGACGGTACAAATGAGTTGCTTATTTTGATTGATGGAGTTTGTATGGCAGATTTAGATGAATATGTCTATCGGTATTCGGAAGAAAAAAATGGTTTTGAACTTGAATTTGGATCTACAGCGGGATTTGATTATTATGAGAATGGGGTGATTAAGGCAAGTCCGCTTCATTCGATGTATAGTGACTATCAGGACGGTTTTTGGCCTTATACCGTATATCAGTATGATGAAAACAAAAAGGAGTTTGTGGAGAAAGTAAGTGTAGATCAGATTACTAATGTTCCGATTAATTCTGATGCTTTCCCAGAGGAATATGATAAAGACGGCGATGGAAAAGTGTATATCATCAGTCAGGGTGAATCCGTTGCGTATATGGATGAAAAAGAATATCTTGCATGGGGAAAACAGATTTTCTGGATGCCGGAGATGAAAATAGATTGGTGTGAACTGGGTGGAAATTTGGCATGAGATGGACAGATGAATTATTCTATATTCTTATTTTTAATTGCATTACAGGTGCAATTGCCTATGGATTGTGGATATTATTAAAAATGAACATGGCGAGGAGAAAGAAACTCAAATATATTTATCCGATGCTTGGAATTGTCGAAGCTTTTTTTATTTTTCCGATTATGTATATTTATCTGAAAATTTCAACGCATGTTCCGGGTAGGCATGGAATGTATTATGGAACATTATTTTTGCCGACACCGTTTATCTATCATGCACAGTGTGTCATCGCAGGAATATGGATCGTGGGTGCAGTCTGGAATTTCGCAAAATATGCATTTCAATATTTGAAATTTCAAAAAGTGTTGGAGAAAAGCGTCAGCTTTCGTTTGCCGGAAACCGAAAAGAACAAAATAATGCGGGAACTGGGAATGAAAGGAAATGTGGAACTGTACCAGAACTATGCAGTGACATCACCGATTGTCATCGGTTGGCGGCAGAAAAAAATCATTTTTCCGGTGCGGGAGTATGAAGAAAAAGAACTTACAACGATCCTGTACCACGAACTTGTACATATCAGACAGCACATTCTGGAAATGAAGAAGGTGGGAATTTTCTTAAAACTGATATTCTGGTGCAATCCGATGATGAACGGACTGCTCCGAAGCATTGATATGTGGGGCGAGATTGCGTGCGACCGCTATGTGTGCAGTGAAACCGCATATCCATATACTGCGCAGGAATATTACACCGTTGCGGTGGATGGTCTGGAACAGTCGCATCTCTGGATGCCGAAGATGGTCACCGGATTTCGGAAAAAAAACAATTTCAAAAGCCGGATTCTGCAAATGAAAAATTATAAGAAGGAAAACGATTTCAAAAGAATTGGCGGTATGACACTTGTTGTGTTCTTGTGTGCGGTCTGCACCACAACGACATTTGCAGCAGGGGAGGGATTCCGGGCTGGATATGACAGAGTTTTCGAGAGTACGAAAGTGGAGATCGAAGAAGAGGTGATCGAAGACACAGAGTATGAGGAAATGTTTGTACCGGAACAGGAAACAATTGTATCCGGGGAATTGCCGGATGAAAATCCTGTTGAGGGTAACGAGGAATTTCAGATCAGTACCTTAGAGTCGGGTACGATGTTTTTTGCGGGAACTGTTTATGCAGATCGTGATCAGTGTATTGCAATCCGCGTGAACATCATGCCTGCGGGTCAGACGGTTTGCTATGGAATTATGACGCCGGATGACAAGCTCTGGTATGTTTACGCAATCGACAGCGGCACTCACAATTTTAGAATCTCAAACAGTGGCAATTATAAAATATTTGTGAAAAATGTAAGTACCGGTGACGTTGACCTTGAGGGTGGATATGTGAGTTACTAAGCGCAAAAAGAAGTAATAATCAATATTGTGAAAATGGTGAGGTATAAGGTGAAACAAAAGAATACATTTGAGGGAAAAGCTTTTAGAGTTCTTTTTATTGTTCTGGCAGATTTATTTATTGTGTTCAGTGTGATCATAATAGGATATGACAGTGTTTTCTCACCGGAGTTTCCGGTTTCAATTGGAGCTTTTTTCTTAATTCTGCTTTTGTGGCTGAATGTGGAAATGGTAGTACAGTATTTCTGGCGTGGAAAACGCAGGTCGCGTATTTTGAAAAAATATAAAGTGACTCAGTTTACACAGCATGTTTTGTTTGAAGAAAATGATATAAAGATAACGAATAACGTAAATGCGGAATGTTATGTGATTCCTTATAATCAGGTGGTTCGTGTGAGAAGGAAGAAAAATTTACTGCTTTTTTTCGCAAAAGACTATCATTTGATCGCAGTGGATCAGTCCGGAATTCCATTCGGAGGACAGAATGAGCTGTTCCATAGCATTTTTGAAAAAATGCCACAGGCAGCCAGATGGGGTATAAAATAAGGGGCTGTGAGGAGAAAAATTCAATGAGATGGACAAATGAATTGTTCTATATTCTTTTTCTTAATTCCATCACAGGTGCAATTGCCTATGGATTTTGGAGTGTATTAAAAAAGAACATGGCGTGGAGGAAAAAACTGAAATACATCTATCCCATGCTTGGAATTGTCGAAGCTTTTTTTATTTTTCCAATTATGTATAGTTATCTGAAAATTTCAACCCATGTTCCGGGAAGTCACGGAGCATATTATGGAACATTATTTTTGCGCACACCGTTTATTTACAATGTGCAGTGTGTGATCGCAGGAATATGGATCGTGGGTGCAGTCTGGAATCTCGCAAAATATGCATTTCAATATTTGAAATTTCAAAAAGTGTTGGAGAAAAGCGTCAGCTTTCGTTTGCCGGAAACCGAAAAGAACAAAATAATGCGGGAACTGGGAATGAAAGGAAATGTGGAACTGTACCAGAACTATGCAGTGACATCACCGATTGTCATCGGTTGGCGGCAGAAAAAAATCATTTTTCCGGTGCGGGAGTATGAAGAAAAAGAACTTACAACGATCCTGTATCACGAACTTGTCCATATCAGACAGCATATTCTGGAAATGAGGGGCAGCTGCCACATGGGAATGGTGATTTGACGGAGCAAAAATTAGGGAAATCTGAGGCTGCGGTATGGGAGAATATCCGTATTAGCGGACAGAATATGATTACGGTTTCGCTTTCAAACAATCCATTCGAAAACGAAGTGCGGTATGGTCTGATTATGCCGGATGGAAAACTGCGCTATGTGTATGGCTCTGGTATGTGTTCTCATGCGTTTGAAGTGGGCAGTACAGGAACATATAAAATTTATGTCGAAAATGTTAGTTCATCTAGTATAACTGTGAGCGGGGATTATCTTTATAACTAATGGTAGTTTCTATTCATGTAATAATCGTCTTCTTAATATTTTGAAAGGAGATGATGCATTTGGAACAGGCATTAATTGAAGCTGCAACCACGCAGGGAATCTGGGTTCTTCTATTTATTTCATTATTTCTATACACAATCAAAAATAATGAAAAATTAGTGGAAAAGCAAGATCAGAGAGAGGTAAATTACCAGAAACTACTTTCTGATATGACAGAAAAATATGCTGTTGTTGAGGATATTAGAAACAGCGTGGATGAAATTCAGAAAAAAATGGAACAGATTTCGATAGAACAAAAAGAATAGGAAAATATTGTTCTATATGAAGAAAAATCACTTATTGCCAACAAGTTTGGTGATAAGTGATTTGAGTTCTAAATGAAAGAAAAATTATGTGTGTTGAATGATAAAAATGGATTATTCAAAAGAGGCATATAATATTTATAAAAATAGAAGAGGAGTGGATATGAATAAGGTACAGCAAAAGAAATGGATAAGTGTATTGGGAATGGGCGTATTTATATTAACAATGTTATATATATGTACTTTGTACTCTGATGAAGATAAAAGAAACGTTGCAAAGAATGCAGCGGTAACGGATAAAATGCAACAGAATACAGATAATGATCTTCCAGCGGATTTTCCGAAAGATTTATTTTTTAACAGTGGAGTTGGTGGTTGGCGGACGTATTTACGATTAAACAGAGATGGCTCATTTACAGGAGAGTATTCAGATTTTAACGCATATGCAGAGGACGATTTCCCCAAAGGAACGGTAACGATATGTGAATTTGAAGGTAAGTTTACGAATATTCAGCGGATGGATCAGTATCATTATACAATGTCTTTAGAAAAATTAGAGATATTGGATATTCCGGAGATGTGGATAGAAAATGGATACAGATTTCTAAAAGAAGATGAGCCATATGGTTTGGAAAATGGTGAGAATTTTACTTTATATATGCCAGAAACGCCAATAGAACAGTTGTCGGAAGATTTTCTGATATGGTGGCCGTCATGGTATTATTCGGAGGAGGAGACTGTCAGACCAGAGAAACTTTCCTGTTATGGAATGTGCAATGAGGCAATGCAATACGGATTTTTTTCTTATGAAGGAATGGACGCATTTGAGCCATATATAAGCAAATAGCACAGAACGCCAGAACCGACATTTGCCGGAACTGGTGCTTTTTTATCTATGGACTTATTTTAAAGTCCCTTTATGAGACTTTTATACACATTTTGTTGTCTAATATATGTAAGATAAAAAAAGAAGAAAAGCGACTGTCTTACATTCACTGCGCGCGTGGAGAAAAGCATTATGAAAAAACAAACAGATGATCTTGTGAAAAGAGCGAAAAGGCATGAGTCGGAAGCTTTCACAGAATTAATGCAGCTTTATATGACGGATATGTATAAGGTTGCGTATGCAATTTTGATGAATGATGAAGATGCCGCCGATGCAATCGGAGATACGATTCTGATATGCTGGGAAAAAATGAATCAATTAGTGAAGATACAGTATTTTAAAACATGGATGACAAGAATCCTCATCAACAAATGCTATGATATCAGAAAGAAAAATCAGAATATCATTTGTTTGGATGAGTACGAGGAACCAGCAGCCTGCGATGAATATAATCTGGAATTAAAAGAGGCACTCGCAGCGTTAGATGAAAAATACCGGATTATTATGATTCTTTTTTACAGCGAGGGCTATCGTATCAGAGAAATTTCTGACATTTTAAAAATTCCTGAAAGTACTGTGAAAACACGTTTACAACGTGGACGGGAAAAGCTGGAAGTTTATTATAAGGAAAAATGAGGTGAGATTCATGTCAAAAAAAGTGAGTGAAATTTTAAATAGTGATATTCAAGTGCCAGAAATCGTTCAGAAAAAAGCAGATGCCGCCTTTTCACAGATTCAATCGGAAAGGGAAAATAATATGAGTAAAAAAAATTTAAAAGTAACAAAATTGTTTGTGGCAATGGCTGCCTGTGCAGCGTTTATTATTGTTGCGTCTACAACAAACAACTATCTCAACAGACCGCAGGAAGAAAAAGAAACAACAGTGGCTGAACATACAACAACAGAAAAAGAGAATATGTTTACCATGAAAGTAATGGCGGCACAGGCAGAAGTGACGGCACAGAAGCCGGTAGCAATCGCACAAAATGACAGGTTTGGTTATGCGATTAGTGGGGACAGCGATATGAATACAGCAAGTTATAAAATTGATATGCCACTTTACTGCGAAGGTGAGAATATAGAAAGTGTAACTTACAGTATCAACAAAGGATATTTTGAAATAAGTGAAAATATTACCGATGATTTTCAGAGTGCTGTCGAGAGCGGAAAGCCATTGGATGAAAATAGTAATGGGTATCTCAATCCAATTTTTGATGATAATGGAGAAATTGTGATGCAGCAGGAAATAAACGATTTTGTTGAATACACAGTTTCCTATGAAAATCAGCAGAAAGAAGGAGTGTGGGTAACCTTTTGTAATGATGAAATTCCGTTTTCAGATTTTGACAGTATTGTAGAACAAAAGAAAAAAACACAGGAGGAAGTGGCAGCAGCATATCAAAAACTTGTAGATGGAGTGGTTATTACCTGTACTGCAAATTATAAAGACGGCACAAAAAAAGGAGTAAAAATTAATGTTGGAGCTGCAGCGCTGACTTATGAAGAAATCGGAATGAACGTGGACGGAATGACTTTACAAGTAGAAGGAGAAGATAAAGTAGAGCTTCAGCCAACAGATAAAAGAGCAGTTTTTACGTTTGAATTGCAGCCATGACAGATAAAATCAGTATTATTTTTTAACAGTGGAGCTGGTGTCTGGCGGACGTATTTGAGATTAAACAGTATTGAAAAAGATATATATTTATTTTATAATAAATAAAACTAAAAAAATAATTTCAATATTATAAATGAGGCATGAATATGAAAAAAGGTATTAGAAGATATTTCATAATCTTGATTGTAATAATAGTATGTATTGTGACATTGGTGGACTGCACCAATACTCAGACGAGACAGGAAGAAAGAACATCTGCTAGTCATTTGATTATAAATTGGGAGAATGAAGTTCAGATTTTTGATGCAGATGCAATGGAAAATACTGGAATGGTTGAAAATATAGAGACGATTGCCTGGATTGCACCACGAGGCGGAGCCGGGATTGACACAGTGGGTATTGAACAAGTACAGTCACAGAATGAATACATTGTAGAAAGCAGTCAGTATCTGAATCAGGATAAAGAAATCATTAATACCGAAGGATTTGATACATGGGTAAGGGTTGCACAGGAGCAGGTGATGCCCGCAAAAGAAACATCAGAGACAGGACATGGAGACTATCTGATCTATAAACACGGAGATAATGGATATCTGGCAATACAGTCTGGCGAAGATCGCACAAAGTGGACAGTCTGGGAATTACCGGGTTATGGGGAGTGGCTGGATAAAGAAGTAGCAATGTTTATAAGAATGGTAACTGGATTGTAAAAAATTAAAAAAGAGTTTACAAAAATCAATAAATTTTCTTCTTAATTATTAGAATAATATTGGATAAGAAAGAAGTGTTCATAATTATCATTGACAACTTCCACGCAATCCCTTATACTTGGAATCACATCAAAGTCGCAGACAGATAAAGCATCTTATTTTTTTCTTGTCTGCAAATCCAAAACCAATTTGAGGTGGCAGGATATAATCTCAACGTTCACAGCCGGTTCGGCACGAGATTCCATTTTGATGAAGAACAGCAATGCATATAGATTCTGAGTTTCTTGTTATATTTTTAACATAGAAAATGCTTCTTATGCGTTGAAAAACAAAGCAGATTCTATTATGATAAAGGGGGAACATGATTGAACACAGAAGGAGAAAAAATCCAATATGAGAAGAAGGTAAAAATCAGGAAAAATATTGGAAGGATTTTCCGGCAGCATAACATTATCGAGTATAAGTCACCGGAAGATCATCTGAACATTGATGATTTTTATAAAGTCTATGGTTATACCTGTATTTACAAAACGGAAGTCGAGAAAGTGAACCAGATTCCAGCAGAAGAACTGACGATTACGTTTGTGTGTTATCATTATCCGCGGCAAATGTTACGAAATCTTCAGAATGAGAGAAATATAAATGTGAAAAATATCGAAAATGGTATCTATTATCTCTATGGAGATGCAATTCCAATACAGCTTATTATCGTACCGGAATTGTCAATCGAAAATAATTACTGGCTGAATAAACTTCGCAACAATTTGAAGTCCGGTGGAGAAATTAAATTATTTATGGAACAATATGAGAAAAACAGGGATTCAAAATTGTTCCAGGCACTAGCAGATACCGTCATGCGCGCAAACTGGAAAGAAGTGGAGGAAGAAGGAAACATGAGTGATGTAATAAAAGAAATTTTCGCAGACCAATTTCATAAATGCGAAGCGGAAGCGAGGGCACAGGGCGAAGCAGAAGGAAGAGCAGAAGGCGCAGCATCTAAAATGATCGAGCAGATCATGAAAAAGTACAAAAAAGGATGTTCTGTGGCTGAAACAGCAGATATGCTGGAAGAAAATCCGTCAGTCATTGAGCAGATTTATGATATACTTCGGCAGAACGCACCGGATTATGACGTGCAGAAAATATATCAATCACTTTTGAAAAAAAACACACAGGACAGCTTAACATAGGAGCTGTCCTGTGTGTTTTTTCAGATCTTAGATGAAAAACCTAAGAATATTAATACTTTTTTTAATATTTCTATGAAATCATCCAATAAGAGTGTGAAACAGTTTTTCTCTCCACATTGCGGTGATTTTATGTCTGTGCCGGAGGAGTCTTTCTTTATCTGAGCGGTATCAGGTAAAGAACTGTTGCCGGATACATTGGCAGATCCGGCTGTAGAAGCAGTTTCGGAAACCGGATCAGCAACAGTATCTGTAGATGAACCATCAGTGTTTGTATTACCTGATGCCGGTGGCACAGGTGCGGATGCCGGTGGTACCGGGGCAGGATCTGAAATTACAGAAAAACCAGCCGTTGCCGTTCCGGTTGTTGATACAATGGCAATGTTGTGAGCTCCTTCGGAAAGACCGGCAAGGAAGGATGGAAGTAAAGTTATGATAGTACTTCCGGAGTGGGCGGTATAGTCTTTATCTTTCACTAATACATTTTCATCTACCTTAACTTCGATTAAGTTAGCGAGCGGTGCACTGGAACGAAATACTGCACCGGAGTGATTGTCCGGATTTTTGCTCACTTCTGTTTTGTCACCTTCCAGCATGACCGGTGGCTTATTATCAGGAGATACAGGCGGTATTTCCGGTTCCGGTTTTCCATCAGGTGGAGTGACTGGTAATTTATCAATGATCTCACCAGCTTCTACTATGGCGTTACAATCTGTACATACCAGATCACCGGTATATCCGGTTTCCTCCTGTGTTGGCTCTTTAAAGCCCCGTCGCTGGAGATTCAAATGGCATGTTGGATCTATTTCTCCGTATTCCTCCCTACATTCTTCACAGACGGCTTTTTTCGTACAGGTCGCCTGTCCACCGGAATGGACATGTTGTTCCATTTCCCCTTCGATTTGAAAGGTAAGGACTTCCCCTTCTATAGCAGTGACAGTCACTTTGAGTTTGTCTGTAACCTGAAGCGAATCATTTAAGCCAAGGGCTGCATCAGATTTAGTGGATTGTGTACCGCCCATAACTTCCAGTGCCCAATTTCCCGGTTTTCCATTTAGATTGCTTGGAAAGCGGATGTCAGGTTGTGCAAGATAACAGACTAAACCGGATTTTATGTTTGATGTTTCTGAATTGGTCAGCTGCTTCTCTGACTTATCATATTTGCTGCCATCTGTTGAGAAGTTTCTGTATTCCAGATACAGTGTCCTGTTCAGTTCCGGAATGCCTGCTTTATATCCGATACAGTCGTCAGTACCGGTGGCTGTGCCGCTGAGCTTTACTTTGTATTCACCCGGTTCTGTGATCGTCTTTAGAGTACTATGGTCTGTCCATCCCAGAGCCTCTTTTTCTTTGATCGAAAGTCCCTGTGGAACAGGTGAGATGGCATTTGCCATGGCAGACATGAAATAAACCGGCGTTTGACCTGACGAATTGTATAAATCCAGCAGACCAAATATATGCCCCATTTCATGGATCGGAGACTTCAATGAAACGATCGGTTTTTGATCATTGTTTGCCATATACAGAGTTGAGTAGTTATTTATGACCTGTACATAATATTGGCTTTGAAGCATCCTGCCATCGCCAAGATTGATCTCCACATAGTCTGCATAATCCTTATAGTTCCAAAGCGGATCAGAGCGGTTTATCACAATATTTTGTGTCGTGTTTTTATAGATAACTGTAATGGAATCGATCTTTCCATCCCGGTTTTTGTCAAGATCCTCATAACTGTATGTCTGGCTGCCATTGTAATTTGTAATGGGGTTTCCATCCTGGATCGCCTTGTTTATGGCATCAGACCAATCGGTGCGCAGCTCGTACATACGGTAGGCTTTTTCACCACTTGTTTTATAACCGATTGGATTATCTGCACTGTAACCGGCATAGTAACCGCGTTCATGTTTTAACTGCAGGGAACCGCCGTTATCAAACAGATAAAGACTATTCATGCGCAATTTGTCTGAGGACGCATTCCGGTAGTAATCGCCCACGGAATAATAGGCAGTGTTATAGGAATTGTCTATGATCTCCCGCACAGAGACACCTTGATAAATATCATTCACAAATTCATTCTCATCTGCAAATCTGGCAAATACGATTAAATTTGTAAAGTTTGAATCGGAAGTCTGTTCTGTATTCCCGGCAGCTGCGCCCTTTACGGACAGAGAGCTAAAACCGATATTTAGCAACAGACACATGGATATCAGCAATCCGAAAAATGTACATATTTTTTTCATACATATTCTCCTGTTTGTCGTTGAATGTTGCATAGGTTTTTATAGTTTCTGGAAAAAAGGCGTAGAGCCGTTTTTTATTTCTTAAAATTCGCTCTTTTTCTTAAAGTCGGATCCAAAATTCTCTTACGGATACGAAGGGATTTCGGAGTAACCTCCAATAATTCATCGACATCGATGAAGTCAAGCGCCTGCTCTAAGCTTAAAATCTTAGGCGGAACTAAAGTCAATGCTTCGTCAGCGGAAGAGGAACGTGTGTTGGTAAGGTGTTTCTTCTTACAAACGTTCAATTCGATATCCTCGTTTCTGGAGCAGGAACCGATGACCATACCTGCATATACTTTTTCACCAGGTCCGATGAACAAAGTACCACGATCCTGTGCAGAGAACAGACCGTAAGTGACAGATTCGCCGGATTCGAATGCGATCAGCGAACCAAGCTGACGGTAAGCAATATCTCCGCGGTAAGTATCATAGCCATTGAAAATGGTGTTGATAATACCATTACCTCTGGTATCGGTCATAAATTCGCCTCTGTAACCGATCAGACCGCGGGATGGGATATTGAACTCAAGTCTTGTATATCCGCCGGTCAGAGGTTTCATATTGATCATTTCACCTTTGCGCTGGCTTAACTTGTCGATAACAGCACCGGTATACTCATCCGGAACATCGACATAGGCAAGTTCCATAGGCTCTAATTTCTTGCCGTTTTCGTCCGTGTGATATAATACTTCAGCCTTACTTACGGCAAACTCATATCCCTCACGACGCATATTTTCAATCAATACAGATAAATGTAATTCGCCGCGGCCCGATACTTTGTAGCTGTCCGGAGAATCGGTCTCTTCTACACGAAGGGAAACGTCTGTATTTAACTCGCGGAATAAACGGTCTCTTAAGTGGCGGGAAGTAATAAACTTTCCTTCCTGACCTGCCAATGGACTGTCATTTACGATGAAGTTCATGGAAAGAGTCGGCTCGGAGATCTTCTGGAATGGGATCGCAACCGGGTTCTCCACAGAACAGATCGTATCACCAATGTGAATATCAGCAATACCGGAAATAGCAACGATGGAACCAATATTTGCTTCTTCGACATCTACCTTATTTAATCCGTCAAATTCATATAATTTGCTGATGCGGACTTTTTTCTTCTTGTCAGGATCGTGATGGTTGACTACGACCGCTTCCTGATTTACTTTCAGGGAACCATTGTCGATCTTACCGATACCGATACGTCCAACGTATTCATTGTAATCAATGGTACTGATCAGTACCTGTGTCGGTGCTTCCGGATCACCTTCCGGAGCAGGAATGTAATCTAAAATGGTTTCAAATAATGGTGTCATATCTTTTTTGTTGTTTATAAGGTCGTGGATTTCACGAACGGCATAACCGTCTCTTGCGGAAGCAAAAAGGAATGGGCAGTCTAACTGCTCGTCAGAGGCATCCAGATCCATAAATAACTCTAATACTTCGTCCACAACTTCGTTTGGACGGGCTTCCGGGCGGTCTACTTTATTGACACAGACGATAACCGGGAGTTTTAAATCCAGAGCTTTCATCAAAACGAATTTGGTCTGAGGCATAACACCTTCAAATGCGTCAACGACAAGGATAACACCGTTTACCATTTTAAGGACACGCTCTACCTCGCCACCGAAATCGGCGTGGCCAGGAGTGTCGATGATGTTTATCTTTGTTCCTTTGTAAGTGATCGCTGTATTTTTGGAGAGGATTGTGATACCACGTTCCTTCTCAATATCGTTGGAGTCCATGACACGTTCAGCAACTTCCTGATTCTCACGGAATACACCACTCTGTTTTAAAAGTTCATCGACCAGTGTTGTTTTGCCATGGTCAACGTGGGCGATGATTGCTATGTTACGTACGTCTTCACGTTTCTGTTTCATAAAAAATCTCTCTTTCTTCTGTGCGGAAATAATATAGCTTATAAATTAACTCGAACCCATATATTCTATCACAATTTTATGAGAACGCAAGTAGGCAGCAATATTTTTTTTCAAAACAATATAAAAAACTTATCGACAAGTTACACGAAATTTTTTCTGGAAGGAAATGGTAAAACCATAGTTGTCAGGCAAATCACCGGTCGATTCCGGTGATAAGAGGAAGGGAGAAAAAATTCATGGCAGATAAAATTTTTGAAAATAACCAGGTGTCAATTGTGGGAGAGATTGTTTCTGATTTCAGATTCAGCCACGAAGTGTATGGAGAGGGCTTTTATGTGGTAGATGTCGCAGTCAACCGGCTGAGCAATTTTATGGATTACATACCACTGATGATCTCAGAACGGCTCATTGACGTGAATGAGGACTATATTGGTCAGACCATATATGTTATGGGACAGTTCCGGTCATTTAACCGGCACGAGGAAAAAAAGAACCGTCTTGTTTTATCCGTTTTTGTAAGGGAACTGGAATTGTTAGATGAGATCGACGAGGATATGAAGACGAACCAGATTTTTCTGGATGGCTACATCTGTAAAGATCCGATTTACCGGAAAACACCGCTTGGAAGAGAGATTGCAGACCTTTTGATCGCGGTGAACCGTTCTTATGGAAAATCAGATTATATTCCATGCATCTGCTGGGGAAGAAATGCAAGGTTTGCATCCGGGTTTGAAGTCGGAGGGCATGTTCAGGTATGGGGACGTATCCAGAGCAGGGAGTATGTGAAAAAACTGAGCGAGACAGAGACAGAAAAGCGCGTGGCATATGAGGTTTCTGTGAGCAAAGTGGAATTTATCGAAGACGAAGAGTAGATGTTAACAGGGAAATCATTCCTGAGAGTAGATATTGACAGGGAAATCGTGCATTGACAATGGAATAAGATGGTGTTATGATTTACGCAATGAAAATATTGCTTGGTAGAGGTCGCGTGCTTTATGAGTCGCTTTTTGGATGTATCAGGAACAGTTGATAAGAAGCAAAAGGAAAGTACGCCGAAAGGGTATGCAGCCTGAAGGCATATTACTTGGGCATAAAGTGAAGAACTTTATGACTGTCATCTGAATGGAGATCATTTGAGATGGGGAGCTATCAGATTCTAGGCAGATTTGCAAAGATGCAGAATGCGTATGATGTTAGAATTTTGAGACCGGCTCGCCAGCCGGTCTTTTTTATGTGACCAGGAAACTTTATTTCCATTACATAAAAACGCTCCGTGAAGATTCTTTTTAACTATGGCAACATTTTTAACAAAAAAATCTGCAGTGCGTATAATGGCGGTAGGAGGAGAATACAATGTCTATTTTTAAAGGAGCAGGTGTAGCGATCGTCACACCGATGAAAGAAAACGAAGAAGTCAATTACGAAAAATTACAGGAACTGATCGATTGGCAGATCGATCAGGGAACAGATGCGATCATCATTGCCGGAACGACAGGAGAGAGTTCCACACTGACCATGGAAGAGCACAGTAAAGTGATCAAAGCAGCAGTAGAATTTGCAAAACACCGTGTACCGGTTGTGGCTGGTTCCGGTTCGAACTGCACAAGAGAAGCTATTTTTCTGACACAGGAAGCGGAAAAAGCAGGGGCAGACGGAATCCTTGCAGTGACACCTTATTATAATAAATGTACACAGGGCGGTCTGGTACGTTATTATTCTGAAATTGCAGAGTGTACAAAGTTACCGATCATCATGTATAATGTACCTGGAAGAACCGGATGCAATATTCTTCCGGAGACAGCAGCAAAGATTTTTAAGGAAGTTGAAAATGTAGTAGCAATCAAAGAGGCGACAGGAAGTGTTGCACAGGCATCACAGTTAATGTATCTGACCGATGGCAGGATCGACCTTTATTCCGGCGAGGATGGAATTGTAGTTCCGCTTATGGCGATCGGTGCGATCGGAGTGATCTCTGTATGGTCAAATGTTGCACCTGCCAAAGTACATGGCATGTGCCAGAGTTTCTTTGATGGAGACTTACAGACTGCAATGAAGATACAGAGAGAGGCACAGCCGCTTGTCAGTGCATTATTCTCAGAGGTCAATCCGATTCCGGTGAAGAAAGCGTTAAACCTCATGGGAAGAGAAGTTGGAACACTTCGTTCTCCTTTGACGGAGATGACCGATGCAAATGCAGCTGTTTTGGCAGATGCAATGAAAGCATATGGCATTTTAGATTAAAAGGAAGAGACTGTCGTATCCGGGTGCGGCAGTCTTTTTGGATTTTTTGATAAATCATATCCAAAGATAAAATTCGAAAGGTGGATTTTTAAGTATGACAAAAGTAATTATGCATGGATGCAATGGAAAAATGGGACAGACGATCACGGAGATGTGCAAGGATGATCCGGAAATTGAGATCGTGGCAGGTATTGATCTGTATGACGGGATCAAAAATGATTATCCGGTATTTCCGAATATCTCCGTCTGCGACGTGAAGGCAGATGCAGTGATTGATTTCTCAAATGCAAAGGCAGTGGACGATCTGCTCATCTACTGTGAGGAAAAACAGGTGCCGGTTGTATTGTGCACGACCGGTTTGTCCGAGGAACAGCTCGCAAAAGTAAAACAGGTCAGCGGACATGTGGCAGTCTTAAAATCAGCTAATATGTCACTCGGCATCAATATGCTGATGGAACTTTTGAAAAAGGCGGCTTTAACGCTCGCACCGGCAGGTTTCGATATGGAGATCGTGGAGAAACACCACAATCAGAAATTGGATGCACCGAGCGGAACGGCTCTCGCTCTGGCAGACTCCATGAATGAGGCTCTGAATGAGAAATATGCCTATGTTTATGACAGAAGCCGGGAGAGAAAGAAGCGAGAAAAATATGAGATCGGAATTTCCGCAGTGCGCGGTGGAAATATCGTGGGAGAGCATGAAGTGATCTTTGCAGGACAGGACGAAGTGATCGAATTTAAGCACACGGCATATTCCAAGGCAGTTTTTGCCAAGGGAGCAGTGCAGGCGGCAAAATTTCTTGCAGGAAAGCCGGCAGGATTTTATGATATGAGCGATGTCATTCAGGCGCAATGATGAATGAAGTATAAATCAGTACACAGAATAAAAACAGGATGGTGACGGATGGAACAGACCGATTTACGTTATTTAAAAAGTCTTGCAAAGCAGTATCCGACCGTGGCGGCGGCCGCCACAGAGATTATCAATTTACAGGCGATCTTAAGCCTGCCGAAGGGAACGGAACATTTTATCACGGATATCCACGGCGAATATGACCAGTTTCAACATGTATTAAAGAACGGTTCCGGGGCGATCAAGAGAAAGATTGAGGATGAGTTCGGGAATGCCATCAGTCAGGCAGAAAAGAAATCGATCGCCACACTGATCTATTACCCGGAACAGAAGATGGAGCAGGTGATAAAGACCGAGGAGAACATGGAGGACTGGTACAAGGTCACATTGTACCGCCTGATAAGGATCTGCAAAGGAGCGTCTTCTAAGTACACCCGTTCCAAGGTGCGCAAGGCGCTTCCGAAAGATTTTGCCTATGTGATCGAGGAACTTCTGACCGGAAGACCGGATGTATCCGATCAGGAGGCATATTATAATGAAATCATCCATTCGGTGATCCGGACAGGCAGGGCAGCAGAACTTGTGGTGGCATTCTGCAACCTTATCCGCAGACTTGTAGTGGATCATCTGCATGTTGTCGGCGATATTTTTGACAGAGGACCGTATCCAAACCTTATTATGGATACATTAATGTCACATCATTCCGTGGATATCCAGTGGGGAAACCATGATATCTCGTGGATGGGGGCAGCAGCGGGCAATCAGGCGCTGATCTGCAACGTGATCCGCATCTCCGCAAAATACGGCAATCTGAATCTGCTGGAGGATGGATATGGAATCAATCTGGTGCCGCTTGCGAGACTGGCAATGAACCGTTATGACAAAGATCCATGCAGCTGTTTTAAGCTGGATTACCGGGAAGAGGAATACGATGTCCGGGATGCAATGCTCGATGAGAAAATGCACAAGGCGATCGCCATCATGCAGTTTAAGCTGGAAGGACAGATGATCGTGGGACACCCGGAATTTGGAATGGAGAATCGTTTGCTGCTCGATAAGATAGACCCCGCAGCCGGTACAGTCCTGATCGAAGGGAAGAAATATCCGCTCCGGGATCTGAATTTTCCAACCATTGACTGGGAACATCCGTATGAGCTTTCGGCGGATGAGGCAGATGTGATGGAACGTCTGACTGCCGCATTTTTAAATTGTGAGAAATTACAGAGACAGGTGCGTTTTCTTTTTACCAAGGGAAGCCTGTATCATGTATACAATGGAAATCTTCTGTATCACGGCTGTGTGCCGCTGAATGAGGATGGCTCTTTTACCAAAGTCAATATTTACGGCACGGAATATGCCGGAAAAGCGTTGTACGATGTGTTAGAAAGCTACGCCAGAAAAGGTTATTACGCCATTGACCCGGAAGAGAAGAAAAAGGGATCAGACATTCTCTGGTTTATCTGGGAAAATAAAAATTCACCGGTGTTTGGCAAAGATAAGATGACAACGTTCGAGCGGTATTTTGTGGCAGAGAAAGCGACACATGTGGAACCGAAAAATCCGTATTACCGGCTGCTGGAAAAAGAAGAGATCGTAAATGCGATCCTCGCAGAGTTCGGACTGTCCGGCCAGGAGGCGCATATTGTCAATGGACATATCCCGATCGAGGCAAAAAAAGGAGAGTCCCCGGTGAAGTGCGGGGGCAAGCTTCTCATCATAGATGGCGGCTTTTCCAAGGCTTATCAGCCAAAGACCGGAATTGCCGGGTACACATTGATCTACAATTCATATGGACTTGTGCTGGCGGCACATGAGCCTTTTGAATCCGTGGAAAAAGCAGTTTCGGATGGGAATGATATTGTATCACATACGATTCTGGTGCAACATGTTGTGAGACGGAAAACGGTTGCAGATACAGATAATGGAAAAGTGATGCGGGAAAATATCCGTGATCTTGAAAATTTACTTCAGGCATATCGTGAAGGAACGATTGTAGAAAATCCTTAAAAGTGTTATACTACATCTATCTTACCATAATTTACCAGAGTAACATATGGTCTGGAATAATATGATACCAAAGAAGGGAGTTTCTTATGAAAAAGAAAGTAATACAGATTTTATCCATTGCATTGTGCATGGTGTTGTTGTCCGGAAGCACTGTCACGGCAAATGCAGCAAAGAAATCATCGAATACAGGTGCATATCAGGCAGTATTTGATGCAGAATATTATTATAATTCCAACCCGGATCTTCAGGCGGCGTTTGGATATGATGCACAGAAGTTGTTCAATCATTTTGTATCTTCCGGCATTTATGAGGGAAGATCAGGCTGCGCTAATTTCAATGTTACAATTTACAGAGCCAATTACCCGGATCTTCAGGCAGCATTCGGCAATGACCTTGCATCCTACTGTGCCCATTATGCGGCAAACGGTGCAGCAGAGGGAAGAAATGCAACGACACTGATCTCGGCTGGAGAGGGAGCACAGGCAGCGATTGTCCGTGGTTCCTGCACAACAAAGTTTGATCCGAGAGCTTCCAGAGCAACCAACATTGCAGTGGCAGCTTCCAGAATCAACGGTGTAGTCATTCAGCCGGGGGAAGAGTTTTCCTTTAACAGAACGATCCTGCCAAGAACGGCAGCAAACGGTTATGTGGAAGCGCCAATTTATGTGAGTGGTAAACATTCCACAGGAACAGGCGGAGGTATCTGTCAGGTATCTTCTACCATGTATTCTGCAATGTTAAACGGAGGAATCCTGGCGACTGAGCGTCACCCACATTCTCTCCCGGTTCCATATCTTCCGGAGGGCAGAGATGCGACAATTGCAGGTAATTATTACGACTTAAGATTTGTGAATATTTATAATACGCCATTGCAGATTTCAGCAGTAGCAGATTTAAGAACCGGTACAGTCAGTGTGACTTTGATCCAGCAGTAATTGTTAAGAAAAATAAGAAAAGTAAAATACGAAACTTAAGTTTATTAGGTTTCGTATTTTGTTTTCACGGAAAAGGGGGATTACGATGAACGGAAAAAAAGTTATGTTAACAATCCAGGGGGAGAAAAAAGAGTATCCGGCAGGAACAAGTTTTTTGCGCATTGCGCAGGATTACAGCGATGCGTATCAGGATGATATTGTTCTGGTATTGTACAATAGGAGACTGCGGGAATTAAATAAGTGTGCAGATGGAGACGGAACCGTAGAATTTCTCACAACCGCAGACAAGACAGGGAAAAAGGCGTACCGCAGAAGCGTGACACTTTTAATGCAGAAGGCAGTCTATAATCTCTGGGGAAAAGGGAATATATCGGTGCGTGTAAAATACTCCATCGGACAGGGAAATTATTGTGAACTTGTGAAGTGGGAGAATGATACAGAGGAAGTTGTGAAAGTATCAGGAACAGAAATCAATAAATTAAAGAATGAGATGTATCAGATGGTAGTTTCCGATATTGAGATCCACAAGGAGAGTATCAATACGGATGACGCCGTGACACTGTTTCATGACCTTGGAATGACAGACAAGGAAAAGCTGTTCCGTTACCGGAGAAGTTCCAGAGTCAATATTTATGAACTCGATCATTACATGGATTATTTTTACGGATTTATGGTGCCATCGACCGGATATCTGCGCTATTATGATGTGATCCCTTATGCGGATGGATTTATGCTTCAGTTCCCGGATAAAAATACGAGAGAGGTCGCACCGTTTGTTCCGGCAGAAAAACTGTTCCACACGTTAAAGACATCTAGAGACTGGGGAAAAATGCTTGAGATCGATACGATCGGAGCCTTAAATGATGCGATCGCAGCCGGAAAAACACAGCAGATGATACTGACCCAGGAAGCCCTGTTTGAGGAGCGTATCGGAAGGCTTGCCGAGGAGATCATTTCAGCAAAAGACCGGAAATTCATTATGATCGCAGGACCATCCTCCTCAGGAAAAACGACTTTTTCACACAGGCTGTCCATTCAGCTGGCTGCAAAAGGACTGAATCCGCATCCATTTCCACTGGATGATTATTATAAGAACCGGGATATCTGTCCAAGGGATGAGAACGGCGAACTGGATCTTGAATGTCTGGATGCGCTGGATGTGGAATTATTCAACCATGATATGAATGAACTGCTGGCAGGAAAAACAGTCAATCTTCCTATTTTTAATTTCAAGACGGGAAGAAGGGAATATAAAGATAAGCTTATGACACTGGGAAAGGATGATGTGTTAGTCATCGAGGGAATCCATGGCCTGAACGATAAGTTGTCCTATTCCCTGCCGATCGAGAGCAAGTTTAAGATTTATATCAGTGCGCTGACGCAGTTGAATATTGATGAACATAACTGTCTGCCGACGACTGACGGAAGACTGATCCGACGGATCGTCCGCGATGCACGGACACGCGGAACCTCTGCAAAAGAGACCATCGCCATGTGGGATTCCGTGCGCAGAGGAGAAGAAAAGTATATTTTCCCATTTCAGGAAGGTGCAGATGTGATGTTTAACTCCGCGCTCATCTACGAACTGGCGGTTCTTAAAATGTATGCGGAACCATTGCTTTTTGCCATTGACAAAGACTGCCAGGAATATTTAGAGGCAAAGCGTCTGCTGAAATTCCTGGACTATTTCCTTGCCTTCGACAGTGATGTGATCCCGAAGACTTCGATTCTCAGGGAGTTTATCGGGGGAAGCTGCCTGAACGTGTAGTTGTATCCGCTTTTTTTCTGTGGTATTTTCATAGGAGTGTGCATCCATATGGACATTATCTGTAAAAGCCGTAACGAAAAAAATATAAACACACGTCTGGACATCAAAATAAATATATGCTAAAATGAACAAGTTCTGAGTAAGACAGATGGTCGCTGCTGCAGTCCTAAGGGATGCAGGAGAGGAAAGTCCGGGCTTCAAAGGGCAGGGTGCCGGATAACGTCCGGCGAAGGCGACTTCAGGGACAGTGCAACAGAAATAAACCGCATGGAAACATGTAAGGGTGGAAAGGCAGTGTAAGAGACTACCGCCTCAATGGTAACAGGGAGGGCACATGCAAACCCCACTCGAAGCAAGGCCAAACAGGAAGCATAAGGCGGCCCGTCTGCTTCCGGGTAGGCCGCTTGAGCCGTCCGGTGACGGACGGTCTAGATAGATGACCATCCAACGACATAACCCGGCTTATCGTCTTGCTCAGAATATTGAATAAGGAAAATGATGAAGACCGCTTTCCAGGATCTCGGGTTGAGATTTTGGGGAGCGGTCTTTTTAAATCTTATGATAGATACATAAATGCAGGAAAAACTGTAGCTTTTTTGTCACCTGAAATGCGACACAAATACTAATATCTGTGATATGATAGAGAAAAAGAAGGTCTGCAGGTGAACCTGGGGGTATTATATATGCGTGAATGGATGGATTTAAATGATGATGGAGAAATCGATGCTTTCGAAACAGATAATGAAAGATGAAATGCTTTGTACCAGTCGTGAAGAGCATATAGCATTGTTCGGGGATGCCGTGGATTTTGATGATGATAGTGATGAGGATGATGATTTCTAACATTGTGTTTGATTGGAGATAGTGATAGTTGCATGGCAGGCTGGGATTTAAAATGTGGTTTAATAACAAAATATGACTTAGATGAAGAGTATATATGGTCATTGTTCAACTATGTATTTTCAGATGAGTGCAGAAAAAGAAATACATATAAATTTGGCTTGATTAAGGCAATTTTGGATAATGTTTTTTCGGGAAAAAGCAAAGAACAAGGTATCTATTATACGTATGAGCAGTTATTTGCCAAATTTGCAGAAAACTATTGGAATTTAGTTGTTAAGTACCATTTGTGTCAAATGAGAAAAGATGGAAAATCGGAGTATTCAAAGATAGAAAAAATTTTCCAGGAAGCAACAACGGAAAATCCGTTGTTATCCATATTAGAGTTTGCATCTATTGAAGAAGGAAAGAGAACAAGTATTATTAAATTGGTTGTACAGGAATGCTAAAAGAATGTTATTGGGGCACTGTATAATGATTTTAATGGAACGATTTATTCATTTGATTTGAAAGAATCTGGCCTTACATTGAATCCCTGTGTTTATGAGTTTATATTGAAATATAAATACGAACTTGAAAAGTTAAATTATTATTCCTGGGCGCGTATGCTGGAGCAAATTAACAATGATGATGTTCTGATCAGAGTAATAAACAAATTGGAATTATCAACACCGCGCAGAGATAATCTGTCGGTATATAGAGAAATTCTTAGAAAAGAATTCGAAGAGAATACATGCTTTTATTGCGGAAAAAAATTGCAGAAGAGCATTCACGTAGACCATTTTATTCCATGGTCATTTGTTATGAATGATGAACTTTGGAATCTGATGCCGATGGATGCATCACTAAATTCATCCAAGAGTAATCGATTACCAAAATGGAATCCGTTTTTTCAGAATTTTGCACAAAATCAATATCTGATGTATCAAATGATTTATGATGATATGGGAATCTATAAAAGCTAAGCAGAATACCACGTCCATAGGAGCAACTGCACCGCATGGGCGTGGGTGAATGCGTCCTG
>OIWK01001090.1_pt1 | contig 27589 bp, 27 predicted proteins | sample 1587401 | NCBI WGS metagenome assembly OIWK01 (sample SAMEA3888911, study PRJEB22519) | human gut metagenome | biome: human gut; feature: human-associated habitat; material: faeces | place: Denmark | collected 2009 | reverse complement strand
TGCTGTTGTTGGGGAGCACTGGCAATAAACAGGAGCATGCGTCAGGGCGTGGGATCTTGCGCGCGCTGGTGCTCCGCGTGCCGCTCTTGCGGAAATATTTTGTGCTGCAGATCTATGTGCCTTTTGCGCGGCTTTTCGGTCAGATGCTGCAATCCAGCGTGCCGGTGGGCGATGCGCTGGAGGAGATGGAGCGTTATTTTTCGCGCACCGTTTTTGCGGCAGATGTAGCGGCTGTTCGTGAAAATATGGCGCAGGGAGCAGAACTTTCGCAGGTCCTTGCCGACGCGGTCTTTGTGCCAGAGCCAGCGCGGCTGATGCTCCTGAGCGGCGAGCGCTATGGTCAGCTTTCGCAGACGCTGACGGATTCGGCGGAATACTGCGAGACGATCCTCTTTGAAGAGCTGTCGATGTGGATCCGGCTTGTTGAGCCTGTGGCCATCATGCTTCTGGGCGTGTTCGTGCTTTTTGTGGCACTGGGACTGTTTTTGCCGGTGCTGGGCTCTTATCAGGCGTTGCTCTCGCAGTAAGGAGGCGAAGCCATGGCAAGGCGTAAAGGTTTTTCGCTGATCGAGTTGATCGTTGTGCTCGTTATCATCGGCATTTTGGCGATGGTTGTTGGTGTGCGCGTTGGAGATGCTCTGACAGATGCGCGGCAGACGCGCATCGAAGCCGATCTGGCGATGCTCCTGACGGCAACGGAGCAGTTTGCGCAGCGCTATCCGGAGGAACGAGCGACGACGCAGAGCGCGCTTGTTGAAGCAGGCGTGCTCGCCAGCGAGATCGAAAGTCCGGTGGCTGGCTACGCATATAAAGTGGTAGCAGGCGATGGAGTGGCGACAGTGGCATTAAAGAAGGGTGACGAAGTGTATGAACAGGGAGAATTTTTCGCCGAACGCACGTCGACGCGCATTCACGCTGATTGAGCTGGTGGTGGTGCTGGGGATTTTGAGCCTGCTGTTGGTTGTGACAGTGCCGCGCGTGGGCGCGTTGTATGACCGCCAGCTCGTGGAGCAGCAGGTGCGGCTTCTGGAAAAAGATCTCATCTGGCTGCGCGCTGAGGCACAGCGCAGCGGCGAAAAAGCGTCTTTCGTTCGCTGTGAAGGCGGCTATCGTCTGACGGTGCGCGATGCGAACGGCGAACAGACACAGATAAAAGCGTTGGTCAGTGAGCGTCTGCGTTTGCAGGCAAATTCTCTCACTGGGCAGATCGCTTTTGAGCCGCGCGGCACGGCGTATGACAAATGCACACTGACGGTGCGCTGCGGTGAACAGGCGCGCACGCTCGTTGTCAGCAATCTTGGCCGCATTCGCGTGGGGGTAGCGTCATGAGACGCCGGGCGATGACGTTGATCGAGATGGTCGTCTGCCTGGCGATCATTGCACTCTGTCTGGTGGCGCTGGCGCGCGGTGTTGGTGGATTGGGGCTTCTCTCGGCGCGAGATGCCGACGATGCCGCGCTGGTGCCGCAGGTGGAAGCGCTGCTCGCAGAATTGGAAGCAGCGCCACCAGAGGAAAGAAGCGGGCATCTCGAGGGCGGCTGGCGCTACGAAACGGTGCTGCAAAATGACGTCTACGTGCTCCGCGTGACCCACGAGCGCTGGCACGAGACGCATGTTTTTCTTGTGCGGGAGGGGCCGTCATGAAAAAACACGCAGCTTTTACGCTCATCGAATTGCTGGTCGTGCTTTTGATCTGCGGCTTGCTGATCAGTTTGCTTTCGCATTTGATCGCCAACAGCATCACCTGGTCACGCAGCGGATTTGAGGAAGAAGTCATCGCTGACCAGCTTGAGCAGGCGTTGGATTTTATGGAGCACGATGTGCGCAGCGCAGTTGATATAGATGTGGATTATTTTGAGCGCGTCGACAGTCGGCCGCTTTCGGAGATCCGCACGTCTTATGAATTGCGGCTGCTGATGATGGACGAAGGGAACGCGCGTGCGCTGGGCCGCGTTGGCTACGCGCTGCGGTCGAGCCCGAGCGATCTCAGTCGGGAAAGCCCGAAGGAACGACCGTTGCCCAACCATGTGCTTTATCGTTGGCAGGAGGACAGTCTGCACAGTGGCGCCGACCAGCCATTAGCAATTTATCTCAGCAGCAATGCGGGGCTGCTGAACGAGGAGCGCGGATTTCGGATCTATTATCGTGGGCGCGACGGAGCACGCTGTTCTCTGGCTGATGATATCTACAGCGTTGAGATTCATCTTGCTGGTTACACAAAAGCGAAAACGCTGGTGACGGCGTATCGCGTGATCCCGCTGGTCGTGAAATTTGAATAAAGGAGGTGTCCGTGATGATCGTGGTATTTTACGAAGACAACGAGCAGTTCGTCGTGCGTGCGCTTGACGGCGTCGAGCAGCGCTGGCAGGAAGAGGTGAAAAAACAGCATCTCAATATCTGGCTGAAGCAGGCGGCAGATGCGCGCAGGCTGCGCCGACAGGACACGCTGCTTTTGGTTGCGCCGGAAACAGCGCTGGTGCGACGCATCATCATGCTGCCGAGCCAGACAAAGCCGACGCAGCAGCGCGCCATGGCAGCAAACGCGTTGACCGCTGAACTGAAGGAACAGCCGGCTGCGTTGGCGGTGCAGATGCTGGATGCGGAGGGACGATGCGCTGTTTGTGGCTGCATGGAGAAAAAACAGCGATCCCTCACGGCCCCCTTCGGTCGCTTTGCGCGACGTCTGCGCATCGTCGGTGCGGCGGATTTTGCCGCGGCGCAGCTGCCAGATCTGGCGGATGGCTGGTATCAGCTTTCTGCGGTGCTTTGGAACGCCATTGTCACTGTGCAAAACGGACGCGTTATCGACGCGCGCGCAGATAACAGTGTCGATGCGCTGACGTTGAAAAAGAACCTGAGCGCTGCGCATCATGAACTGGGATTGACGGAGCCGACAAGCATGAGCGTTTTGCGACTGGAGATGACGCAGGAATGCGACAGCGTGCGCCTGCTCGCCTGTGCGCTGCGTCCATTGCATGCGCAAACGGCGGTATCTCTGCGTGAAGATCGGCCGCTCGCAGCGCTGCTCCTACTCTGCGTGCTGCTTCCTGGCGTGCTGTTGATCGGGCTGGCGCTGCGGCCTGCGGAGATTGACGACGCGCCGCAGCAGGCGCAGCCGCAGAATGTTGTGGAGCGCAGCACGTATGGTGTGCTGCTGACAGAGGCTTATGCCGTCAAGGATGAGCGCATCACGCTTCTTGGTCAGGATGCCGTCGATGACACGCTCGCTCTCAGCGGACGCTGCGCCGAAGCGCTTGACCTGGCGGCGTATATGCGTGCGCTGGCAGAAGTGGAGCCAGATTTGCATCCGCTGCTCCTGGAGATGACGCGCACGAGCGAGGATGAGCAAACGTTTTATGAATTTGTTGTGCAGATTTCGTTGGAGGGAGGCGACACATCATGAGCATTCGCAAAGGCTATATCTATGCACTGCTCCTGGCGCTCGGGCTTTTTTTGTGGACAAATGTGGCAGAACAGTGGCAGAAGGCGCCAGCCGAAGAAGCACCGGAGCCGGTTGTTGTCAGCGAAAACGAAACGCCGTGGACCAGCACCGAAGCTCTTTATGAATGCAGCATGAAAGCGCAGGAGCTCGGCCTCACCGTGGAAAGCATGCACACCGCCGCTGATGTGCTGCAGGGCAGCTTGGCGCTCAGCGGTTCGCGGGAAAATCTGCAAAATTTTTACACCTGGCTGGAGGAAGAAGGCTGCCTGCGCAGCATCCAATCCTTCCAGTTTCGTACCGAGGATGAGGCAGCCAGTCGGCTCAGTCTCAGTTTTCAATTATAAGGAAGATATTTATAAAAGAAGGAAGTGGTCAGAATGCGGCGCGGCAATATCCTGCTCCTTACCCTTATCGCCTGTGCCATGCTGGCGCTGGTGCTTGTGACTGGCGCTGAGTTGGCGAGTCTGCGCCTGGCTGCCAGAGAGGACCAGGTCGCTGGGCTGCAGCTGGAGCAGCTGCACCGCACCGCTCTGTCTGTTGCCCTCGATGAGATGAACGCGTCCGGTGAAGCAGTCGCTGCCGGACGTGTTTTGCTGTCCGACGAACCGATCAGCGGTCAGCGGCGCTGCCTCACCGTGGAAGCAGTGGACGATCGCGTGGTCACGCTGAAAAGTGAAAGCACCCTCGACGACGGCAGCCGCCGCGTGCATCGCGTGCAGCTCCTGGCGCTGCCGCTGGAGGCGCGCTTTGCATTTGCGTGCGCAGAGCAGGCGCTTTACTACGATGTGCAGCGCGATGTACCGACGCGCTGGCTGGAACATCATGCGGCGGAGGATCTGGTCATCCTCTGTGACGACAAACTGAGCGTGGCGCGCACTTTTGTGCTGGGGGACGGCGGCTGGTGTGCGCTTTCCGGAAGCCTTTTGGCGACGCATTTTGCTGGCGACGATTTCTCGGTGCAGCTGCAAACGACGCTCCGGCTTGCGGGCAATGCGATTTTTGAAGACGATCTGCAACTTGAGGGCGATTTGAGTTGCAAAAATGCCTGGATTGATGGTACACTGACGGTTGGTGAGGGTGTGAGGCTGCGCGCGGAGACTGTTGTGCTGGGGGAGGATGTTCCGCCGGAAACGCTGGCGCGGATCGATGCGGCAACCATCTACATGCCGCATCCGCCAGAGACGGAGACGCCAGAAGAAGAGGCTGCGGAAACGTCTGTCGAGGGACGGCAGATATTGCCGCTTGCAGCGCTTCCTGCGCAGCCGGCGCCGGAACGATGGTGCTATCTCATACTCGGACAACTGGAATAAATAAAGGAGGTCATTCATCGATGCAATATGAAAAAAGATTGAAACGGTTTCAGGCGTGGCTCGCAGAGCAGGGAGACCAGTACGACGCGGTGCTCATTTCGGATCGTTCCAACATCCGCTATCTCAGCGGCTTCACGGGGACGTTTGCGTATCTGGTCATCAGCCGCGACAAAGCGTTCATTCTCACAGATTCGCGCTACACGATGCAGGCGCGTCAGCAGTGTCCGCATTTCACGCTGGAAAAGCTTGCGCGCTACACGCCGCCTGCGAGCATTGCCAAGCTTTGCGAGCGCGAGAACTGGGCGGTGCTGGCGTTTGAGCGCCATGACCTCTCGTTTGACTTTTACGATCGCTTAAAATCCTGCTTTGGGCGGGCAAATCTGATCCCTCTGGAGCAGGCGGTGGAGCAGTTCCGCGCTGTGAAGGACGAGGAAGAGATCGCCCTCATCCGCACCGCCGAACACATCGGCGATGCGGCGTTTCGGCAGGTGCTGGAGCTTGTGCGGCCGGGTGTGACGGAGCGCGAACTGGCCTTCGAGCTGGAGCTGGCGATGCGCCGTGCGGGGGCGAGCGGGCTGAGCTTTGAGACGATTGTGGCGAGCGGCGTGCGATCGGCAATGCCCCACGGCGTCGCCTCGAACAAAAAAATCGAGCGGGGCGATCTGGTGGTGTTTGATTTCGGCTGTGTGTACGAGGGCTATTGCTCGGATATGACGCGCACGATCGGCGTGGGCACGCTCTCGGACGCGCAGAAGGATCTCTACGCGCTGGTGCTGAAGGCGCAGCAGTCGGCGCTGGCGGCGGCGCGCGCTGGCGCCATTGGCGAGAAGATGCAGGATCTGGTGCAGGCGGTTTTTGACAAGGCGGGCTTTGGCAGCTATTTTGGCCATGGGCTGGGGCACAGCGTTGGCCTGGAGATCCACGAGGAGCCGCGTTTTTCGCGGAATGTGAAGGAGCAGCTGCCGGCGGGCACGGTGATCAGTGTGGAGCCGGGGCTTTATGTGCCGGGGATTGGCGGTGTGCGCATTGAGGATCTTGTCGTGCTCAGAGAGGGCGGCTGCGAAAATCTCACGACTTCGCCGAAAGAATTGCTCATCGTTTGATGGCGGCTGAATATTGATATTCTCGGCGACCTACTGTATAATAAATTAGACGTAATTTTTTAGGAGGAGTTTAACGCATGATTTCATCCAATGATTTCAGACCGGGCGTCACCATCGAATACAACGGTGACCCATGTCAAGTACTCGAATTTCAGCATGTAAAACCAGGGAAGGGCGCAGCTTTTGTCCGCACCAAGTTGAAAAACCTCAAGACCGGCGCCACCACCGAGCTGACCTTCCGCGGCGGCGAAAAGCTGCCAAAGGCAACCATCGACCGCGCTATGATGCAGTATCTTTACTTCGACGGTGAGGCGTATGTCTTCATGGACAACAACACCTACGAACAGGTCAGCCTGACTGCAGAACAGCTCCAGGGCGGCGACAAATTCCTGAAGGAAAACATGGACTGCCAGATCAACAGCTACAATGGGATCATCCTTGGCGTTGAACTGCCAAACACCGTTGAACTGACTGTCACCGAAACAGAGCCGGGCATCAAGGGCGACACCCAGTCCGGCGGCACCAAGCCAGCCACCATGGAAACTGGCGTTGTTGTCAACGTGCCATTCTTTGTCAACACCGGCGACGTGCTCCGCATCGACACGCGCACCGGCCAGTATATTGAAAGAGCGTAAGACGTTTTAAAGAGAACCGAAAGGGGTTTCAGGAAAATGGATTTATCACAGCACGCAGCTTATCTGAAGGGTTTGGCAGAAGGCAAGGGTCTGACAGAGGATGCCGAAAAGGGCGATTTTGTCAAGGCGCTCCTCGCATGCATCAATGATATGGCAGAAGAGATCGAATCCCTCGAAGAATATGTGCATGAGCTGACGGAGTATGCAGAAGCGATCGACGAGGATCTCGGCGATGTCGAGGACCTCATGTTCGACGACTGGGACGACGACGATGTGGATTTTGACGATGATGATATTTTCGTTGAGACCGAATGCCCTGTCTGCGGGGAAACCGTTGGCTATTATCAGGGCGACTACGACGAACCTGTGGAGGTTCTCTGCCCAAACTGCGACGCAGTTGTTGCCGTCATCGGCAAGGACGATGACTACGAAGAAGTGGAAGATGACGAGATCGTCATTGAGGATGAACTGGACGAAGACTGATATGGTGGCGGATGTGCTCGTCCTCTGAGGAACGAGATCGACTTTCATTCTTGTCTGAAAAGAAGAAGCCTTTGTCTGCTTGGCAAAGGCTTTTTTTGCACCCGCTGCCAGCAAAGGAGGAACCACATGCAGAAGACAAAGCATGATATCGTCATAGAATTCATCGAAAGCCTGGACGTGGGCGAAAAAGTGTCCGTGCGCCAGCTTGCGCGCCAGATGAACATCAGCGAAGGAACAGTGTATCGCGCGATCAAGGATGCCGAAAACGAGGGGCTTGTCTCCTCCATTCCCAAGGTGGGCACCATCCGCATCGAGCAGGAAAAGGAGCGCTCCATCGATTCGCTGACCTATCGCGAGCTCGCCAATATTGTCGAAGGCCAGCTTTTGCATGGCGCCGACAAGAGCGATGTTGCGCCGAAGGCATTTTTCGTCGCCTCCAGCGAGGCTCATCTGCGCGAGAAAAAACCGCTGCCGCAGACCATGATCATCGGTGAATACAGCAAGGAGCTCATGGATTATGTCTACAGCCACGATCTGCCTGTGATGCTCACCGGCGACAGCGGCATCGCCGCGAAGAATCGGCTCGAGGCCCTCTCCGACAAGATCGTCGTGATCTCCACGCCTTATGACATCTTCGATGCCATCATCGCCATCAACCAGGCCATCGTCGGCAGCGTGCAGCAGCGCGAGCTCGTCACCATCGCCGACATCATGACCACCGATCCCTATGTGCTGCAGCCCATCGACACCGTTGGCGACTGGCAGGAGCTGAGCCTGCAGACCGGGCACCGCGAATTTCCTGTCGTCACCGCCGATGGCAAGCTCGAAGGTATGGTCACCGCCTATGACGTCACCGGCGAGCCGCCGTCCGCCTATGTGGAAGAGGTGATGACGCCGAATCCCGTCGTTGTCCACAGCGACACCCTTGTGAGCTACCTCGGGCGTTTGCTCGTGCTCGAGCAGGTCGAGCTCGTGCCCGTCGTCGACGAGGAAAACACCCTCATCGGCGTCGTCAGCCTCAAGGATTTCATCGAAGCCCAGCAGACCATGCAGAAGCAGCCCCATCTCGGCGACACCTCCGACAACATCTGCATGAGCGGATTTTCCCTCGTCGCGCGGGAGCCAGATGTCATCCTTTCCGGGCGCATCATCCCCTATATGCTCGACGAATACGGCAGCCTCAGCCTCGGCACCGCGAATATTTTCTCCAGCAACGCCGCCGTCATCGCTCTGCGCGTTGTGAAAAATCTGCAGGGACAGGCATTTCAGGTGACAACGCGCTTTTTCAGCGCCCTCGGCGCCGATGAGGACGTCTACCTGCTGCCGCTGCTTTCCGAATACAATGGCCACCACCACGCCTCCGTGCGCATTGAGACCATCGACGGCCGCCTCGCGGCACAGAGCGAAGTGGATCTCTTGATCCGCGAAGGCTGACAGAGGATGAGACGATGAAACCATTCGTACACCTGCACAACCACACAGCTTACAGCCTGCTCGACGGTGCCGGCCGCATTTCTGACGAGATCGACCGCGCCGTCGAGCTTGGCATGCCCGCCCTTGCCATCACCGACCACGGCGTCATGTACGGCGCCGTGGAGTTTTATCGCGCCTGCAAAAAGGCTGGTATCAAGCCCATCATCGGCTGCGAGGTGTATGTCGCGCCGCGCACGCGCTTTGACAAGGAAAGCCGGCTCGACGCCGCGCCTTACCATCTCATCCTGCTCGTGAAAAACGACACCGGCTATCGCAATCTCTGCAAGCTCGTGACGCTGAGCTCTCTCGAAGGCTTTTATTATCATCCGCGTGTCGACCGCGAGCTGCTCACAGACTATCACGATGGCCTCATCGCCATGAGCGCCTGCCTTGGTGGCGAAGTGCCGCGTCTGCTGCTCGATGACGATCTCGAGGGCGCGCGCCAGGCCGCAATGTGGTATCAGGACCTCTTTGGCGAGGATTATTATTTCGAGCTGCAGAACCACGGCATTCCCGGACAGATCAAGGTCAACGACGGCCTGCGCCAGCTTTCCCGGGAGCTCGGCGTGCGCCTCGTCGCCACCAACGACAACCACTATGTCCGCGCTGAAGACGCCGCCGTGCAGGATGTGATGCTCTGCATCCAGACAGCGACAACCCTTGATACCGAGGATCGCATGCGCTTTGAAGGCCACGAGTTTTATTTCAAAAGCTACGAAGAAATGCTGCGCATGCTGCCCGACGACGCCGCTGCCCTCGACGAAACCGTGCGCGTCGCCGAAAAATGCAATTTCGATTTCACCCTCGGGCACAATTATATGCCGAATTTCGACACGCCGCCGGGCCTGGACCACAAGGCCTATCTGCGCAGCCTCTGTGAAGAAGGCATCTGCCGCCGCTATCCGGCTGCCGGCGCCGAGGTGACAGAGCGGCTCGACTACGAGCTCGGCGTCATCGACAAAATGGGCTACAATACCTATTTCCTCATCGTCTGGGATTTTGTCAACTACGCCAAAAGCCACGGCATCTTCGTCGGCCCTGGCCGCGGCTCTGCAGCCGGCAGCATCGTCAGCTATCTCCTCGGCATCACCGACATCGATCCCCTCAAGTATCAGCTGCTCTTCGAGCGCTTCCTCAATCCCGAGCGCGTGAGCATGCCCGATATCGACATCGATTTTTGCTACGAGCGGCGCGGCGAGGTCATCGACTACGTCGCGCGCAAATACGGCGCCGATCACGTCACCCAGATCATCACCTTCAACAGCATGCTCGCCAAGGGCGCCGTGCGCGATGTCGGTCGCGTGATGAACGTGCCGCTCTCTGTCGTCAACAAGGTCACCAAGCTCATCCCGAGCGAGCTCGGCATCACCCTCGACAAAGCCATCAGCGCCTCCGACGAACTGCGCGCGCTCATCGCCGGTGACGAGCAGATCGCCGCCATGATCCAGATGGCGAAAAGCCTCGAAGGCCTGCCGCGCAACGCCGGGGTCCACGCCGCCGGGGTCGTCATTTCCGCAGAGCCTGCCGACCATTATCTGCCGCTGCAGCGCACCAAGGAAGACGCCGTCATCACCCAGTATCCCAAGGACGACGTCGAAGCCATCGGCTTGCTCAAGATGGATTTTCTCGGCCTGCGCACCCTCACCGTCGTTAATAAGACCATCGAATCCATCCGTGCGCGCTACGGCGTCGAGGTTGATTTCAACACCATTCCTGACGACGATCCGGAAACCTATCAGATGCTCTCTGCCGGCGACACAGCTGGCATCTTCCAGCTCGAAGGCAGCGGCCTGCGCGCCGTGCTCAAGGACCTGCAGCCAGAAAGCCTGGAGGATATCATCGCCCTCGTCGCGCTGTATCGCCCGGGACCGCTGGGCAGCGGCATGGTCGAGGATTTCATCGCCCGCAAGCACGGCGAGCAGGAGATCACCTACCTCGATCCGAAGCTGGAACCGATCCTCAACACCACCTACGGCGTCATCCTCTACCAGGAGCAGGTCATGCAGATCGCGTCCAGCCTCTGCGGATTCACCCTCGGCGAGGCCGATATGCTGCGCCGCGCCATGGGCAAAAAGAAGCCGGAGATCATCGCCGGCTACAAAACGCAGTTCATCGAAGGCGCTCAGAAAGGCGGCACCTCTGCAGAGATCGCTGAGAAGATCTTCGAGCTCATCGAATACTTCGCCGGCTATGGCTTCAACAAGAGCCACAGCGCCGCCTACGGTCTGCTCGCCTTCCAGACAGGCTGGCTCAAATGCCATTATCCAAAGGAATTTATGGCAGAAACGCTGAATTCCTTCATCGATCGCGTCGACAAAATGACCTTTTACATCAGCGAATGTCGCCGTCTCGGCATTCCCGTGCTGCCGCCAGACATCAACGCCAGCGGCGTGGGCTTCACCGCCACCGACGAAGGCATCCGCTTTGGGCTGAACGCCATCAAGAGCGTCGGCCAGCATCCTGTGGATCTCATCTGCCAGGCGCGCGCGGAAGCGCCGTTTACAAGCTTCCAGGATTTCTGCACACGCGTAGAGATCGGCAGCACCGTCGGCAGGCGCGTCCTCGAAGCGCTGATCAAAGCAGGCACCTTCGATTCCCTCGGCCAGGGCACGCGCGGCCTGCTCGCCGTGCTCGATGAGTGCATCGCTCAGGCGCAGCAGCTGCAGAAAAACCGCAACTCCAACCAGATGTCCCTCTTCGATTTCGTCGACGCGCCGTCGCTCAACACCGTCAGCGTCGAGATCCCCGACATTGGCGAGTTCGACAAAGACGAGCGCCTGCGCTACGAAAAGGAAATGCTCGGCATCTACGTTAGCGGCCATCCGCTGGACAGCTTCAGCGAAGCGCTCCAGCACATCGCCAGCTGCAGCATCAGCGAGATCAACGAGCAGATGGATGGCGTCACGCTGATCCTCTGCGGCATCATGACCGGCATCCGCATGCAGACCACGAAAAAAGGCGATCTCATGGCCTATGCTTCCCTCGGCGACCGCGAAGGGGACATCGATCTCCTGATCTTCCCGCGCACGCTGCCGCAGGTGCGCAGCCAGCTCGAGGAAAACAACATCGTCAAGGTCACAGGCCGCGCCAGCATTCAGGACGACGAGCGCAAGATCTTCGTCGAATCCATCGAGCCGCTGCGCCACGCCGCCGCAGATCCTGCCAAAGCGCCGCTGCGCGTTTTTGTGAAGATCGCTGAAGGGCTGCCTTACGACGACGAGCGCGTGCTCGCTTTTCTCACCAGGGAGCCGCGCGGCGACGTGCCGGTGTTTCTCTGCTATATGCCAGAGAGCCGCATCGTTCTGCTCAACGAAACCTACTGGGTCAACGATGACCCGGCGCTGTGGTCGCGGCTTGGCGAAAGCTTCGGCCCGGAAAATGTGAACATCCAGCGCCGTCAGCCACAGTGACAGGCGCACAAAAAAGCCGTCGGCACCAGCCGGCGGCAAATTATAGAAAACAAGAGGAAAATAAATGAAAATAGCAGTTTACTCAGGAACCTTTGATCCCATCACCAACGGCCACATGTCCATCATCAAGCGCGCCGTTGGCCTTTTCGATAAGCTCTACATCGCTGTCGCAGAGGAAACCTACAAGCACACCCTCTTCACCGTCGACGAGCGCGTCGCGCTGGTGCAGGAGAGCGTCGCCGATCTCGAAAATGTCGAGGCGGAAAAATTCACCGGCCTTTTGGTGGATTATGCCAGCGCGCGTGGCGCCGTCGCCATTGTGCGCGGGCTGCGCGTGATCTCGGATTTTGAATACGAGATGCAGATGGCTTCCTTCAACCGCCACCTCAATCCCGCCATCGAGACCGTCTTCTTCACTGCCGATGGCGAATTTTCCATGGTCAGCTCCAGCATGATCCGCAACATCGCCAGCTTAAACGGCGACATCCGCGATTTCGTGCCGGCGCCTGTGTATGAGGCGTTGCGCAAAAAATATTAAGCCTTCGCCTTTGCCAGCGCCAGGAGCTCAGACAGCGCGCCGATCATGTAGGTTGGCTGCGCCGCCTCCAGGCTTTCCAGCGACACCGCTGTGAAACGCACGCCGGCGGTGTCCACGTGGGCGTTTTTGCCGCAGAGAATATCGTTGGGGCTGTCGCCGATCATCAGACAGTCGCGCGGGTCAGCGCCGAGGGCGTTGATCGCGTAGCGCACTGGCGCCGGGTCTGGCTTGTGGGCTGTGGTCTTTTCCGGACCGACCAGCAGATCGATGAGGTGATCGATGCCGATGTGCGCCATCTGGGCGCGGGCGTTGACCTCCTTTTTCGAGGTGACGATCGCGTTTGTGCAGCCGCGCGCATGCAGCGCTTCCAGCACAGCGCGGGCGCCGGCGATCTCATGCAGGAGCGACATGCCGCAGGCGTCGGAATGTTTGCGGTAAACGCGCAGAAGCTCCTCAGCATGTGCCGGCGCAAGATCCTCCAGCGCCTCGGCAAGAGGAATGCCAAAGGTCGCCGTGATCGTCTCTTCCGGCAGCGTTACGCCCAGCACCTCCTGGAAAGCCAGCTGGAAGCAGCGGATCACGTGCGCGTTGCTGTCCAGGAGCGTGCCGTCAAAATCGAAGAGAAAAGTGGAATATTGTTTCATGAAGATCCTCCGTGATGAATAGGGGTGAGAGTATGGCTCATTTAGATGATACAGTAGCAGGCGTCAAGGGCATCGGCCCGAAAAAACAAAAACTTCTCGCCGGGATGGGCATCCACACCCTGCGCGACGTGCTCACGCTCTATCCCTTCCGCTACGACGACTGGAGCGAGCTCGCGCCAGTGCGGGAATGGCGTGGGCGCGACACCGCCGTGTTTGTGGGCCGCGTCACTCATTTGGATGTGTCAAACACCAGCCGGCGCAACGTCAAAGTTGTGAAAGCCGTCCTTGAAGGCGCGCAGGGCGAGATCGTCGCCACCTGGTTTGGTCGCTATCAGATGGAAAAATATCTCTATCCAGGCGTGCAGCTGCTCGTTTTCGGGCGTGTCAGCGCAAATTACAGCATGGAGCTCAATGTGCAGGAGCATCAGTTTATCAAAAACGAGGCGCAGCTGCGCCGACTTCTCGTGGTGCATCCCGTCTATAGTTTAACAGAAGGCATCGGCAAAGTCGATATGCTTCATCTCAGCGACGCCGCCCTCGCCGCAGTGGGCGAGCTCGACGAGCCCCTCACGCCGGAGCAGGCCGCGCGCTACGACCTTCTCGGCTATCGCGACGCCGTGCGCCGCATCCACCGGCCCCAGAGCATGGCCGATGCCGAGCGCGCTTACCATGACCTCGTCGTCTACGAATTTCTCGCCATGACCCTCTGGGGACAGCGCGCGCGCAACAGTGTGCAGACAGGCATCGCCCACAGCGAGCCGCCGCTTTTGGCTGACGCTTTTGTGGCCGCTTTGCCTTATGAACTCACCGGCGCTCAGAAGCGCGCCATTAAGGACATTCTCCACGACATGGCCAGCTCCCGTCAGATGCACCGCCTGCTCCAGGGCGACGTCGGCAGCGGCAAGACCAACGTCGCCTTCTACGCCATGCTCACCGCTGTTTCCAACGGCCACCAGGCCGCGCTCATGGCGCCCACCGAAGTTCTCGCGCGGCAGCATTTTGCCGGCGCCGAGCGCGCATTTTCGGCGCTTGGCGTGCGCGTTGCGCTGCTCACTGGCCAGATGAAAAAGCGTGACAAAGAAGACATCCTCGCCGGACTTGCCGACGGCAGCATCCAGTGCGTCGTCGGCACCCACGCGCTTATTGAAGATCCTGTGCAGTTTCAGAGCCTCAGCGTCGTCGTCATCGACGAGCAGCATCGCTTCGGCGTGCGCCAGCGCGAAGCCCTCGAGCGCAAGGGCGATCATCCCGATCTCCTCATCACCACCGCCACGCCGATCCCGCGCTCGCTGGCGCTGACTGTTTACGGCGATCTTGCCCTCACCGTCATCGACGAAATGCCGAAAAATCGCCAGAAGATCCAGACCATGTGGATCAATTCACCGCGTCTCGCCGCCATGTACGGCTTTATCAAAGAAGAACTCACCAGCGGCCGCCAGGCATTCATCGTCTGCCCGCTCGTTGAAGAATCGGAGAAGATCGACCTCGAAAACGCCATTTCCCTCGCCGAGCAGCTGCAGACAGAGGTCTTCACAAGCTGGCACGTTGGCCTGCTTCACGGACGCATGCGCACCGACGAGAAGGAAGCCATCATGCAGGAATTCCGCGACGGCCAGACCCAAGTGCTCGTCTCCACCACCGTCATCGAGGTCGGCGTCGATGTGCCAAACGCCACCATCATGGTCATCATGAACGCCGAGCGTTTCGGCCTCGCTCAGTTGCATCAGCTGCGCGGGCGTGTCGGCCGCGGCAGCGAAAAAAGCTACTGCATCCTCGTCAGCGACGCCACAAGCGAAGAGAGCCAGGCGCGTCTCAAGCTCATGGCCACCACCGCAAGTGGCTTTGAGATCGCAGAAGAAGATCTGCGTCAGCGCGGTCCCGGTGAGCTCCTCGGCTTGCGCCAGCATGGACAGGGCTTGTTCCGGCTCGCGCGACCAGGCTTTCACCAGACAGAGCTCGCCCTCGCTGAAGAAATCGCCCGCGATCTGGCCGACCAGCCGCTCACAGACGGCGCAGAGAAAATGATTGCCGAGATTGCGCGCAGGATCGTGCCGTAAAAATCGATGATAGGAAAATACAGGCCGTGCAGTTTTTGAAACTTTTCTAAGGAGGCTTCACCATGGATGCGATCCATGAACTCTATCACGCGCTCACCACAAGCGATTACGTGCTCGTTGGTGCCGGCGCCGGACTTTCGGCAGCGGCGGGCATCAGCTTTGCCGACGAGCGCGCATTCAAGCGCGATTATCCGGCGCTTTGGGCGCAGGGCGTGCACAGCGATTATCAGACGTTCAGCTACAAGGGCTGGCTGCCGGGCCAGCGCTGGGGCTATCTCTGTCGCCATATCAAGGCCGTGCTCCTCGACACGCCGGCGCTGCCGCTTTATGACGATCTGAAAGCGCTTCTGGAGGGCAGCGATTATTTCGCCGTCACCTCCAACGTTGACCACCAGTTCATCAAAGCCGGCTTTCCGCCGGAGCGCGTTTTTGAAGCGCAGGGCAGCTATGGCGAGCTCGTTTGCAGCGCCCGCTGCTCCGACGACGAGTACGACATCGCGCCCTTTATCGACGCTACGCTGCCGCACATCAAAGACGATCTCACCGTAGACGCGGCCCATCATCCGCATTGTCCGCGCTGCGGCGCGCCGCTGCGCCCGGCTTTTCGCGACACCCGCGCGCATGCCCTGGGCGATCAGCGCTACCACGATTTTCTCGCAGAAAGCGCCGATGCCTCCATCGCCATCCTGGAATTTGGCGTCGGTTTCAATAGCGCCGGCGTCATCCGTGTGCCTTTCGAGCGCATCACCGGCGAGCGCGAAAAAGCGCGCTTCTTCCGCATCACCGTCGATTATCCTGGCAGCGAAGAAGAGATCGCCTATCCTGAGATCCCCGTGCCGATCGCTGACAAGTCGCTGTCCATCAATCGCGACGCCGGAGCGGTGATCCGGGAGCTTCTGGCGCTGAAAAAATCCCAGGCCTGAATACAAAAAGAACGCTGGAACGCATCGCTCCAGCGTTATTTTTTGTGCTTATTTGACAAGGCGATAGATCGCGTCGGCGAAAATCGCCGTGGCTTTTTCGAGATCGTCCAGGACCAGGCTCTCGTTTGGCTGATGGATGACCACATCGCTCTCCGGCATCGTCATGCCATAGGCCACGCCGTGGGGGATCACGTGCGCATAGGTGATGCCGCCAATGGAGAACGGCTTGCCGACATGGCCGGTGTGGTCGTGGTAAACATCGAGCAGCGTTTCCACCAGCGGATCGTCGGCAGGAATGTAGTGCACCAGCTTCACCGCTTCCGGCTCACAGACAATGCTGCCGTAGCGGCTGCGCAGCTTCGCGAGGATGGCGTCGGCGTCGGTGCCGCGCGGATGACGGAGATTGAGATGGATCTCGCCAGCGCCGCCTTCGTATTCGACAATGCCCGGATTGACGCTGACATCGCCCATGATCTCATCGTGGCACGCGATGCCAAGTTTTTCGCCGTAGAAATCCTCATGCAGCGTTTCGCCGAGAAAATGCAGAAAATCATTGGCGCCGCCGAGATCATAGCGCGCCAGGAAGGCAGCAAGGGTTGTGGCAGCGTTGAGCCCAACCTGCGGCTCAGCGCCGTGGGCAGAGCGCCCGTCGCAGAGGAGAATGAGCACATCGCCATCCTCATCTGCATGGCCTGCCGCTTCGCTTTCGGCGAGAAAATCCGCCCAGTCGCGCGCGATGGCATCGGCGCGGTCGCTCTGAATGCGCGCGTAGGCGTGCTCCGGCACAATATTGCTGCGGATGCCGCCGCCGAAGGAGAGCAGCTTGCCGTCGTCGCCAATTTTCGCTGCCTCGCCGGAAATGCGCAGCGGCAGTTCGATGACGCCCTTTTCGCCGTTGATCACAGGAAACTCTGCGTCTGGTGAAAAGGCGAGATCCGGCATCGGCTCCGTGGCGAAATAGCGATCCATACAGCGCCAGCTGTTTTCTTCGTCGGTGCCGAGAATGAAATGGATCTGCATGTTCGGCGTCACGCCGCTGTCGCGCAGCATTTTCAGCGCGTAGTAGCAGGCCATCGCCGGGCCCTTGTCGTCAGAGGTGCCGCGCCCGTAAAGACGGCCGTCGCGCACCGTCGCCTCAAACGCTGGCGAATCCCACTCGCCAGTTGCCGGAACAACATCGAGATGCGCCAGCAGGCCGAGGATTTTTTCGCCCTCGCCCCAACGGATCACCCCAGCGACGTGGTCGATATTTTCTGCCTCGAAGCCATCGCGGCGAGCGAGCGCCAGCATATAGTCCAGCGCTGCTGCCGGGCCCGGGCCAAACGGCGCTTCCGGCGTCGCGGCAGACTCATCGCAGACACTTTCGATGGCAATGAGCGGCGCGAGGTCGGCCAGAAGCGCTGGCTGGCAAGCAGCAGCCTGTGATTTCCAGTAATCTGTAGAACGTTCCATGATGGTCAACTCCTGTCTGTTGTCGTTTGCTGCTCTCACTATAACAAATATCGGCGCAGAATTTAAGTTTTTCTCAAGAATTTGTAGGAATTGCGGCGATTTGATTTTCTTCCCGGCCAATATCCAGTATAATAGGCGTATCTGAACATTTTCCCTGACTGTACAAAAAAGGAGTCACAACATGGAATTTCCAAAAATACCCCTGTCGCGGCTGCTGATGCTCGTCTTTGCAGTGGCGCTCGTCATCTACGGCGTCTTCAACATGGACAGCGTCGTCGGCTTCATCGGCTACGTCGTGGGGCTTTTGCGACCATTCCTCATCGGGGTGGTCATCGCCTTCATCCTCAACGTGCCGCTGCGATTGTTTGAGCAGCGCGTCTTTGTGCGCGTGCAAAACCCGCGCTTCAAAAAAATGGAGCGCGGCATTTCCATCCTGCTTTCGATCGTGCTCGTCTGGGCCATCCTCGGCCTGATCGTCAGCGTCGTGCTGCCGCAGCTCGCCAGCTCTCTGTCGCTGTTTATTTCTGCGGTGCCAAGCTACATCGATTATCTGATCAATTTTCTCTCCATGTTTGAGCACTACAGCCCAGCCATCGGGAATTTCATCGATCAGATCGAGAACTTTTCGCCGAACACCCTCGAAAATTATCTCACCGGCCTGCTGAACGATCAGCTCTCCGCCTGGACATCCGTGCTCTCGTCGGCCGTCGTTTCCACCGTGAGCTTCGTCAGCAACATCGCCTCGAGCGTTGTGCATGTCGTCGTCGCGTTCATCTTCAGCATCTACATTCTTTTTAATAAGGAAACCCTGGCTGTGCAGGCGCGCAAGATCTGCTTCGCCTTTCTTTCCAAGCGCGCAGCTGTCTATCTCGTACACGCCGCCCAGGTGAGCTTCGCCAAGTTCTACCATTTCATCATCGGTCAGCTCACCGAAGCCATCATCCTCGGCAGCCTCTGCACCATCGGCATGCTCATCCTGCGTCTGCCATACGCGCCAATGATCGGCGTGCTCACCGGTTTCTGCGCGCTGATCCCGATCTTCGGCGCCTGCATCGGCGGCGCAGTCGGCGCCCTGCTCATTCTCACCGTGAGCCCGATGAAAGCCCTCACCTTCCTGATCTTCCTGATCGTTTTGCAGCAGGTGGAAGGCCACGTCATCTATCCAAAAGTCGTCGGTGGTTCCGTCGGACTTCCTGCCATGTGGACACTTTTCGCCATCACCATCGGCGGCAGCCTCATGGGGCTCATCGGTATGCTCCTGTCCGTGCCGCTGTGCGCAGCGCTCTACTATCTTTTCACAGAGATCGTCTACGCGCGGCTCAAGCACAACGAGATTCCGCCAGACGATGCCGTGATTCAGTCTGGCGTTGACGAAGGACTTCGGTTATAATAGAACACACTGGTTCGAAATCTTCCCAGTATAAAAAACTAAGACGTTGCCGACAGGAAGCGGTGGGCGCTCGCGCGTCCATGCTGCCGGCAAATGTAAGGAGGTATTGGTATGCTTCTACCACTTTGTATTCACACTTGCTCCTGCGAAGGGTGGTGGGCCGTGTGAATGAAAGAAAACACACCGTGCGCCTGTCCTTCGCCGCCCTCGGCGTGTGCCTGAACATTCTCGGCAGCTTTCTCGTCATGATCACGCGGCTGCCCATCTACGGCGACACCCTCGGCACCATTTTCGTCGGCGTTTTTTGCGGCCCGTTCTACGCAGTGCCCTGCGCCCTCGTTTCGAGCCTGCTCAACGCCAGCTACGATCCCTACGCCATTCCCTTCATCCCGAATGGCATCACCGTCGCGCTTTTTGCCAGCCTTCTGCGCCAGCCACGGCTTAGAAATCTGCCGCTCGCGCTCAAGGCCTTCATCGTCGGCCTGCCTGCTTCCGTCGTCAGCGCCAGCGTTAGCGCCTTCGTTTTCGGCGGCATCACCTCTGCTGGCTCGAGCTACATCGTCCAGCTCCTGCACGGCGTTTTCCAGCTGCCGATGGTAGCCAGCGTCTTTCTCGTTCAGGTCTTCACCGACTACGCCGACAAATTTCTCATCCTCGTCATCGTGACGCTGATTATTCAGCGCATCCCCACAAGGATAAAAGAAAAAGTATAAGATTTTGTTACCGATTCGCTACGCTTCTATGCGCTCAGTGTGATATAGTAGCGATGTCAAGAAGCATTATTATTGACAATGGAGGAAAATCAATGAAAAAGAAAATCATCTCAGCCCTCGTGCTGATTGGACTTCTGGTCACCCCAATGGCCGCATACGCCGACGCCGCAGTCGGCGATCAGATCGTCACCATCGGGACAAACCTGACCCAGCAGCAGCGCCAGGAAGTGCTCTCATATTTTGGCGCCAAAGATAACGCTCAGATCATCGACGTCGACATTTCCGAAGAACGTCAGTATCTCAGCGGCAAAGTGCCTGATGCCCAGATCGGCAACAGCACCAATTCCTGCGCCATGATCACCTACACCACCAAAGGCAGCGGTGTCAACGTGACCACCCACAACATCAACTACGTCACCCCGGACGCTTATAAGAGCGCCATCCTCACCGCCGGTATCAACGACGCCGACGTACAGATCACCGCACCGATCGAAGTCAGTGGCACCGGCGCCCTCACCGGTATCATGAAAGCCTACGAAGTTTCCACCGGTGAAGCCATCAGCGAAGACGTGAAGCAGGCAGCCACCCAGGAACTCGTCACCAACAGTGAACTCGGCTCCGAGATCGGCGACGACCAGGCCAACGACCTGATCAACACCATCAAGCAGGAGATCGCCGAAAACGCACCACAGAATGAAGCAGAAGCACAGAGCCTGCTCGACCGCGTGCTCTCCGAGCTCGGCATCACCCTCACCGACGAACAGTATCAGCAGCTTCTTGACCTCATCCAGCAATTTGCCGATCTCAACATCAACTGGGATTCCGTCGCTGACAGCGTTTCTGGCCTCATCGGTCAGGCCAGCGATTATCTGCAGACAGACGAAGGCCAGGGCTTCCTGGCGAAACTGCAGGAACTCGTCAACAGCTTCTTCGACTGGATCCGTGGCATCTTTGGCGGCGGATCTGACAACGCCGATGCAACTGAAACCACAGAGACTACAGAAACCACCGATCCTAACGATACCGCCGGCAACAACGTTATGAACGATGAAACCACCGATCCCAACGACACCGCCGGTAATAACGTCATGAACGACAACACCGGTTACGTCGACCCTAACGACACCGCCGGCAACAATGTCATGAACGGCTGACACATTTCAACGTAGACAACCAAAGCAAAATCCCTGGAGCGAAAACTCCAGGGATTTTTTCGTCGCAGTGGTGTTTTTTTGTAAAGAAAGAATGATATTTTTCTCGCCAAAATGTGTGATAAAGATGCTATAATTTACAATATAGAAAACGAATTATTGAGTGGCTGATGGTCAGAAAGGAAGATCACTGTGGAACCATTCATTCATTTTAAAAATGTGAACAAAACCTACCACGTTGGCAGTGTGGACATCAACGCGCTGCATGATGTCAATTTTGAAGTGGAAAAGGGCGAGATCTGCATCATCGTTGGGGCGTCGGGCGCTGGGAAAACGACGCTGTTGAATATCCTCGGCGGGATGGATTCGCTCTCGAGCGGCGAGGTCTGGCTGGATGGAAAAAACATTGCCGGCTACAGCGAGAAGGAGCTGACGACGTATCGCCGCTACGACATTGGCTTTGTCTTTCAGTTTTACAACCTGATCCCGAATCTGACGGCGCTGGAAAATGTTGAGCTGGCGACGCAGATCGGCAAGGATCCTGCAAATCCGGCGACGGTGCTGGACGAGGTTGGTCTGGCGGCGCGCAAGAACAATTTCCCGGCGCAGCTTTCCGGCGGCGAGCAGCAGCGAGTGGCGATCGCTCGCGCGCTGGCGAAAAATCCGAAGCTGCTGCTCTGCGACGAGCCGACGGGCGCGCTGGACTACAACACTGGCAAGCTGATCCTGAAGCTGTTGCAGGAAACCTGCCGCAAGAACAACATGACGGTGGTCATTGTTACGCATAACCTGGCACTCTGCCCGATGGCGGACCGTGTTGTCCATGTGAAGAGCGGAGAGATCCAGAAGGTCGAGCTGAACGAGCATCCAATGTCTATTGACGACATCGAATGGTGAGGTGAGCTGTATGAAAAAGAGCTTACTCAAAACCTCGCTGCGTGAGATACGCTCGAGCTTTGGCCGATTTATCGCGATATTGGCGATCGTGGCGCTGGGCGTGGGCTTTTTTGCAGGGCTTATGGTCAGCGAAGAAGCGATGCTCAAAACGGGCGAGACGTATCTAGACGAGCAGAATTTCTACGATTTTCGTCTGATGTCGACGCTGGGATTTGATGACGACGATGTCGCGGCCCTGCGGGATGCAGACGAGGTCACTGCGGCGGATGGCGCCTATCAGGTGGATGCGCTGGTCTCGGATGGCGGCGACGAAGAAAAAGTCGGCCGCTTCCATTCGATCACGGAAGATGTCAACAAGCTTGCCCTCAAGGATGGCCGCCTGCCAGAAAACGCTGGCGAATGCGTGGTCGATTCGTCTTTCTTTGAAGGCGCCGGCATCGGTGATACGGTGACGATCGCTGACGGCAATTCGCAGGACACGCTCGACGCGCTCGAAAACCACGAGCTGAAGATCGTCGGCGTTGTGGAATCGCCGCTTTACATGCGCATGGGCCGCTACTCGAGCGAGATCGGCTCCGGCGAGGTTGAGGCGATCTATTTTGTGCCGGCGGATGCGTTTACGTCTGAGTATTACACGGAGATGTATCTCAGTGTCAACACGAGCGGCGGACTTTACAGCGATGAATACGATGACTGCATCGACGATACCGAGCCGGATGTGACGAAGGTTGCAGAGGGCAGCGTGAACGCACGCTATCAGGAGATCGTCGATGAGATCAACGACGGCCGCAAAGAAGCACAGGAAGGCATCGACAAAGCCAACGACGCCCTGGAGCTGGCTGAAAAAGCCGGTGCGCCGGATTCGCAGCTGGAAGAGATCCGAGCTCAGCGCGACGAAGCGCAGGAAGTGCTCGATGATCTGACCATTCCGGAAGCGCCGGAGCTTTACGTGCTCACCCGCGATGAAGACGTTGGCTTCCAGTTCTTCAAGAGCGACTCTGCCATCGTCAGCTCCATCGCCAAGGTGTTCCCTGTATTCTTCTTCCTCGTCGCTGCCCTTGTCTGCGTCACAACGATGACGCGCATGATGAACGAGCAGCGCACCCAGATCGGCGTGCTCAAATCCATGGGCTATTCCAACGCCAGCATCCTCATGAAATACATGACCTATTCCGGCAGCTCAGGCATCATCGGCTGTCTGCTCGGATATTTCCTCGGCACCTGGGGCTTCCCGACGATCATCTGGAGCGCTTACAGGACCTACTACGCCCTGCCGGATCAGGTGCTCTATGTGTTCAACTGGCAGCTCCTGCTGATCTCGCTGGCTGTGACGCTGCTCTGCACGATCGGCGTCACCTGGATCTGCGGGCGCAGCGCCCTCACTCAGAGCGCCGCCGAGCTCATCCGGCCAAAAGCGCCGAAAGCCGGCAAGCGCAATCTGCTCGAGCGCGTGACGCCAGTGTGGAAACGTCTCAGCTTCCTGCAAAAGATCACCGTGCGCAATCTTTTCCGCTACAAAGCGCGCTTCTTCATGATGATCCTCGGCATCGGCGGCTGCACAGCGCTCATCGTCACAGCGCTCGCTCTGCAGGACAATTTCATGGGTGTTTCCGATCTGCAGTACAACGAGATCGATCTCTACGACGCCAACGCGTCCTTCAATGAAAGCCTGAGCCAGGAAGACATGGACGCTTTCCTCGATGCCAACGGCGAGCGCGTCGCAGGCGCGCTGTTCACCTACACCGGTAACATGGACATTTCCGCCAACGGCACCACCCACAGCGTTTCCATGAACGCGCCGATCGACAATGGCGATCTCGGCGATTTCTTCAGCTGGCATGCTGACGGCACAGAATACAGCCTGCCAGAAGACGGTGAGCTTCTGCTCGATCGCGGCCTCGCCGATCGTCTCGGTGTGCAGACCGGCGACGAGGTCACCGTGCGCGACAGCGATATGCACGAGGCCACCCTCACAATCTGCGGCGTGTACGACAACTACATTTCGAACAACGCCTACATTTCCCGCGGCACGCTGGAAAACGCTTTTGGCAAGACCGACGTCAACAGCGCCTTCATCAATTTCAAGGGCGACGAAGATGTGCATGAGCAGGCAGCCGACCTCATGAATGCCGACGACAACATCACAAACGTGACCATCGCATGTTCCCCGATATGCTCGACAGCCTCAACATCATCGTCATCGTCGTCATCCTCTGCGCCGGGGCGCTCGCCTTCATCGTGCTCTACAACCTCACAAACATCAACATCAGCGAACGCATCCGCGAGATCGCCACGCTCAAAGTCCTCGGCTTCTATTCCAACGAAGCCAACGCCTACGTTTTCCGCGAGAACACCGCGCTCACCGTTTTCGGCGCCCTCGCCGGACTCGTCCTCGGCAAATTCTTTCACGCTTTTGTCATGGCGCAGATCGTCGTCGACGGCCTCAGCTTCGACGCTTACGTGACACCGCAAAACTACGCCATCGCTTTCGTGTTGACCATCGTTTTTGCCTTTATCACCCAGCTCATCATGCGTCGCAAGATCTCCAGGATCCACATGGCCGAATCGCTGAAATCTGTTGAATGATCATTTATCACCCCGAACGCACGCGCGAACGGGGTGATTTTCTGTTATAATAGGAGAAACCTGCAAAGGAGAGGATATCATGACTTATTCCATCGTTTATTCCAGCAAGACCGGCAACACAAAAATGCTCGCCGACGCCCTGCACCAGGCGCTCCCCGCAGACGACTGCCTGTATTTCGGCGCGCCAGACGCGCAGGCGCTCGCCGCCGAGCGCATCTACATCGGCTTCTGGACCGATAAAGGCAGCTGCGACGCAGAAACCGCCGCCTTTCTCGCCCAGCTCACGCACCAGGAGATCTTTCTTTTCGGCACCTGCGGATTTGGCGGCGGCGTCGCGTATTTTGAGCAGATCCTTGCGCGCGTGCGCGATCTCCTGCCGGAAAGCGTGCAGCTCGTCGGCAGCTATCTCTGCCCAGGCAAAATGCCCCAGAGCGTCCGCGACCGCTACGTGCGCATCGCAGAAGAAGAGCCCGCCAAGCGTAGCCACATGCAGAAGATGATCTTCAATTTCGACTGCGCCCTCAGCCATCCTGACGCCAACGACCTCCAGGCCCTCATCGAAGAAGTGGAAAACTGTCAGAAAAAATAAACTTTAGCGTTTGGCGAAAATTTTTTGTCCACATTCTGTCTCAGGGTGTATAATAGATTCACAAACTGTTGTAATACACGTAAAGGAGTGCTTTTTATGGCAAAAGATATTGATTGGGGCAGCCTCGGTTTCGAGTATACTGCTACAGATTATCGTTATGTTTCTACCTGGAAAGATGGCAAATGGGACGAAGGCGGCCTCATCACCGATCCTGTCGTTCATATTTCCGAATGTGCCGGCGTGCTGCAGTATTCTCAGTCCGCTTTTGAAGGCCTCAAAGCGTACCGCACCAAAGACGGCCGCGTCGTCACCTTCCGTCCAGATCTGAACGCACAGCGTCTGCACGATTCCTGCGAACGCCTCTGCATCCCACCGGTTTCCGAAGAAAAATTCCTCGATGCCCTCGACCAGCTCGTCAAGGCCAACATCGACTACGTTCCACCATACGGCTCCGGCGCCACCCTCTACATCCGCCCATTCATCTACGGCAGCGGTCCAGTCATCGGCGTAGCGCCAGCACCAGAATTTGAATTCCGCATGATCTGCATGCCAGTCGGCCCATATTTCAAGGGCGGCATCAAACCGATCGAGATCACCGTCTCCGATTTTGACCGCGCAGCCCCACACGGCACCGGTCACATCAAAGCAGGCCTCAACTACGCCATGAGCCTCTACGCCGGCCAGAAAGCACACGAAGCAGGATTTGCTGAAAATATGTATCTCGACCCAGCAACCCGCACCAAGGTTGAAGAAACCGGCGGCGCAAACTTCCTCTTCGTCACCAAGGATGGCACCCTCGTCACGCCAAAATCTGACTCCATCCTGCCATCCATCACCCGCCGCTCCATGACCTACATCGCTGAGCACATCCTCGGCATGAAGGTGGAACAGCGCGAAGTCCTCTTCTCCGAAGTGCCAGAATTTGTCGAATGCGGCCTCTGCGGCACCGCCGCCGTTATCTCCCCAGTCGGCAAGATCAACGACCACGGCAAAGAGATCTGCTTCGCCAGCGGCATGGAAGAGATCGGGCCAGTCATGAAGAAACTCTACGACACCCTCACCGGCATCCAGATGGGCACCGTCGACGCCCCAGAAGGCTGGCTGCATGAAATCAAATAATAGCGCCAAAATCTTTTAGCGCACAAAGCGGTCCACGCTGAAAACCGATCGTCGTTTTCAGCGTGGACCGCTTCTTATTCTGCGCAGCGGCGAAAAATATTGGCGAGGAGGCGTTTTTCCCTTGACGGGCTTTCGCTGATTCTGTATAATTAATCTTCGGATATGGGTGTTTTCCCAGATCGAAACCGCATGCGTCGGGTTAAAAACGCAAGCGAAAGCTGCTACCTATCGCAGCGAGTATTCTCAGGGAGGAGTGAAAAAATGTACGCAATTATCGCTACTGGTGGCAAACAGTACAAGGTAGAAGAAGGCCAGACTCTCGATGTGGAACTGCTCCACGCTGAAGCTGGTGAAACCGTCGACATCGACGCTGTACTGATGCTCAACAAAGACGGCGAGATCGTTACCGGCAAGCCTTATGTTGAAGGCGCAAAGGTTTCTCTCAAGGTTGTTGAAAACGGCAAAGCACCTAAGATCACCGTTTTCAAGTACAAACCTAAAAAGAACTATCGTCGCAAAAAAGGTCATCGTCAGCCTTACACCCGCGTGACTGTTGAATCGATCGTTGGCTAATGATCGAGATCACGCTTTTCTATCGCGCAGACGGTGCGCTTACTGGCTATGAATTTTCCGGCCACGCTGGCGCAGCTCCTTATGGGGAGGATTTGGTCTGTGCGTCGGCTTCCACACTTGCGATCGTCACGGCGAACAGCCTGGAGACGCAGGGCGTGAATTTTGAAGCTGAAATGGACGAAGGCTACTTAAAACTGATGCTGACACCTGCTCGCGATGAGCGTGAAGCGATCGTCGCGGAAGCGGTGCTGAAAACGTTAGAGGTCGGCGTGAGTGCGCTCGCGCAGGACTATAAAGAGTACATCAAAGCAAACAGTATTCGTGTTTGAGGAGGTGGACAAGATGTTCAAACTCGATTTACAATTATTCGCATCTAAAAAAGGGGTAGGTTCCACCAAGAACGGTCGTGATTCCCACTCCAAGCGTCTCGGTGCGAAGAAGAGTGATGGCCAGACCGTAAAGGCCGGCAACATTCTCTATCGCCAGAGAGGGACCAAGATCCATCCAGGCGCAAATGTTGGCAAGGGCGGCGATGATACCCTGTTCGCTAAGATCGACGGTGTCGTTCGTTACGAAAAGGGTGCAGGCAAGACCCGCGTCAGCGTTTATGCTGCTGAATAAGTAGAAATTGGGGGTGACCGCTCGGTCATCCCTTTTTGTTATATTGAAGAAAGAGAAACGTCATGAAGCCAAATGAGATCCAAGAATTGCTGAACGCGGCTGAAGCGCGTATTGCTGCTGAAAAACGACGGCTGCTCCTCTGGAGCAACGGGCGTCTGCTTTCTGCGCTGGCGGTGCTTGTGGGGCTGGTGTTTGGCATCCGTAACGACTTCCTGCCGGGATATGTGCTGGCGGCAGCGGGCGTCTTTTGTTTCTGCTGGCTGGTGCACAAATTCAATCTGCAGCAGCGGGCGATCGAGCTGGCGCAGAATCGGCTGGCTGTGCTCGAGCGTTACGACGCGCGCACGAAGGGCGCATGGTACGATTTCGCTGACGATGGCGCGGCGTATGTGCGCCGGGAGGATTTTCTCTCGAGCGATCTGGACCTTTTCGGTCCGCGCTCGCTTTATCAGTACATTTCGGTGGCGCACACGGTTGGTGG
>OIWK01001074.1_pt1 | contig 27811 bp, 28 predicted proteins | sample 1587401 | NCBI WGS metagenome assembly OIWK01 (sample SAMEA3888911, study PRJEB22519) | human gut metagenome | biome: human gut; feature: human-associated habitat; material: faeces | place: Denmark | collected 2009 | reverse complement strand
TCTCCAACTGATTTTCTGAGCTGCCAACGAGCAGCACTCCTGAAGCTAAATAAAGTATATTTGTGGCCTCGGAGCAAGGTTTGGATGTGAGCATATAATCGAACATTCAGACCGCAGCGACTAAAGTCACAAATATACTTTATTTAGCTTCAGGAGTTCGTCTGCTCTGCAGCCTCACAAATCAAGACTTATTTTATGATTGTTCCTCCCCCCACTACGTGGTTATCCCTATACAGGACTACTGCCTGGCCTTTGGTAATCGCACGCTGTGGTTCTAAGAAATGAATGTCTACTGTTCCATCTGAATTTTTCCTGGCGGTTGCTTCTTTTTCTGTCTGATGATAGCGGATTCTTGCCTTAACGACTTCGTCCTCCGCTAAGTTCTCTATCCAGTTGAAGTCATTTGCAATTAAATCAGTCTTAAATAAGTCTTCATTGCTTCCGACGATGACTTTATTCTCTTCCGGGCGGATTTCTGTTACATAGTATGGCTTTGGTGCGGATATGCCGAGACCTTTTCTCTGTCCGATAGTATAGCCATAGTAGCCTTTGTGCCTGCCGACTACTTCGCCTTCCTGATTTACGAAGTCTCCCGGCTCGCTCTTTTTACCAGTTGTTTTTTCAATAAATGACATATAATCTCCATCTGGAATAAAGCAGATGTCCTGACTATCGTGCTTATGGGCATTGAAAAATCCCTGTTCTTCTGCAATCTTACGAATTTCTGTCTTGCTGTAATCTCCCAAAGGGAAACAGGTATTGGCAAGCTGTTCCTGTGTAAGAGAATACAGTACATAGCTCTGATCCTTGGTAGGATCCAGCCCCTTCCTGAGAAGGAAACGTCCGGTCTTAGGATCCTGCTCTCTGCGGGCATAGTGACCGCTTGCAATGTATTCACATCCGAGTTCTCTTGCCTTATCGAGAAGTGCTGAGAACTTGAGAAAACGGTTGCAGTCGATACATGGATTCGGTGTGCCGCCGTGGAGATAGGTGTCTGCAAACTTATCAATGACACTTTGATGGAATTTCTCCTGCATGGGAAATACATAATAAAGCATGCCGAGACGTGCAGCAACACTTCTGGCATCTTCTGTATCAGAAGGAGTACAGCATGCCCGGTGTCCCGGATAGCTGCACTGTGGATTATCATAAAGCTTCAGAGTGGCACCGGCGCAGTCATAGCCCTGCTGAACCATCAGATAGGCTGCAACGCTGGAATCAACACCACCGCTCATGGCAATGATTGCTTTTTTATTCATAATTTTTCTCCTGTCAATGAAAGAATAGGTGTTCCTGTTCACCGTGAACAGTTGCGAATTAATCAAGAGTATGGTATCATTATAAGAAATTAGTGTCAAGCAATGAAGAAATGCATTTGGGAAAAATTAAAAATGTGTTGACATTGTGAAGAAGACATGATATATTCAACCTATCGGAGAAATAGGTAATACATTTTCCGAGACGGAATGTATTTTGACGTTGACACTATGAATGTAGTGAATATTAAAAAGAAGGAGGAAGAATCATGGTTACAGGAAATGCAGTTCAGAGGGAAGTCATGTGTATGATGGATCAGGGGATGTGCATGAACATGTACATGTCTATGTTTTGCTGTACTTCTATGTATCAGAGACTTCCTGAGATATCTGCTGATTTTATATAAGAGAGCAGATACCAAGATGTAAATAAAGCATTTTTTAATGTGGCAGATTGCATGAACAGGGAGACTCCAGAGGACTTCCTGTTATTTTTTTTACAGAAACATTACAGAGCAGGTTTCTGTTTCATGGATTTTATCCAAATCACATTCATGCAGGAAGTCATTTACAACTGAATAAAAAGACTAAAATATAAATGAATAAGAGAGGGAAAAATCATGAAAACAAAGAAAATTATCACAGTATCACTTGCAGCAGCACTGGCAATCGGAGCACTTACAGCAAACGGCGTTCTTGTAAGCGCTGATGCAGAGAAAGGAACCATCAAAGTAGCAGCTTCCGCAACACCGCATGCAGAGATTCTGGAAGAAGCAAAACCAATCCTCGAGAAAGAAGGATGGGATCTGGAAGTTACGGTATTTGATGATTATGTACAGCCAAACCTTGTAGTAGAGAGCGGAGATTTTGATGCGAACTATTTCCAGCATATTCCGTATCTTGACAACTTCAACGAAGAGCAGGGAACACACCTCGTAAATGCAGGCGGAATCCACTATGAGCCATTTGGAATCTATCCTGGCAAAAAAGAAACTCTTGATGATCTGGAAGATGGCGATACGATCGCAGTTCCGAACGATACTACAAACGAAGCAAGAGCACTTCTGCTTCTCCAGGACAACGGTGTGATCACTCTGAAAGACGGAGCAGGACTTGAGGCAACTGTCAAGGATATCGAAGAAAACCCGAAGAACATCAAGATCGAGGAGCTGGAAGCAGCACAGGTTTCCCGTGTCAAAGATGAAGTTGCATTCGTAGTATTAAACGGTAACTATGCACTGCAGGCAGGATATTCCGTATCCAATGACTCCATCGCACACGAAACTTCTGATTCCGAGGCAGCAAAAACTTATGTAAATGTCATTGCAGTCAAAGAAGGAAATGAAGACAGCGAAGCAATCAAAGCCCTGGTAGACACTCTGAAATCTGATGAGATCAAAGACTTTATCAACGAGAAATACGACGGTGCAGTTGTTCCGTTCGAGGATTCCACAGATGACACAGAAAAGGCTGCAGACGAAGCAGCTGACACAGATGCTGAGACAACAGAAGCAGCAGAGGCTGACGCAGAATAACAGGAATTCAGGTATTTTTAAGGGACAGGGGGAGAAATGAAATGGAACCGATGATACAGGTTGAAAACCTCTGCAAGCGCTTTGAAACCAAGGGCGGAACTGTAGAGGCAGCCAAAAACATCAGTTTTTCTATCGAAAAAGGAGAGATCTTTGGAATCATCGGTCTCTCCGGTGCAGGCAAAAGTACACTGGTGCGATGTCTGAACCTTTTGGAAAGACCAACATCAGGAACAGTAAAAGTTAACGGCAAAAATCTTACGGAGCTCTCAGAAAAAGAGCTCCGTAAAGAGCGTCAGAAGATAGGAATGATTTTCCAGCATTTTAATCTTCTTATGCAGAGAACAGCACTAGATAATGTCTGTTTTCCGATGGAGATTGCCGGGATCGGGAAAGCGGAATCCCGCAAAAAGGCTCTGGAATATCTTAGGATTGTAGGACTTGAGGAGAAGGCTCTTTCTTATCCGTCCCAGCTTTCCGGAGGCCAGAAGCAGAGGGTGGCGATCGCCAGAGTACTGGCAAGTGATCCGCAGATCCTTCTCTGTGATGAGGCGACCAGTGCACTGGATCCTCAGACAACCAAGGCAATCCTGGAACTGATCAAAGAGATCAACAGAGACTATGGAATCACAGTTGTTGTTATCACACATGAGATGAGCGTTGTGCAGGAAATCTGCGACAAGGTAGCAGTTCTGGAGAGAGGTTCTCTGGTAGAAACGGGAACGGTGGAAGAACTGTTCCGAAATCCAAAGACAGACGAAGCCAGAAAACTGGTATTCAGTGGAAGAACCCAGATTAAGGAAATGAAAGGCAAACGCCTGGTTCGTGTGACCTTCCGGGAGAAATCCTCTTTTGAACCGGTAATTGCGAATCTGGTTCTGACATACAGAACGCCTGTCAATATTCTGTATGCAGATACAAAGAACATCAATGGACAGGCACAGGGCGAAATGATCCTGCAGCTTCCGGAACTTGAGGAAGTGGCAGATAAGATGATCCAGTACCTGAAAGAAATCAATATGGGAGTAGAGGAGTTGAAGGAAGATGTGGGATGATCAGACAATTATGATGCTGCTGGAAGGCACAAGAGATACATTGTATATGACTCTGGTATCTACATTCTTCGGATATGTCCTGGGTCTTCCGCTTGGAATTCTTCTGGCAGTTACAGACAAAGAGGGAATCCGTCCAAATGCCCCTCTCTATAAAATTCTGGATGTTATTGTGAATATTCTTCGAAGTATACCGTTTCTGATTCTTCTGATCCTGGTGATTCCACTCACCAAGCTGATCGTAGGACAGAGCTATGGTTCCAGTGCGACAATTGTTCCGCTTGTAATCGCGGCCGCTCCGTTTATTGCACGTATGGTAGAGTCTTCTCTTAAGGAGGTAGAGCCAGGTGTGATCGAAGCTGCTGTCAGTATGGGAGCAGGAACAGGAACCATTATCTGGAAGGTTCTTCTCGCAGAGGCAAGAACTTCTCTTCTTGTAGGAGTGACCATCGCAGTAGGAACCATCCTTGGATACTCTGCCATGGCAGGTACCGTTGGCGGAGGCGGTCTTGGTGATATCGCGATCCGTTATGGATATTACCGCTATCAGACAGACATCATGCTGGTTACGATCGTGATCCTTGTCGTGCTGGTACAGATCCTTCAGGGAATTGGAATGATGCTTTCCAGAAAATTAGACAAAAGAAAAGCTTGAAAGATATAATTATTTTATAAATTTTATAATTTTATTAGAAAAAAGACAAAAACTCCTCACATTTATATTGTAAGATGTAATTGTCTTAAAGGAAAAGCCTTTTAAGACCTTCGGCAACACTTCAATGCCGGGAGAGTTGCCGGAACTCTTTCCTTTCCCTAAAAATAAAACAGAACTTTAAACTGCCGCCACCTGGTAAGATTCACCGGGATGGCGGCAGTTTTCTGTTTATTACCTCCGATAACGATTAAAACAGGAATAGATTTCCTGGAGTCTTGGCATGGCATAGCCACAGGAAATATAAGAACCTCCGGACAGGAAGGAGAGTCCGTTCTGCTCAAGCTGTCCGGAAAGAATTTCAATGATGTCTGCGACAGTGCGGCGGTCATCGGCAAGCTTTTCGATGGCATATTTGAGAAGCAGTCCAAGTGCTGCTGTCTGCTCTGGATCAATCAGCTGCTCCACGTAGCGGAGATCTACATCCTGTTTTCCAATCAGGAATCCATCTTTTCCATGTATTTTTATTTTGAGCTGTTCCGGGCGGCCGGCGTTTCTTCCGTGTGAGCGGATGGAAGGAGCCTGCTTTTTCATGATGCGATGACTTGCCGGAAAGGCAAAGGCTGATGCTTTGACAGGGTTCAGAGGATATTTTCCACATAATGCTCTGACTTTTTCGGAGATATCCACAGGATGATAGGAATCCATCTGGATAATCGTGTCTGCAATGTGGAAAAATGCTCCGGAACTTCCGGCTACGAGGATTGTGGATATCCCGGCCTTTTTATAGAGATCTTCGGCACGTTCAAGAAATGGGGTAATTGGTTCTTTTTCTCTGGATATCACTTCCTGCATGAAAGTATCACGCACCATGAAATTTGTGGCAGACGTATCTTCGTCCAGCAGGAAAACTCTGCTTCCAGCCTCCATTCCTTCTACGATGCCAGCCGCCTGGGAGGTGCTTCCACTGGCGTCTTCTGTAGAAAAACAACGAGTGTCTTTCTTATTCGGAAGATCATTGATGAACAGAGAAATATCTACATCCTTAATAAAACGTCCGTCTTCGGAGCGAAGTTTCAGCGCGGTATCGTCTGTGATGACATATTCGCGGCCGTCACCGGAAATATGGTTGTATACACCGAGTTCCAGAGCATTCAGAAGCGTAGATTTGCCATGGTAGCCGCCGCCCACGATCAGGGTAATGCCGCGCGGGATTCCCATGCCGGAGATTTCTCCCTTATGCGGAAGAGCCATGGTGACACGCAGAGATTCCGGGGAAATAAAAGGGACGGAATCTTTCATTGGACGGGAAGAAATCCCGCTTTCTCTCGGAAGAATGGAGCCGTCAGCGACAAAGGCGACAAGATTTCCTGAAGAGAGCTGCTTTCGGATACAGGTCTGATCTTCAGCAAGAAAAATAGCATCTTCCAATTCTTTATGGTTTGTATTTTTGTAGAGAAAGGCCTTTTGTACACAGACCGGAAGAAAATCAAAGAGAATCTTTTCCAGTTCAGTGGCGTTAATCGTTCTTCCATTTGCTGGAAATCCGATAAAGAAACGGGCGATGATTTCTTTTTCTGTGATCTCACAGGCGGTACGTTTGAGAACTTCCTGTCCGCAGTGACTGATGGAGATCAGGCCACTTTTGCCGGAGCCTTTTGCACGGAAGGTATAGTGGACGATCTGTTTTTCAAACTGTCTGGTGAGATAGTCGGAAAGGGTCATGCTGGTGACGGAATCTTTATAATATTCTTTCGGAAAACCGGCTGTTTTGTGCGGAATCCGGATACTGATGTGAGAGGGAGAGGCAAAAGGATCTCCCTGTACATGATCAATGGAGAGAATATAATTATTGAACTGATAGCTGCCTTTCAGAGCTTTGTAGGCAGGGTAGCTTTTTTTGTGGACAGAATGTAAAAGATTCTGCAGATCGGTGGATTGCTGCATAGATGACCTCCATAGATAAGATAATAATTTATAACTGTGAGGGTACTGAACAGTTACAATAATCTTATTGTAATGACACACAGGAATTTTTCAAGAAAAAACTGTAAAAAATAAGGAATAAATGAGGTACTTGTAACGGTTCATAGATGATATGTTGCTGTGAACCGTTACGGTGATATCTTATTTTTTGATTAAGAATCGCGAGGATTGTAGAAATATACAGAAGTTTGTTCTATAATGGGGAAGATATCTGTATCCTTAGATACAGTAAACAATTAATCGAAAGGTGGTTATATATAATGGAAAGAAAGAACGCATGGCTTTCCTACGGGGAAGCAGATGAAACAGCAATGGAGAAACTCGCGAAGGATTACCGTGCATTCCTGGATGCAGGCAAGACGGAACGTGAATGTGTCACAGAGCTTGTCAGAGAGGCAGAAGCCAATGGTTATGTAAATCTTGAGACAAAGCTGGCAGCAGGAAAGAAGATCCAGCCAGGTGACAAAGTATATGCAGTTGGTATGAAGAAGATCATGGCTCTGTTCCATGTAGGTCAGGAGCCGCTGGAAAAAGGTATGAACATTCTTGGTGCGCATATTGATTCTCCACGTCTTGATGTGAAGCAGAATCCTTTATATGAAGATACAGATCTGGCATATCTTGATACGCACTACTACGGAGGTGTCAAGAAATACCAGTGGGTAGCAATTCCGCTTGCGATCCATGGCGTGATCGTCAAAAAAGACGGAAGCGTAGTTGATGTGGTTATCGGTGAAGATGAAAATGATCCGATCGTATACATCACAGACCTTCTGATCCATCTTGCAGGCAAACAGATGCAGAAAAAAGCTGCTGAGGTTATCGAGGGAGAAAACCTTGACATTCTGATCGGAAGCAGACCGCTCAATGAGAGTACAGATGAGAAGCAGAAAGAAGCGGTGAAATCCAATGTTCTTCGTATCCTCAAAGAGAAATACGATGTAGAGGAAGAAGATTTCCTTTCAGCAGAACTGGAAATCGTTCCGGCAGGAAAGGCACGTGACTGCGGACTTGACAGAAGTATGGTAGCAGCTTATGGACAGGATGACCGTGTCTGCGCTTATACCTCCTTTGTGGCAATGATGGAAATGGAAGCACCGAAACGCACAAGCTGCTGTCTGCTGACAGATAAGGAAGAGATCGGAAGTGTCGGAGCGACCGGAATGCAGTCCAGATTCTTTGAGAATACAGTGGCAGAGCTTCTTGAGGGTATGGGATGCTACTCTGACCTGGTACTCAGAAGAACTCTTCGCAACTGCAGCATGCTTTCCTCTGATGTAAGTGCAGGATACGATCCGGCTTACGGCGAATGCTTCGAGAAAAAGAATTCTGCATATCTCGGAAGAGGTATCGTACTGAACAAATTCACAGGAGCAAGAGGAAAATCCGGTTCCAATGATGCAAATGCAGAATATGTGGCAAAAGTCCGCAAAATCTTTGACGACAATCAGGTTGCATTCCAGACAGCGGAACTTGGCAAGGTTGATGTCGGCGGCGGCGGAACCATCGCATACATCGCAGCTCTTTACGGAATGAACGTGATCGACAGCGGTGTATCTGTGCTCAGCATGCATGCTCCGTGGGAGGTAACAAGCAAAGCAGATATTTATGAAGCAAAGAAAGCATACAAGGCATTTTTGCTTGACGCGTAACTAAACAGAAAACCGGGGGATCGAAAACAGACGGAACAGTACACGACAACAGGCTCAAGGAGAGCCACAACAGAGGAGATTTTATGGATAATGATATTCTGATCAAAGTAGAGGACTTATGCAAAATTTATAATCCCGGAGAAAACGAAGTGCGAGCTCTGGATCATGTGAGCCTGGAGATCAAAAAGGGTGAGTTGGTGGCAATCATCGGTCAGTCTGGTTCAGGTAAATCTACATTTATGAACATGCTTGGCTGTCTGGATGTTCCGACATCCGGCAGATATTATCTGAATGGGACGGATGTGTCCGAAATGACGGACAATGAGCTTTCTGAAGTGAGGAATCGAGAGATAGGTTTTATTTTTCAGGGATTTAATCTGATTCCAAACCTGAATGCGATAGAGAATGTAGAACTTCCGCTGATCTACAGAGGTGTTGATAAGAAAACAAGACATCAGCTTGCGGTCGATTCTCTGAAGCTGGTTGGACTTGAGAAACGTATGGATCATAAACCGAGTGAAATGTCCGGCGGACAGCAGCAGAGGGTGGCGATTGCCAGAGCGATCGCTGCACAGCCGCCGGTGATCCTTGCAGATGAGCCGACCGGAAATCTGGACTCTGCATCCAGCAGAGAGATTCTTGCAATTCTCAAGAAGATGCACAAATCAGGAAGGACTGTGATACTGATCACGCATGATAACGGAATTGCTGCACAGGCACGGCGTGTAGTCCGGATCATGGATGGAAAAATAGAGTCTGATACGATAAATGAGGATTTTGATCAGGAGGTAGAAGCGTGAAGAAGAAAAAATCCAGAAAAAAACTGCTGATCGGTGCAGGTGTGCTGATTGTTGTGGCTGTTGGAGGCGTCTCTGCCTTTGGCAAAATGTCCTCCGGTGAAGAGATGGTTCCTCAGGTTGAGGTTGTAAAGGCTGAGATCGGCGATGTGCAGCAGACTGTGGAAGCAAGCGGAACTGTGGTAAGCGAGGAATCCAAAACTTATTTTTCGCCGGTGAATGCCAGAGTAGATAAAGTTGATTTCAAGGAAGGCGATATAGTCAAAGCCGGCACAGAGCTGGTGGCTTTTGACAGGAAAGACCTTGAGAGAGAAGAGAAAAAGGCGGAACTGAATGTAGAGTCCGGAAAACTGGATATGCAGAACACACTCAATAAATCAGACAAAGCAGTTCAGAAGCAGAAGGATGCACAGGGAAATGCGGCAAGTCTTAAACAGCAGGTAGCGGCACAGGAGGATTATGTGGCAAGTCTTAAGGCTCAGATATCGCAGGTGACAGCAAATGCTCAGGTGCAGGCGGCTGCAGAAGCAGCAGATAAGGCTGCCCGTGAAAAAGCTGCCCAGGAGGCGGCCAGGCAGAAACTCCAGCAGGAGTACAATGCAGATCTCAGTACATATCAGACCAGGACACTTCCGGAATATCAGAATAAGCTGAATGAACTCAACAATGAGATGAATCAGGCTCTTCTGGAATATAATCAGGCTGAAAGTGAATATCAGATGGCTTTTCAGACATGGTCCGCAGATCAGAGCGATGAAAACGCAGAAGCTCTTTCTGTTTCGGAGCAGCTTCGAAGTGAGTCACAGATTGGCTATCAGGAGGCAAAAAGTGCCTATGAGGATTATAAGACACAGAAACCGGCAGCACCGGTATTATCCGATTATACAGGAGAAAGTTCAGCGGTTGTTTCGGATGGGACAGCAGGAGCAGATTTTTCGTCTGATTCCTCGGACAGTACAGCTGTAGCAGTGCCAGCAGATACTTCCGCACTGGAATCTGCCCTGGAAAAGGCAAGCAGTGATCTGGCTGAACTTCAGTCCCGCCTGGCAAGTGAGCAGGCAGCAGCGGAGACAGATCCGGGAGCTGTGACAGAAGAAGAAAAGAAAAAAATGGAACTCACCAACAATCTGTCAGAATTGGATCAGATGTCAGCAGAAGAACTTGTAGAGGCAGCAAAGAAGGGAATCTGTGCAGATTTTAACGGAGTGGTGACTAAGGTATCTGTAGTAGAAGGAGCGACAACAGCACTGGGAACAGAGTTGTTTACTCTTCAGAATACAGATAAAGTGGATGTGACTGTAAATATCTCCAAGTATGACTATGATAAGGTGAAGGAAGGCCAGAGTGCACAGATCACCCTTGCAGGAAAGACATACGAAGGCGAAGTGATAAAGATCAGTCATGCCGCAACGCAGAATGAAAAGGGTGCTTCTCTGATCGCAGCAGATGTCCGTATCAAAAATCCGGACGAAAATATTTTTCTCGGAGTGGATGCAAAAGTAACGATCCAGGCTCAGAACGCCGAGAATGTTGTTGTTCTGCCATCCGAAGTGGTAAATATTGGCAAAAACGGTTCTTTCTGTTATGTCCTCAAGGACGGAGTGATCACCAGAAAAGATATTACTACAGGTGTAAGCTCTGATGACTATGTAGAAGTAACAGAGGGGATTGAGGCCGATGAGCAGGTGATCCGTGATATTGGTTCCCTGCAGGAAGGAATGACTGTGCAGGCAGTGGAGAGTAATGCGGCAGGAACAGAAGAAGGACTTTCAGCAGATACAGAAGATATAGTTACAGAAGAAGGTGTCTGATGAGCGGACTGTATGAATATATAAAAATGGCGGTTCAGAATATCCGGGCAAACAAGGGACGTTCTTTTCTTACCATGCTTGGTATCATTATCGGTATTGCCTCTGTTATCGCGATCGTTTCCATCGGTGAGGGAACCAAGAATCAGATGAACAGTGAGATTGACGGAATCGGCGGCGGACAGATCTATATCAGTATAAGCAATGATGCCATGACAGAAGGAGAGTGGATCACTCCCGACGATGTACAGGAGGTACGCCAGCTGGATGCGGTAGAGGGTATCAGTGTCTCCAACAGTTATGACGGTGAAACTGTAACAGGGAAAGGAACATTTACGATCAGTCTGACCGGTGAAGGACCGGATGCCAAAATGGTCAATAACTCTGAAATGAAATATGGAAATTATTTTGGAGAACAGGAGATAGAGGAAGGCAAAAATGTCTGTGTGATCTCTGATTCCGATGCCAAAAGACTGTTTGGTACAGATGATGTGGTCGGAATGAGCCTTGATGTCACCTGCTATGATTCATCGAAATCGTTTCGCATTATGGGAGTTACCACGCAGAAAGAAAACGGCACCTTTGTCAGCTATACCTATGATGGAATGCCGGTTACGGTGAATATCCCCTACTCAGCTATGGATGATCTTGTGACAGGTGCGGATGAGTTTTATTCGATTACTGCTCAGGCAGATAAGACGCTGGATTCTCAGATGATCGCAGATCAGATCGTCCATATTCTGGAAAAACGCCACCAGTGTGCCGGGGAAGAATATTTTCAGGTTCAGAGCTTTCAGGATGTCATGAAGTCGATGAATGAAATGCTTGGTATGGTGACTGCTTTTATTTCCTTTGTCGCAGGCATTTCGCTGCTTGTCGGTGGTATTGGCGTTATGAATATCATGCTTGTCTCTGTCACAGAGAGAACCAGGGAGATTGGTATCCGTAAATCTCTCGGAGCAAAGACAGCTTCTATTATGATGCAGTTCCTTGCGGAAGCTGCGATCCTGACGGTGATCGGAGGTCTGATCGGAATTCTGCTTGGTATACTGGCTGCTTATGGAATCTGTACGATCATGAGCAGCAGTATGGGAATGGCGATCACACCGGGGATCAGTCCGACAGTGGTTATGGCGGCAACATTGTTTTCCTGTGCGGTAGGCGTCTTTTTTGGCATCTATCCGGCAAAAAAAGCTGCAAAACTCAGTCCGATCGAGGCACTGAGACGAAACTGAAGAAGTTTCAGAGTTCATAAAAACTCCTTATTTCCATCACATAAGTGTCACAATTTCGACCTATATTGTTAGCTGTAAGCAACAGAAAGAAAAATCAAAATGGAAATAGAAGAGAGGACTTGATTTTTATGAAACGTAAATATGCAGCTATGGTATTAGGACTGACACTGGCACTGACTTCAATGAATATGGCATATGCAGCAGATAAGGATACAGATACTGCACAGACAACAGAGGCAGCAACTGAGGATGAAAATGCAGCTGCATCTGCAGATGCAGCAGATGAGACTGCTTCCCAGGAAGTCTATGGTGAAGTTACAGAAGTAGGAGAGGACAGCATTACGATCAATGTTGGCACCTTAAAAGAAGGTCAGGCTCCGGATGGTGAGAAACCAGACGATGCAAAAGATGCCAAAGATGAGAAAGCGGATGACAGCAAGGATGAAAAGGCAGACGATTCCAAAGATGAGAAAGCCGATGACTCCAAGGATGAAAAGGCTGATGACTCTAAAGATGAGAAAGCCGATGATTCCAGCGATGCGGAATCAGCAGATGCAGCCTCTGAAGATAAAGGAGAAGTGCCTTCCATGCTGGATCTGACAGGAGAATCTCAGACAATTAAAGTAACAGACACAACTACCTACGAAAAAGAAGCACAGCCTGAGAAACCAGAAGAAGCACCGGCAGCAGATGAGGCGCAGAAAGCAGATGATTCCAAGGACGCTGACAGTACAGATGAGAAATCAGATGATACTGAAAAAACAGATGATGCAGAGGCAGCAGACGAAAATGCCGAAGCAACAGATGACAGCGCAGATAAGGATGACGCAAAAGCACCGGAAATGAAGACAGAAGCCATTGCATTCTCTGATCTTAAGGCTGGTGATACCATCAAGGTTACTCTGGATAAAGATGGAAATGCAGCAGCAGTTGTTGTAATGAGTGCAGGTGCACCGGAAGCCAAGGATGAAGCAGCACAGACAGAGGACAAGAAAGATGATGCATCCAAAGATGACAGTGCAGCAGCAGAAACAACAGATGACAATGCAGATGCTGAATGATCACGAATCAGAATGCAGATTAGAACCATTGGCATAGAATCCGTATAAAGATAAAAGACAGAGAAATGACCGGTAGAGATTCCGGTCATTTTTCTGTCTGTAGATAATTCTGTTTCGTAACTGTTCAGTACCCTCACAGTTACGAGTCAAAATGCATTCCAAATCACCTTCGGTGATGGCATTTTGCCTTGTATGTCTCGGGATTTTGGCAAAAAACATGCCAAAACGCCTCGCGGGATACTATCTTCTGAATAGTTACTCTGTTTCTATTTACACATATGGCAGGCTTTGCAGGCAGAAGGGGCAGCTGCACAGCCGCCAAGTGCAGTCTCTCGCAGTTCAGCGGGAAGTTTCCTGCCTACCGTGTACATGATCGTGATCATCTCATCGAGAGGGATGAATTGTGTGATGCCTGCAAGAGCCATTTCAGCAGCGACCAGGGCAATGGAGACACCGGAAGCATTGCGGTTCTGGCAGGGATATTCTACCAGTCCGCCAACCGGGTCACATACAAGTCCGAGCATATTCATAAGGACTGTGGAAGCAGCATAGGTACACTGAAGCGGAGTGCCTCCCATCAGCTCTGTGGCAGCGGAGGCAGCCATGGCAGCCGCAACACCTGTTTCTGCCTGGCAGCCGCCTACAGCACCGGCAACAGTTGCATTTCGCATGGCAAGATAACCAATGGCACCAGCATTAAAAAGTGCTTTTTGGATATATTTGTCAGAGTAGTTGTAAACTTCCTGAAGGGCAAGTAAAAGGCCTGGAACGATTCCGGCAGAACCCGCAGTCGGAGAGGCCACGATTAGCCCCATGGAAGCATTGGTTTCCAGAGTTGCCATAGCGTAGGTGATGGCTTTTTCAAGCAGTTTCCCGCAGATCCCTTTGCCGGAAGCCTGATGAAGGAAGAGTTTTTTTGATTCACCGCCAATCAGTCCCCCCATGGATTTTACAGGGTGTTTGATTGGTGAAAAAGCAGCTTCTTTCATAATCTCAAGAACATGTGTCATGCGAGCGTTTACTTCCTGTTCTTGCATTTCACCAATTATAATTTCTCTCTGGCGCATAATTTCAGAGATTGGAAGATCTTTTTCTGAACATAAAGCCAGAAGTTCTTTGGCATTTTTAAATTCTCTCATCATATTCCTCCTACATCTGTACGATCATCACTTCGTGGATATGCTGATTCTTGCGAATCGTATTTCCAATATCTTCTGGAAGACGTCCATCGGATTCGACGATCGTGTAGGCAATCTCGCCTTTGGACTCTCTGAAAAGGCGCATAAAGGCAATATTTACATTTCGATCGCTGAGACATTTGGTGATATAGGCAGCTACACCCGGTTTATCCTGATGGATGACGATAATAGCGCTGTATTCGCCGGAGAAATCGACCTGTACAGAGTTGATCTTTACGATGCGGACTTTTCCGCCGCCAAGGGATTCGCCGCGGACAGTCATTTCCTGACCGTTGTTATTGACCATATGAATGTCAACAGTATTAGGATGAATGTCAGTTTCTAATTCATTAGGAGTAAATGAGAAGGTAAGGCCTTTTTCTTTTGCAATTTCAAAAGAGTTACGGATGCGCATATCATCGGTGGAAAATCCCATGATACCTCCCAGCAGAGCCCGGTCAGTACCGTGTCCTTTAAAAGTCCTTGCAAAAGAGCCATAAAGAGTAAAGTTTACTTCTTTTAGTGGACCATTGATCATTTTCTGGGCTAAAAAACCGATGCGGGCAGCTCCGGCAGTATGGGAGCTGGAAGGTCCGATCATGTTTGGCCCCATTACATCAAATATGCTGATAAAAGACATGTTTTTTCTCCTGATTGTATTTTATTTTTATAGTATCTGTATTTATGAAAAAAATACAGCGAATGTCCTTATAGATATATTGTACCATCCTCATCAAAATGAAGCAATTTAATCAGGTAAAATGGATATTGATGAATAAAAAGAAAAATTTAAAAAAATTAAAAAAAGGTGTTGACAATTTGCTCACTTTGCAGTAGAATACATTTTGTTGTGAGCGACAAGTACTCACAAATATAAAATGTGCGTTTAGCTCAGCTGGATAGAGCGTTTGGCTACGGACCAAAAGGTCGGGGGTTCGAATCCTCTAACGCACGTAAAACCCTCTGGAAATCAAGTTTCCAGAGGGTTTCTTTTTGTCTTGACAAAGATGTCCGACACCTTAGATTCATTATGTAAACCGTGAATAATAGGATCTGAAAAAGATACCATCCAGCTTGTAGATATCTGACCCCATCCGAGAGTACAAATTCGCAAGATGCAGATATTGTTGCGTTGTTTCGATGCTGACATGTCCAAGGTACAGCCGCAGGGACTCAAGATCTCCACCGCCCAGGATGAACGAAGTTGCAAATGTGTGCCGGAGCAGATGCGGTTTTAATCTTTTCAGATCAGTTTCCCGTTTGATCCGGGCAAAGAGTGACTTCATGGCATCCAGTGTAAATGGTTCTTCCGGATCATTGAGAGAACAGAAGAGAAAGTCATGTTCTGATGTATACGGTCTGTGAAATGTCAGGTATTTATATAATGGCTGCCGAAGTCTTTTCGCCAGAGGAACGATCCTGTCTTTGTCTCCTTTACCATCCAGAACAATAACATAGTTCTCATCAAAATTCACAGATCTGGTTGTCAGATTTACAATATCCCCGGAACGAAGCCCCTCATCAATCATCAGATGGACAATGCAATAATTACGAAGTCCCCGGTAAGTTTTCTGGTTAAATAAATGGTCGATCATATCGACTTCACCCTGAAACAATGGAAGAACAAGTTTCTTTTCAGGTTTGATGATCTTAAAGCCTTTCATGATGTCTTTTTCTATGTATTCATTGTCATAAAGAAAATGAAAGAATGTCCGGACATCAACAGAATAAGTTTTAATGGATCTCTTAGTTATTGGATGGTCTACGGTCGGCTTAAATGGATGATCTTCCAGCTTGTTTTTTGACCGTAAAGATACGACATATTTTTTTACATCCATTGTTGAAACGGAATCCAGGGGGATCTCTGAAATAGAACAGCCCCGATCCTGTTCCATGAATTTGAAAAAGTAGGATAATGTATTTTTATAATTCTGGATCGTTTTCTCTTTGCAGTATGTCTCACGGTCAAAGATAAACATATCATAACCCTGTTTTAGGGATATGTTCATAAGTATGCCCCCTTTTGTATCTCATTTTTTTCTGCAGTTCCTTCTGATCAGAATGCTGCAGCATGACATTTGAGATACATTTTTATTATTGTAATCACAGAATCCTTATGGTATTATGTCAGTAAGTAATTCACCAGTATTGATGTTTACAACCTGATACTCATGGGTATCGTTACTAACATAAGTTTCCGCCAGTTCACTCGCATTGAATTGGCGGGCTTTTTTCTTTTTGTAGCGAAAAGCATCATGGATGTCATTATCATTCAGCTGGCAAAGTGCTTCGACACAATCCTGCACAACGGTATCCTGGTTAATTCCTCTCGTATAGATTCCAAGTGTTATGGCTGCATTTATGACTCGTTTCTTCATGATCTCGCTGTTGAGCTTCCGGCAGTACTGACGGATCAGCTTCACATCTTTTGTTCTCACGTTTACGTCTACCATCCTGCAGCTGCGAAGTGCTGACCAGAACGCACACAGATCACGTCTTGACTTGTTCACATCCCCATCCGGCTTTACCATCCGGAATACGTATTGCGTAAGATAATCAGCTATGATCTTCCGGTTGTCCAGATAATCATAAATTCTCTGAGCAGTCAGTTTCGAACTATTATCCCGGAACGGTACCAGCTGGTAAGTCTTGGAATGTTTCCTCATAGTCTGGTATTCCACGTTCATGATCAGGTTGACTTTCGGAGTAAGTGCATCCGCAAGTTTATGTAACATATCCGGTGACATGGTCACTTGACCCTCAACCACTGCCCGGCACTGCTTCTGGAGCTTCTGATCAGTTCCGTATTCTGAATAGTATTTCAACCGTGCCGTGTCGAGATACTCCCAGGAATGTTTCTTGTAACATTCTTCATAGCAGTACAGATCGTATCGGTTGATCAGTCCATTGAACAGCCATACCTTGAAGAACCAGGGCTTATAGTTCTTTTCGATAACTTCCTTGCTTTTCAGATAGATTCTGATAAATACTTTGTCTGATCGTTTTCCCATCGACACATAATCAATCTCATAGCCTTCTGACCCGACTTTTGCGGTATGCATCAGTGCATCCTTGAACCGGTCGACACGCATCTTGTAGAAGTTCTCCGGAGAAAAGAACTTTTCCGGATTTTCCAGACATATATTGAAAAAGCCAGCAAAAGTCCCAGAACGCAGGTTGAGAGAACGATCGCAGCCGGAAAAATAAACCGGTACTGATTCTCCATGCCGGGAAGCAAGTAAAGATTTCTTTTTATCAAAGAATTGCCGAAGTTTAAGAACAGAATCATCTTTTGAGTCATCGGTGAAATCCTCCAGGAGTTTTACACTGTAATAAAAGGTATCAATGTTATGCAGGAATTTGTTTTTCTTGAAATCAAACCAGTATTCCCGGTCTGTATCATTGAATTCCTGGTATATTCTTGTATGTTGTATTTCTCTTTTTGCAATCAAATTTACACCTCACTTTAGTTTGCGAAAGTTTTTGGGGAAAAGGCGATTTCCCCAAATTTTAAAATTGCCATTTTTCCCAGTATTTACAATACTTTGAGCCACTTTTGTGTTGTATTTTCAGACCACGTATTACAGGCACGTGGCAGGGGCGGAAAATGGCTCAGGCAGTCTCCTGCCGCGCGGTCAGCCGGGTCCCCCTATCCCCCGGCTTCCCACACAGCAGGAGAGCAGACAGAGACATTCCCGGCACAGCCATGCGTCTGTTATGCGTTTCCGAAAATGTATCTCAAAAGTATCTGCAGCTCCGGAAAGCCAGGATAAAAAATGAGATACATTACTCCGGTGCATCCAGCATCATGTACGTATCATACAAAGAGTAGTACTTGCGTTTACACTTGAAAAATTCCGATCCGACTTTCTCTTTCATCGGATACCAGACCTTTACACTGACAAAGAGCTTCGGGGAAAGCATGACTGCACAGAGGAACTTTCCACGAAGACCAAAGTTGCTCACTTTCCGGTGTATGTACTCATACTCGATCAGGCTTCTGATCTGACGGTCAATCATGCGGTCAAACTGTGCGATCAGGATGATGTCATAGCCATAATGTCGGTGCAAAGTGAAGAAAGACAACCATTTGTCACGTCCGACCTTGTTCCACTCACGGGCGTTGAACATCAGCTGACATTCATCAATGACCAGGAGAAGCGATCCTTCCTTAACTTTCTTGCCCTTAAAATACTTCTGGGAGAACTCAATAAGGTACTCCGGTGTTATCTCTATGTTGCTCTTGTAATGGAAAAGCTCCCTTCTTTTTGGAGGGATACGTTTTAGATTGATCTCAAAGTTACATACTGTCGGACGTCCTGCACGGAGAAGATGGTATAATCTTTCTGCTACATGCAGGCTCTTACCAGACCCGGGAGTACCGGAGTATAAAAAAATCATTAGATCACTCCTTTATATTTTTCCTTTTCGGATTCAGTACAATATTCTGGATTATCTGCGAAACAGCAATCACTACAGCCTTTGTAATATCCGCACTCTTCACAGGTACAATGTTCATAACTATACTCCGGATATTCATCAGCAAGTGCATTAGGACAACTACCATCAACACAGGTCAAACCACAGTAATTAGGACATCTATCATTCATCTTGATACTCCTTATTCTATTAACTTGATCCACCGGGCAACCACTGACCAGAGATAAAAAATGACAATAGCAGCAAGCCACGCTTCGCCGATCTTGATACAGGTGCCAACCGGAACAAAGTAATTGATATATCCGAGGTATGGCATCTTTTCAAGACTGTCAATCATTGGAGCAAATGGCGAAGTCGGTAAGATCTGTAACAGGAAGCTAAGAAATTTATCCAGTATTTCTTTCATGAAAGTAAACATACAATCACCCCTTAATCATCTGCTGACGGGTTATCAGCATCAGTGCAATAATAAAGAATACAACCTGGAAGATACGCAGGATCTTGATGACTGGTTCATAATCTGACATATCCAGTTCAAAAGTATGATGATAGTCAACCACCTTTTCACCAGTCCAGGGATTGTCCAGCTCTATATCAAGAGGAAACTCAAATACCGGAGCTTCTGCATCAGCTTCGAAAACCTTTAGCAGATGGATCAGGTCAAACGGGATACAGAAAGGGAAGACTTCCCGGAGATCTGCTTTGTAGGGAGATGCTTCTTCTTCCGGAGTCGGATCTTCTGGTGTTCCTGTTGGGTTAGGCTTTAACGTTGGCTGCGGATTAGTACCAGGATCAGGGTTAGGATTCGGGTTAGGGTCGGGATTCACAGAAGGATTCTGTTGCAATTTCTGAATCAGTTCTTGAACATAATTCGGGGCTATTTCCGGAGAATAATCTGGATTGATTTCCGGATTCAGTTTCTTGGCAAGATCAGCAAGGTTTTCAGCAGATGGATATTGTAAAGGCTGCGGAGCTTCCTGAGGGTATTCCAGTTTACCGTTGTTTTGATAAGTTTCTTGCAGGTCGGGGTGAACCCAGATATTTTCTTTAAACGAAGCCTTAGGAGAAGAACCTTCTATTATTTCTTTTAATTTCGCAGGAGTATTATATTCTGAAAAAGCTCTATCTCTTAAATCATAAATCGGAAGATTTAAAGACCACATACCACCAGAATTACTATCATGAATAAAGATATCCATACCAGAAGAAGTAGTAATAGTATAATCTTGCTTATTTTTATCATAATTAGGATAACGATATAATGTTTCAAATCCATTAAAAAATTTCATTTCATATGAAGAATCAACTACCAAAATTTCATATGATGTTAAATTGGAAGATCGCATAACAGCACATACAGCTCCATTTATTGCATAAAGATCACGATAATATTCTAAGCGAACAGAAGAACTAGAAATATCTTGATAAAAATACCATTTACCAACATGAGTATAACCATCAATTGATCCACCTTTAAATTTAGAATCATCAAATTTGTTATAATCATAAGTATCCGAAACTGTTCCAGCCCCTATAATCTTATCCCACAAATTCCCCACAGCCTTCGCCATCGTATCCCATGCACCATTCGCCCATGAGATTGCACCACCAGCAAGAGCCGGAGCAACTAATTCTTCAAATGTCGGAATCTCACCCGGTGTAACTTCCGGAGCTGGTGTTGGCTGTATTTCTGGTTTTTGTTCCGGTTCAGGTGTAGGAGAGGGCTGAGGATTACCGCCACCACCATTAATAACCTTAAATCGTTCCTTTTCATATTCTGATGCAAGGTCATCATAATATGGTTTCAATGCCGCATTTCCATCTTCTGAATACCACCAATCAGAACTCTGAGTCTGATCTGCCATAGCTGATGGCAATAGAAAGATACCGAAAGACAATAAGATCTCTTCGAGTGTTCCAACGATTGCACCACCTGCCACGATTCCAGTCGCCTGCACATTCTGGTAACTTCCTGCAACAGTCCCACACAGTACACTCACAGCTAGGACAAGCGCCGCCATTCTTTTTATCACTCTTTTCACGTTTCCCCCTTTCCTGTATCTCGTTTTTTCCTGCAGCATCTTCCGTTCGGGAACGCTGCCAATGATTTTTGAGATACAAAAAGGGAGAGGAAAGTTTCCTTCCCTCCCCCGAAATCTTATTACATGTTTAAACCCCTGACAGGATCAGGCTTTATTTGCAACTTTCTTGAATGCTTTGATACCAAAGCCAACGAGCAGAAGCGCACCCATTACAGGAAGTGCGATCGGCAGAACCTTACCGACCATACCAGTCATGGAACTTCCAACGGAAGTAAAAGATGTTGTCATGGCAGATTCAACACTAGATAATGCTGAACTGGTATCAGCACCTTCTGCAAATACAGGAACACAGGAAGCAAGCGCAGCACCTGCACCAACTACAGCCGGAACTAATTTTTTCTTAAGATTTGTCATAATAAGAAATCTCCTTTCACTCACTATACTTTTTTAAATATCTTCACTATCCCGTTTAAAGAAAATCCTATAATCATGAAAATGGCGCCACATAGGAACCCTATTGGGATAGAGGATATTGCTAAATGGTTATAATCCTGAATAGTCATAGCTTCATATCCAGGACTTGCGGAAACTTCCGGTCCTGCAGTCGTTTCACTGTCTGTTCCGGTTGTTTCCAGAGTTTCAGTATCTGTCAATTCGAGATCCGTTTCATTCATATTGACCACCTACACACGAAGATAAGAACTAAAGATCTGCACGAGCAGGACACCAGCCACAAAACCAAGCATACAGGCCATGATCGGCATTGCATGGCTCAGATCATCCAGCTTATAATTCATCTCTCTTGTCTCCATCACCAAAGACTCAAGATGTTCATTCTGCTGTTGCAACAGTTCCGTATAATCAATCTGTTCTACTGTATCAGAAGCCGGTACCGTCTCCACTCCTTCATCAGTTTCTTCGTTTGAAGTAGCAGGGAGGTCGCCAGAATCACCAGCTTCATGATCCACAGCATCTTGCTCAGACTGTACTGGAACTTCTGACTGATCACGTATTTCCGGAACTGCGTCAGAGATGTCTGCAGATTCCTGATCAGCATCTGAAAACAATGCATCCTCTGCAAAGTCTTCTGCTTCATCTGTGAAAATGTCCGCCATGTCATTTCCTCACCTTCTTATTTTCCTGCTTCCATGCGGATCGATGCTTTACCAACAAATGCCAGGTCTTCCACAGTCAGGACTGGTTTGCCGTCACTGCCGACCTTCATTGACATCGTTGCATCATAGATGCCTGGTACCCAGGTGATCTTGTCACGCATGTTCTCAGGTACAGAACATTTTGCACGCTGCTGTCCGACAGCACCGCCAGAAAGATTCTGCTCCGGGTTCATCAGTTCGCCATTTTCTCCAAACATGAAATAATTCAGAGTCATTCCGGAGTTTCCGGTATCCATCTTCCATACGTTAGCAAATGTTACAAGAATCTTCATTTTGTTCATAATACTGAACCTCCTTTGAATTTGTCTGTCTGACCTGTATAAGAGCAGGAAAGACAAAATGTATTGTGTAAGCCTCTTTCAAGGTTGTTACCGTCCCCGGATGACTGAAAACCGGGGAAAATAAAAAGATTGAAGTATGTTCAACTCTCCATTGGGGGCGGAGAGTAAGAAGCAGAAAGGGCTCGAACCTTCGTCCGTATGTTTCTCGGGTAACATACGTGCACTGCCAGTTGTGCTACTGCTTCATGTTAACGCTACAGGCGCGCCCCATCGCCCCATGGGACCCGGCGCCGCCTGTGACACTGTCTAAGGGATGCGCTACGCGCATGGTAATCAGGAAAAAGCCTGCGATATCTTCAAGGTCAGTTTCCGTCCCTCTCTTCGGGACTGTCCGGAGTGCGGATAATCTGGATATACTCCTGCAGTTTTTCCAGATCATGCTGCATACTTAAAAACTGTCTCGTCATGATACGGGCATCACGCTGCAGATCATTCAGGGCATTCAGCTTCCTGTATTTCAGCTTGATCATATGGTCATAATCCTCGATCGTCCTGCGCTTTTGCTTCTCAGTCTTCATACAGAAGAGTACAAGGTTTTCAAACTTCTGGTTGAAGCCGTCACCTTCAAAGCTTTCAACGTATTCCAGCACCTCATCAGAGAGGCGGACAGATTTCATGTTAGTTTTCTTCGCCATCTTCCATTCCTCCCGAGTTAGAACAGTATGCACAAATTTCATTGTAAAAATGGCATACAAATGATAAAATTGAATATTAACAATATAACAAAGGTGTCATGTTTCACATGATTCATTATATCCCAACTATTTGGGATTGTCAATAAAATAATCCCAAAATAATGGGAAAGGAGAGGCATATGATTAATGAACAGGAATTTGGAAAAAGATTAACAGAATGTATGCAAATAAACGGATATACCAATGCAAAATTAACAGAAAAGCTCAATGTATCAAAAAATGCAGTAGGTAACTACAAAAATGGACAAATACCAAATGCCACCATTTTATATAATATATCCCAATTACTTGGGACTACTGTTGAGTACTTATTGACAGGAAAAAATTCCGATGAGACAATAACAGAAGAAGAAAAACAAATTATAAATGCTTATCGAAATGCAACAAGTGCGGAGCAAGAAATAATAAAGAAAATCTTGGATATTAAAACGGAACAAGAAAAATTATCGAATTCAAAGATTGGATAAATAAACATGAAAGATAAAAATCAAAAACACTTTTTAGATGATACTGTAAAACGTGCCAAAATAGAAAATGCACATAGAGAAGCGGAGAATATTTATAATTACAATAAATGGAAAGATAACCATGAAAAGATGGTTGATCATGAATTAAAAAAGATGCAACATAAAGATCATAAAGTCATCAAAGCAGTGTTAATTGGAATATTGCTTGCACTTATCATTGAAATTGTTTATATTTTAATTATTAATGATCCGCAAACTTTAAGTATAGCTTTTAAAGAAATTAAACAGCATTTAAATGAAATTTGGATAATTATAATAAATTTGACTATAGCTAAATAAAATGTATCTCATGTTTCCCTGGCTGCGGCTTAGATCAGGAAGCTGCAGCATGATTTTTGAGATACAAAGATTGACATAAACCTTGAATTGTTATATTATAATAGTAACCAAGAAAGAGATAATTCCAAGCTAACGCAATGAAACCCCATGGAGCGCCATTCCATGGGGTTTCGTTTTGGGCTTAGCTGTCTTTATGGTTCCGATCTAACCACTTGCATATGTAGTAACCAGCTACACTTGCCATAACCGAAACTAAAAAAGAGATAATTATATCCAAATTAACGCACCTCCTTCCTGCTGGAAAGAGTCGACAGCAAATTCATTATACTAAATAAAGTGTTGAAAATAAAGCAGAATATGCTGGAATAATCAAAACAAGTTGATTATAAGAAAATGCAATGTAAAAGCAAATGTGTTAAAGAATGTAAAAGGTATCAGGTTACTGATACTAACTGATGCGTAACTACGGACCAAAAGGTCGGGGGTTCGAATCCTCTAACGCACGCTAATAATTTGGGCCGGAAATCCTTAGTTTTAGAGGGTTTCCGGTTTTTCGTTGTTAAAAAATTATTGTTAACATTTGTTGACATTTTTTAAGAAACTATCCATTTGCCCTGAAAGTTCTTCTGGAATGTTAGTCATGTCGGATAATGCTTCCAAATAGTCATAAGAGAGATCATCATCTTCTGATATACGTATGTACTCTAGCGTTTGTTTTAGAGATGAGTGGCCAGCAAAATGTTGTATTAATCGTAATGGCATACCTATTTTTGTATGTAAATTTGTTAATACGGTACGTCTTATGTCATGTTGCGATTTTATAACAGACATTCCTGCTTGCTTGCAATACTTGCGTAATCTTGAATCAAAAACTCGTGTATTGCATAATTTTTGCTCTCCTTTAACAGTTCTGATAAAAATAAAATCATCATCTGTGACAGGTATTCCATTAGCAATGTTGAGTTTCTTTATTTCTCGGAGTGCATCTTTTGCTGTCTGATTAAGGGGTAATATTCGATCACCAGCAGGTGTTTTACAGTGATCTACAGTGCGGTAACCACGAATTTTATTTACTTCTTCATCAATATTACCTGTTAATCCTCGTTGTATGTGGATACGAGATTTTTTTCCCTTCTTTAGAATATCGCCCCATTTTAGACTACACAGCTCACCGTCGCGGAGTGCTAGGTGGAATAAAATCAGTATTCCAAGAGGTTCTGCTTTTCTTGTTCTTTGAGCATCAGCTTCTGCTAATGCTATAATTGAGTTTTGCTCTTCTTCTGAAAATACTGTGTCTTCTTCCTGTATTTTGGGTGGTGTTGTAAAGAAATCTTTGTTTAGTTTCATATTATCAAATGGATTTCTTTGCAAAAAATCACGGTCGATTGCATACTGAAAAATCTGGTTAAGTGATCCTTTAACATTTGTCCAATATTTTCGGGTCATATTTGGTTTTATTGTCAGACAGTGATCAGCAAAATCATAGCCATCATCAAGTGTAATTTGGTCTAATGGCTTGCGAAAAATATCAGATGTTTTAAGTAACTTATCATAATAAACAAGTTCTTTAGTCCAAGTGGTAGCAACTACATTCTTTTTTCGCTGTTCAATATATTTGGGAAAGATATCTGCTATTGTAACGGTTTTATGCAGTTTTAATAATTCTTTATTTTTCATGATTTCTGAGACCCTTTCCATAAGGGTTTCAAGACTTTCTAGATTGAGTGTATCAGATTTGAGATCATCTGACAATTCCTGTAATTGATTATTGATTATTTTGTATTCTTGATTATCTGCAATAACTCCAGACAAATACATTTGCAACAATTTTGTAGATGATTTGTTGACAGATGTATTGTCTATAATAATCACTTCCTTACTGTATTGGTTATTGTTGAGAATGGTACTATTGTATAGTTGAGTGCTAAATTTTAAAATCCAGGGTGTATTACTTAAAATTGTTGCAAATTACACATATTTAGTTGTCAAGGTGCTGAGTTGTAATATCATGTTAACTTTTTGAATAATATATGTTATAATTAATGTTAACAGAAATATTAGAATTCAAAACAGCTCAGTTATTTGGTTTATCGTTTTGATAAATGTATATTATACAAATGTATAATATTAAGCAATGAATAAGATGTAAATAAATTGTGAATAGGAAGTGAATACGTGAAGAAAAATATTGGTACAACTATCAAAAAATACCGTCTAATGAAAAATAAGACACAGATTCAATTGGCACAGGATGTCGAAATCTCTGCACCTGGATTAGCTGCATATGAATCTGGAAAAAGAGTTCCTAAAATAGAGCTGCGAGAGCAAATTGCAAAAGCTCTTGAAACAGATCCGGTAGCACTATCCGGTTTAGAATTATCGGAAAATGATGAAATCCGTTTGCTTAATAAGTTATTGGTAAAGTATTGTTTAGATATGTCAACAACAAGCTATCAAAAAGATGATATTACAATTCAAGAAGAATGTGTACAGGTTATATTGCCTACAAATTTTGTGCCGTTATGCGACAAGTATACTGAATATCGCAAAAATCTGGAATTAATTAAAACAGATATATCTTGTATGGAAATTTTTAACGCAATTGCACATAATACAGATATTTCTATATCTGATATTAATACCGATCCTGAAATATTAGATGCTACAGAAGAATTGAATTATTGGTTAGAAACATGGCCACAGTTTGATTATAAATTTCAAGAGAAAAACGCTCATGATTCCAAAAGACATTCTTTTCGGGAAATTTTACACAGTAAATTTTTAGTAGGATTTATCGAGTATAAAGATAGACTGAAAAATACTTTGAAAGGGAATTAAAAATGCCTACGTTAGATTGGATTGGAAAAAATAAAGTTGTGAATCATCATTTAGATGTACCATATTGTGTACTTAATCGAGAATATAGTTATGACGAATTTGGTCAGCATAAAAATGATAATGGTAGCAAAAATATGATTATCCATGGAGATAATTTACTTGCACTAAAGTCACTTTTACCTCAATATGAAGGACGAATAAAATGTATTTATATAGATCCACCTTATAATACAGGGAATGAAGGGTGGATTTATAATGATAATGTTAATGATCCTCGTATTAAAAATTGGTTGGGAGAAGTTGTTGGCAAAGAGGGAGAGGATCTCTCAAGGCATGATAAATGGTTATGCATGATGTATCCTCGGTTAAAATTACTTCAAAAACTTTTATCAAATGATGGTGTTATTTTTATTAGTATTGATGACATAGAGTATGCAAATTTGAAACTTATTTGCGATGAGATTTTTGGGGCTACTTGTTTTGTTTCAAATATTTCATGGCAGCGAACATATTCTACTAGAAATGATTCTAAGGGTATTGTTAATGAAGTGGAGCATTTAATTGTTTATAGTAAAAATAGTGGATGGATGCCTAATAAATTACCAAGAACAGATAAGATGAATGCACGATTTAAAAATCCTGATAATGATATTACACCATGGACAAGTAGCGATGCTTTTGCACCAGATGCTGTTATGCATCAGGGTATGGTATATGCAATTCAACATCCATTTACAGGAAAGATGATTTATCCTACAAATGGTAGACATTGGCGATATCAACAAGATGAAATGCTTCGGCAAATGTCTGAATGGTGTCCATATGAATTACGAAATTTGCATGATGAGAAAGAAAGAGCTAAATGTTGTGGAATACCTGTAGATGAAGTACGTCCAGATGTATATGGAATTGTTTTAAAAAATTCATTAGAAGAATCATATTTAAAAGCATGTGAGATTTATAAACGTGGCAGGTGGCCTAAATTCTATTTTACTAGCGGTGGAAAAGGAGGAATTCGAAGAAAAACTTATTTGGAGAATGTTGGAGGGGTTCCGCCTACAAATTTGTGGGAATATTCAAAAGTAGGGCATACTGATGAGGCCTCAAAGGTGTTAAAGGCTATTTTCGGAGGGAAAACGACTTTTGATACACCAAAGCCGTACCGTTTAATTGAATTTATATTGAAAATTGCTTCTAATCCTGATGATATTATTTTAGATTCTTTTGCTGGATCTGGTACTACAGCACATGCTGTTTTAAATATG
>OIWK01001070.1_pt1 | contig 27911 bp, 22 predicted proteins | sample 1587401 | NCBI WGS metagenome assembly OIWK01 (sample SAMEA3888911, study PRJEB22519) | human gut metagenome | biome: human gut; feature: human-associated habitat; material: faeces | place: Denmark | collected 2009 | reverse complement strand
AACGCCTCAAAAATAAAGGCAAATCTTGAATTTCATAAAAGTTCAGACGACTTCAACAAGTATGTTTTTATGGTAACTTACTTGTTTACTCATTAACTTGTCAACTCGTCAACAAGTATATTAAGGAAAATTACTGCAAGTCAATATAATCAGTAGGCATAGAGAAGGTAATGCCACGGCGTTGCAAGTCGAGCATAATAGGACGAGAACGCTTCAAGAATCCCTTCCACGAACGATTCTTCTTAGCGCTCCAACCGGCTTCAGCCAAGATGAGCGAACGCGGATAAGCTTGGTAGAAGATACGTTCGGGAGAGTTGATACACTCGCTCCACAACGTGCCAGCTACGCCAAAGAGGTTGTTTTCTTCAAATTCTGCACCCATGTTCCAACCTGGGTCAAATTGGTAAACCGTCTCAAACGTGCGCACAGGCATACCCCAGTTCGTTTCGGGCATATCGCCCTTTGCCATAGGATAGTCAAAGTAGCAATAGTCACCGGGGCACATCATAATCTTGGCATTATTCTCAACTGCAGCATTGATAGCGGGTTGGGTCAAGCCATTACGCCAAGCAAAGGTAACACAGCCTTCTTGTATCTCTTTGAAGTCGGTCTCGTACCAGAACATAGGTATCTTGTCGTACTTTGTGCGGAGCGTATCGATTACGCGGTCGAACATGTACTTCTGCAACTTCCAGTTCTCTGAACGGTCAGTAGTTGTGATGCCCAATTTCTTCTTCAGCGCCTTATCCTTTTCACAGGTAGTCCAGCAGTCGAGGGCAGGATTACCCGCCTCGTCACCACCGAGGTGAATGTACTTGCAAGGGAACACATCTGCTATTTCGCGGAACACGTTACCTAAAAATTCGTATGTAAACTCGTTGCCTGGGCAGAGCAAATTGTCTGACACACCACAAGTGGTGCGAATGGGCACTTCCTTAGCGCCACAGGTGAGTTCGGGGAAGGCGTGAATGGCTGCTACTTCGTGACCCGGCATTTCAATTTCGGGCACTACCATAACGTGATACTTAGCACAGTAAGCCACGAAGTCCTTCATCTGTTCCTGTGTATAGTAACCAGAAATGGGCATTAGCATATCGTCCATGCCCACACGTGAGGTAGACTTCTCAATAAGCTCAGGATATTTCTTTATCTCGATGCGCCAAGCTTGGTCATCAACCAAGTGGAGGTGGATACTGTTGAGTTTGTAACGCGCCATCTCGGGCACAATCTCCTTCAATCGTTCGTAGGGAATGAAGATACGACAAGGGTCGACCATGAGTTCGCGTACGTGGGTGCGAGGAGCGTCTTCAATGTCGATAGCAGCCGTTTCGAGACAACGAGCCGACGCATTGTCGTCGATCATGAGTTGTTCGAGCGTCATTACGCCATAGAACACGCCTGCAGCCGTCTTACCTGCTATCTCTACGCCGTCGGCATTGAGGTGGAGCGTGTAAGCCTCGTCGTCGGTAAGGTCGGGATTGATGCTAAGCGTAATCTTTGCCGTACCATTGGCATTGAGTTCAGAGATGCCTGCGCGATCTTTGAGAATGCGGAGCAAATGCTCCTTTTCGTTATTTAATGATTCGGGGCAATCGATTGTTGCCACGTTGTACCACACCAATGGTCGTTCATTGGCTGCAGTTTGCATCTTGAGGGGAATGGGTACCAAATTTTGTGCCGTCATTTGCTGACTAACACCGCCCAATCCCAAAAGTAATGCTATAGAGAGAATAAATTTCTTCATGAATATATTTATATATTGGGAGAGTTTAATGAATTGAAGGAGTTTAATAAGTTTAATGGGTTGAGAGAGTTTAATAAGTTGATTGAAATTAGTAATTTTATGAGTTTAAGAAAGTGACTTTTTTTAACCTTCTAACCTCATAACCCTTCTCAAAACTTACTTCTTAACCTTAAAGCTTCGTCCATTAACATTAACTACATAAACGCCAGGAGTGGTGAGTTCGAAACTGGTTTCTCCCTCGGCCAAGACGGTAGCTTGCAACTTACCTTGCGCATCGAAGAGTTGAACTTTAGAGGCTTGTGGCAAGTTCTTCACCCAAACGCGGTTGCCTTCCTTTTCTACCTCTACGTTAGCCATTGCCTTCACATCGTTAACGGCAGTAACAGACTGAATCTTGAACTCGCGCCAAACGGGGGCTTCACGATAGGCTTCTATGCTGTTTTCGGGCACGTTGAGCGCTACGTTCTCGCAGTCAACGCCCACAAAGGCCGTTGCATCAGCAGCAATAGGTGTTTCAGCATAAAGCGTAATCGACTTCAGTCCTGTGCAGTGAGCAAAGGCTGCAGTAGGTACGCTGCTAATATCGGCAGGCAGTACGACTGATTCTATTTGAGAACAACCTGCAAAGGCCCCCTTACCGAAGTATTGTACGCTACTGGGCAAAGTAATGGTGCCTGTCAAACCCGTACAATTCATAAAGGCTGCATCACCAAGGCTTTGAAGAGCGCGAGGCAATGAAATACTTTGTAGGCTGGTGCAGTCAGTAAAGGCACTGGCCCCGATGCGCGTGAGCATACGTCCCATATTGACGTTACCCGTCAAACTACTGCATCCTGCGAAGGCATTGGCACCAATGCTCTGTAAGTCGTTAGGTAGACCGATACTTGTAAGGTGGGTGCAGCCTTCAAATACACCGTCGCGCAGTACGACTAAGCTATTAGGCAATGTCACCTCACCCGTAAGGCTCTCGCACCCTTTGAAAGCATACGAGCCCAAGTTGACTAACTGACTGTTAGAGGGCAACGTAATGCCTTGTAGGCTCTTACACATAGAGAAGGCACTCGCACCGATGCTCTTCACCGTGCGTGGAATGCTGAGGGTTCCCGTCATAGCATCGCAGGCAAAGAAGGCTTGTGAACCTATGTTTACCAAATTGTTGGGTAAAATAAGCGTCTTTAAATTATGACGCGAGTGGAGAGCGTTCTTAGGTATGTTGGTACAGTTGGCTGTTGAAAGGTCGAGCTTTGCCATTTGGTAGCAAAGGTCGCGCAATTGACGAAAGTCACCATTAGCAGTCTGCGTTAAGTTGCCAGTAAGCTTCACGTTCACTGCCGCAGCTTTGTTGTCAGCCGATACGCCGGTGATGTTGCCCGATGTTACGTTTTGTGCAAACGCCATCTGGCCTCCCCAAACGCTAAGACTCAACAGAATAAGTGGTAGTTTTTTTTTCATAGTTTGTCTTTAAAAATAATTATGGAGCAAATGTACTAATTTATTGTGATATATAACGTCTAAAATAGATAAGAACCGATAAACTGCAATTTGTCGAAGAGACAGGAATGAACATTAAGGCGCGCTTCGCGCTTGTTTTTTTAAACATTAATGCTTCATTAATTGACCATTAATCTTGTTCATTAATCTTTCCATTAAAGACATAAGAAGAGAATTTGTTCAGACTATAGAACAAGATTAATGGAAAAGATTAATGAATCCACTTGTAAAGTCACGTCTTCCGTGCCTTTCACACCAGACTCCACATAAGTATTGTCGGCTGTTGTAGCACCTCCCACTTCAACATCCGTAACAAGGTTAGGTTTCATTAACTCAAGTTCAACCCGCTCTTGTTAAATCCGAAACTTAAGTAAGGAATTAAAGATTCAGATCTAGTCAAAATAACTCTATCGTCTCTAAATCATTCGGAACTACCACGTTACCGCTAAAGCACGATTGGGCTTCAGCCGTGTATGACTGCTTTCGCGTTGCCAACGAGGTGTCCTCTGTATGATAAAGCAACAAGTTTTTTATTTCCAGTTCGTTTGCCAATTGAGCTGCATCTTTTGCCGTACTATGGTGTTTCTCGTAGGGGTGAAACTTCTCCGCGTCTGTTCGTAAACAGAAAGCTTCACACAAAAGCCAATCAACGCCTTTCACCCATGACTTATTCGCAGCATTATAAGGCTCATCACCCAAGCAAGCTAAAGAATGCTGATTAGCGAAGTCAACACGAAATCCATACTGCTTTTCTTTCGTAGAATGAATATCAAATGCTACAAGATGCCAGTCGTTAATTGTAAAGAGTTCTCCGTCTTGTAACACACTCACTACCACGCGTTCGTCAAAGCATTTTAGCAAACTCATTGGTATCGTATTTTGGCATATCCATTGCAGGACATTCACAACCTTGTCATTACCATACAGATGCAACGTGCCATCATACTTACCCTTCTTCATCATCTGGAGTATCATACGCACGATCCAGACAGCACCCAACACGTGGTCAGTATGTGCGTGGGTTAAAAACAGATGATGAATCTTCTCCAAAGGGACGCCTACACGTTCTAACTGATTAAGCACACCATTTCCACCGCCTGCGTCTACCATTAACAAAGCGTCGGCCGACTGCAATAAAAAACAGGTGTTATAACATCGCATAGCAGTTGCATATCCCGTTCCCAACATGGTTAGTTTTACGCTCATTCTTCTTTGAATTGTTCCGTTAGTACGTCTACTGTCGATTTGTCAGCACTAAAGACTGAATACAAACCTTTTACTTCGTCAGGATATTCCGAGGTGTATTCAGTAACATCGTCCCAAACGCCCAAACTATTGGGTTTTGCTTGGCCGCCCCACCCTTTAATGCTCCAGCCCATAAGGGCTTCTTCGTTACGTCTGCATTCAATCACTTTTAGCCCCATGTACTCAAAGAACGTTTCGCGAGCACTGCATGACGTGCTAGGTCTTGTAAAAAAGGCATCTCTTGGGTACTGCACACGAACAATATAGGGGCGTTCACTGCTATACATCACTCTGTTATAGGCAGCTATATAATTGTCCAACGACAAAAAGAGGTGGGGCAAACCTTCTATGATAGCCCCCTTACTTACCCAACCTTGTTCACAAGGCGATATAACTATTTCCGCACAATCTATGCCCGTTTCTGCCGTAAAGGAGGATAGCGACCTCGCATCTTCTTCTGCATCGCGCTGCTTGAATGGAACATACACCGCCATTACCAAGTGTTTATCGTCAACCTGTCTGATACAACTCACACAATCCTTAACCCATGTCGTATAAAGCGACATTGAATCGCCACCTATCCGCAAGTCGTCACATACTTTCCATGCTAAGATGCTTGCGTCATCTTTATATACGACACCTGTCAAGGCATTTTTATGCGTAAGCCATTTTTCAACAAAAGTTCCATACTTTTCTTGTCGCTGTGGGTCAAGGCAGGCTATTCTGTCCAAACTCACCACCGCCCACATATTGCGACGCTTCAGTTCGTTTAACAAAAAGTCCATGCCACGAAAATATGACTTCTCACCTACCAACGTGCGTACGCTGCCTCGTGCGCGCTGCGTGCTATCCTTTGTTGCAACAAATTCTATTTTAGTCCCAGCTAACACCTCAACGACGTTCACGCCTATCTTTTGCAATGAGTCTAACTCTTCTACAAGTCGTTGTCGGTCATGCTTATCCTTGCTTGCGCCTAACAGCGGAGCATACCACATCGACACAGCTTTATATGATACACCACTCTGCGTATCCGTATTATACAGTCGTCCGTCTTGCAAACGTATCATTCCGCTTGCATACTGCACATTAAGCAGCGACACCAACAGAAGTAAAATGTACACCCACCTTTTCATCTGCCCAACGTTTTGTTAAATTCTTACTTTCATAGCGCGATCCATTTCGCGGCGGTCTTGCTTTTCTTTCAACGTGTTGCGCTTATCGTATTCTTTCTTACCACGACACAAGCCTATTACGACTTTAGCCAATCCTTTTTCGTTGATAAACATACGAAGGGGCACAATCGTAAAACCAGGTGACTTGGTGTCATCTAGCAGTGAGCGTATCTCCTTGCGATTCAACAATAGCTTACGATCGCGACGAGTGGAATGATTGTTATACGATCCAAATTCATATTCGGCAATGTAAGCATTCTTCATCCACATCTCACCATTATTGATATAGCAAAACGTGTCGACCAAACTTGCTTTACCAGCGCGAATACTCTTTATTTCTGTACCAGTAAGCACAATGCCCGCTGTAAACTTATCTATCACCAAATAATCGTGTTCGGCACGTTTATTCTTTATATTGATACGCGAAGTAGGCAACACTTTCGACTTTCCCATATATATATTTTTTTACTTTACAAAATCCTTTATTCTACTACTACAAATGCACTCAAATGTTCGTCTACATAATGAGCTACGGCTGCTGTAATATCCTCCTCTTCTTCAACGAACTCATCGTCTAAGTCATCAAACGCGGGATATTGCTCAAACAATGCCATAAAGTCATCGTCTGTACGCTCGCGCGTCAGGTCGGCCTTGTGTGCATCGTACTCTTTCTTAGCCTTATAGAGCAACTTCGAGAAATCGTGCAAGCCCCATAAGCGCATGGCCTTTGCAAAAGGGTTGTCAAAGAAGAAGGGACCATAACCATTATAAATAAGTTGAACAAAACCTCCGTCCATCAGTTCGTCACGCAATGTCATATAGCCCCACAATGTAATCTGGTCTGCAGTGAGTTGTTGCATACTTGAAGCGTTTAGTTCGTCTCCTACAACTTCCTTTATTGCCGACAATATCGCTGTTAAGAAGGCATCCATGCCTTCACCTGCCGCTTGGGCTAAAACAGCGTCTTTTATCTTTATGTCCATTTTTCAAACTTGTTATAAATCAACGTCTAACGACGCATTTCTTCAATTAAAGTTTTCATACCTTTAATCTTCTCTCCACTCACTTGGCGTAGCACGGTCTTTAATTGCTTCCGCAACACCGACACATACGCATAATGCGACCCGATGTCAATACGTCCTATCTCATCAGCGCGCAACCCACCTTTCTTGCATAAGAAGCCAAGCACATCGCCCTTACTCAATTTGTCTCGTTTGCCACGACCGATATAAATCGTAGCGTAACGTGGTTGGATGGGACAAATTTGCATAACGTTGGCAATGCTTTCTTCTTCTATCTGCTCAGCATTCACAAATGCGGGGAGTTGCTCCGTTGGGCCTAATAGCCAATACACAATACCCTCAGCGTCCCAACGTGCCGTTCGTCCGTTTCGGTGTGTATAGTCTTCTTCCTTCATGGGCAGGTGATAGTGAACAATCGCCCGAACTTCAGGTATATCTAAGCCACGCGCTGCTAAGTCCGTACTTACCAACACATTCGCTGCTCCGCTACGAAACTTATATAAAGCTCTTTCGCGCCATTCTTGTTCCATGCCGCCATGATACATCTCGACTGTAAAGCCTTGCTCTCGCAACCACTTACCAACGCGCTCGACACTTTCGCGATACGAAACGAAAACAATCGTAGGTTCTCCCTTTATCAGCATCAGCAAACGTGCCAAACTCTCCAACTTATCCTTTTTCTCTGAACGCACCAAACGCACTTGAAGTCGACTCCCGGTTTGCGATTCTGCTATAGACAAATAGTCAATCTTATGATACGTCTTAAACAGACGATTCATAAACTGTGGAATCTCCTCCGCGTCTGTTGCTGACATCAACCAGCAACCATACAAGTTAGAGAAATGATTTAACAAATCATTCATTTCATCTTGAAAACCAAGTTCAAGACACTTATCAAATTCGTCTATAATGAGAACGCTAACGCCACGCGCGTTCAAGTTTTCCTTGTTTAAGTGGTCATTAAGTCGTCCTGGTGTTGCAAAGACTATTTGAGGCTTTACTTCTTTTATCTTACGATGTTCTTCCATTGCAGGGCGTCCGCCATAGAGTGCCAACGAGCGAATGCCGATTTTCATGCTTTTCAGTACCTCCTCGCTCTGCTGTGCCAACTCGCGTGTTGGCGTCACCACTACGACTTGCAAAGTATCCAAGCCTACATCAATTCTATCTACGGCAGGCAACAGATACCCTAAAGTCTTACCAGAACCAGTAGGCGAAAGCAGCACAATGCCGCCTCGACTACTACCAGCCTTAGCCATTTCCTCTTGCATGGACGTAAAGGAATCAAATCCCAACGTTTGCAATATTTGTTGTTTGTCTAACATCAATCTATTCCTTATTATATTATAATGCAAAGGTAGTGCAAGGTGAGCGCAATAAAAAGGAAAATGCAATTTTTCTTTTTATTGCCGAACCGCAGCCTACCTTATTTAAAGGTAGTGCAAGGTGAGCGCAATAAAAAGGAAAGTCAAAAAACTTTCGTTTTGCTTGACAAGCTACAATTTGGTCCACTTGGGGCGCGAGCTTGTAACCCGCGCCCCAAAGGATTCATAGCTGCAATATTTTCGAGCGCCTCTATAGCAATCACGAAATAAGCAAACCATAACGCGTTACAACCACGCAAACAGCTGATAATGAGAACATTACAACAAACAGACAGCCAAATCAGCCCACTAAACAGAAAAACAAGAGATAATAAAATTCACTCTCTTTAGCACAAATATATGCAATAATATGTAATCTTAACTCTCACAAGAAGGAAAAAGAACTGGAAATCCGATGAGTAATTTGAAATTTTCCTCGATAAAATGGAAACCCATCACCGAGAGATGTAAAATTAGTCACCGAGAGCATTACTCTTACTCCTCGAATATTTCAGTTTTTGCCCGTATTACCCAAAAAAATCGCGCTTTTTCTTCTAGAATAGCAACTCCACTATGTCAACATTTCTTACCTATTCGTCATAAGACACTAACGAAATCACATAAAATAATCCATATCAGATACTTTTCTTTTACACACATATTGATTACACCAAGTTGTTTACTTATAATCGAGAATATTAGACCCCTAAGACGAAAATAGCTGAATACAAAAAATCACTTCACGCTAAACCCTTTGATTTTCACACCTTACTTAGCAATAGCGCCTCAAAACCGCAATAAAAGTGTAACATTTTTTAGGTAAACACTTGGACGTTCCAAATATATTCTGCAAATTTGCAATATAAATAACGCATTTAGTAACACTAATCGTTCATTATCATGGAAAATACAGCACAGTCTCTTAGCGGACTTAAAAAGGAAGATTTCCAAAAAGAAATACAAGGTAAAAAGGTCGACCTCTACTTCTTACACAACTCAAATGGTATGGAAGTAGCCGTTACCAACTATGGCGGTTCATTGGTGGCTATTATGGTACCTGACCGCAATGGCAACTATGCCAATGTTATCCAAGGTCACGACAACATTGACGACTGCATCAGTTCACCCGAACCTTTCCTCAGCACTTTGGTAGGTCGCTATGGTAATCGTATTTGCCATGGTAAATTTACGCTCAATGGCAAGGAATATAGCCTCGCTATTAACAATGGTCCTAACCACTTGCACGGTGGCCCTACTGGTTTCCACGCTCGCGTATGGGACGCAGAGCAAATCAACGACCACACACTTGTGCTCCGCTACGTTTCTGCTTACTACGAAGAAGGCTTCCCTGGTGAATTGTCTATGACTGTGATGTATTCTCTCACTGAAGACAACGAACTTAAGATAGACTATAAGGGTACTACCAACAAGAAGACCATTGTCAACATGACAAGCCACGGATTCTTCTCTTTGGCAGGCATCGCTAATCCTACTCCTACTTGTGAGGACGTAATTTGCCAAATCAATGCTGATTTCTATGTACCCATCGATGAAAATAGCATTCCTACGGGCGAAATCCGTAGCGTTAAGGGTACTCCTTTCGACTTTACTACGCCCCACCCCGTTGGTGATCACCTCACCGACTTCTCTAACGAGCAAATCAAGAATGGCGCTGGCTACGACCACTGCTTTGTGCTCAATAAGCACGAACCAGGCGAACTCTCTTTTGCTGCTAAGATTGTAGAACCTAAGAGCGGCCGCTCTATGGAGGTTTATACTACCGAACCGGGCGTACAATTCTATTCTGACAATTGGGCTGACGGCTACAAGGGGCAGCACGGTGCTACCTTTGGCAAGCACTCTGCACTCTGCTTTGAAGCACAACACTTCCCCGATAGCCCCAACCGCGCTTACTTTCCGCCCGTAGTGCTCAAACCGGGCCAAGTTTACACGCAAAAGACTATCTACAAGTTTGGTGTAGAAGACTAACCACATGTTACTGAAGTTTACGAACTTACGATCGAGTAGGTTCGTAAACTTTTGCAGCTAACCACCCTATCGAAATAACAAATCTATCTAATAATTTAATTATCTTTCTCACAAACAAAAATGAGTAATCAAAAGAAACAATGGGGAGCTATCATCATTATGATTGCGCTCTTCGCTATGATTGCCTTCGTGACAAACCTTTGTACACCTATGGCAACCATTATTAAGAACCAAGGCGAAATTTCAAACGTATTGGCACAGATTGGTAACTACGGTAACTTCGTAGCTTACTTAGTAATGGGTATTCCTGCAGGTATGCTTATCGCCAAATTTGGCTACAAGAAGACAGCCCTTATCGGTTTGGCTATTGGTATCTTAGGTATCGCTATTCAGTGGTATAGCGGTCAGATTGAGAATCCCAAAGAAAACTTAGGTCTCGTATTTGGCGTTTACCTCGTTGGTGCTTTCATCGCAGGTTTCTGTATGTGTATCTTGAACTGCGTTGTTAACCCAATGCTTAACATTCTTGGTGGTGGTGGTAACGCTGGTAACCAGTTGATTCAGACGGGTGGTGTGTTTAACTCTACCGCAGCTGTTTGCTGCTACATCTTGATGGGTGCCCTTATCAGCGATGCAACAAAGGCTAAGATTTCTGACGCTACTCCTGCCCTCATGATTGCACTTGGCATCTTCGTCTTGGCTTTCATCATCATCGCCATGACTAAGATTGAAGAACCCGAACAAGCTCCCGTTGAAGTTAGCTTGATTAAGGGTGCTATGAGCCACCGTCACTTCGCTCTCGGTGCTTTGGCTATCTTCCTTTATATGGGTATCGAAGTAGGTGTGCCCAACTTCGTTCAGCAATACTTGACTAATGAAATGATGATTCCTGCCGGTACAGTGGGTATGCTCGTAGCCGTATATTGGTTTATGATGCTTATCGGCCGTTTCGTAGGTGCATCTATCGGTGGCAAGGTGAGCAGCCGTACTATGATTACAACTGTATCAATCGCCACACTCGCACTCGTACTCTTCGGTATGTTCGCTCCGACTGACGTACTCGTAGCTTTCCCTGGTGTTGACTGGGGTAGCCTCACTGTTGTATGGCAAGACGTACCCGTAGGTATCTTTGCCTTCTTGCTCGTAGGTCTTTGCACTTCAGTAATGTGGGGCGGTATCTTCAACATGGCTGTTGAAGGTCTTGGCAAGTACACTGCTATCGCTTCTGGTATCTTTATGACCATGGTATTCGGTTGCGCTGTGATGATGTTCATCCAAGCTTCTGTAGCTGACGCCGTAGGTTATATCCAGAGCTACTGGGTAGTTGTATTCTGCGCTGCTTACCTCCTCTTCTATGCATTGGTTGGTAGCCGCGTATCAAAGCGTGAAGAATAAATAAGTCATTGAAAAGTTTAGAAGTAATCGTTTAATGCTTCTAAACTTTTCTATTCCATCTAACAATATAAAATCCCTACTCCCATGAAATTAACAGTAGATGACGTAAGAAGCCGTTTCGTTGAACACTTCGACGGCACAACAGGCTCAGTATATGCTTCACCCGGTCGTATCAACTTGATTGGTGAACACACCGACTACAATGGTGGCTTCGTATTCCCCGGTGCAGTATCTCAGGGCGTTATTGCAGAGATTAAGCCCAATGGCACTCGCAAAGTACGCGCTTACTCTATCGACTTGAAAGATTACGTAGAGTTCAGCCTTGATGACGAGAAAGGTCCTTCTGCTACTCACTTCCGCTTTATCTTTGGTGTATGCCGCGAGATGATGAAGCTCGGTGTACCCGTTGAAGGTTTCAACACTGCTTTTGCTGGTGATGTACCCCTCGGTGCTGGTATGTCTTCTTCAGCTGCATTGGAAAGCACTTACGCTTTCGCTTTGAACGATCTCTTCGCTGACAACAAGATAGACAAGTTCACTCTCGCCAAAGTTGGTCAAGCTACAGAACACAACTACATCGGTTGCAACTGCGGTATCATGGACCAATTCGCTTCTGTATTTGGTAAGGCTGGTAGCTTGATGCGTTTGGACTGCCGTTCACTTGAGTTCAAGTATTTCCCCTTCGACCCGAAGGGTTACAAACTCGTATTGCTCAACTCTCAAGTAAAGCACGATTTGGCCACTTCTGCTTACAACGACCGTCGCAAGAGCTGCGAAAACGTTGTTGCTGCTATGAAGAAGCACTGGCCGAATGTAGATAGCTTGCGCGATGCAACCTACGACATGCTTGACGAAGTTCGCTCAGAAGTTAGCGAAGAAGATGCACTCCGTGCTAAGTACGTTATCGGTGAAAAGTACCGCGTACTCGAAGTTTGCGTTGCACTCGAAGAGGGCGACTACGAAGAAGTTGGTAAAAAGATGTACGAGACTCACTATGGTTTGAGCAAGGAGTACGAAGTATCTTGCCCTGAATTGGACTTCTTGAACGACGTTGCTCACAGCTGTGGCGTAACAGGTTCACGCATCATGGGTGGTGGCTTCGGTGGTTGCACTATCAACCTCGTTAGCGACGACCTCTATGCGAACTTCATCGACACTGCCAAGAAGGCATACAAGGAGAAGTTTGGCAAGGATCCTATCGTAATCGACGTTGTCATTGGCGACGGCTCTCGCAAGCTCTGCTAAAATATATTTACAAATAATCAATAGAAAAGGCGTACCTTTGAGATAAAGGTACGCCTTTTATCATTATAAGGACTTACGTAGCGGTAAAGGACTATGTAGATAAATAGATTATCCCATTAGGGGTGGAATTTTATGGCTCTGCAACGGCAGTGTGGACGAAAACGCTTTTAGGACAAAAATTGCAATTTTACCAACAATGCGTTACAAAGCCTATATTTCTCTCTATAACTTTAGCTTATCAATCAAAGTCTTATTCAATTTCTTTAAATCGCGTCCTGTCTTATTAATAAGCGTTTCAGGCATTCGCTTCCACTCATTAAAGAAGTTAGGAACTAATTGCATAAGGTTTTGAATAGGAGCTTGAAGTGGGAACTCTGTGTCTGACTTATCAGGGTTGACTACTACATTAAGCCCCCTGTGGTGTATCTTCACCTCTATTGTATCGCCCGTAACAAAAGGGTCGCCGTCAAAGTGTGCCACGCCACTACCCTCTCGTGTAATACGCAAACTCTCAGCCTTAAACGTTTTGACATGACTATTCGCTGGCAGCGTACCCGTAAACAATTGAAAAGCCACTTGAGGTGCTTCTAACGTATTGAAAGGTTCCATTACAACGACATCAAGCAACCCGTCCTTCATGCTGGCGTAAGGAGCAATATAAGCATCATTGCCGTATTGCGAAGCGTTCGCGCACGCAATTAAAAAAGCACGACACGACTCTTTCCCTTCTGCATCTTCAATCGTATAAGTTTGTGGCTTATACTGAAGTCCTGATTTTAAAGTATTTTCTACGTAAGTTAGCAAGCCGCGCTTACCCGATGCGGCAAACTTTTCGCTTATAAAGGCATCAAATCCTACGCCACAAGTACAAAAGAAATGGCGATCGTTTATCGTTCCATAATCTAATTGGTGTATTTCGCCTTGATTAATTATTGCTATAGCCTTTTTAGGTTGTAATGGTATACGCAAATGACGTGCTAGGCCATTACCAGAACCACAAGGAACGATAGCCAATGCAGTATTCGTATGAACCAACGCACGTCCTACTTCATTCACTGTGCCATCTCCCCCAACAGCCACGACAATTTGCGCACCCTGCGATGCTGCCTCCGCAGCTATCGTTGTAGCATGTCCTGCATACTGCGTATAAGCAATTTCGACGTCGTACGTTTCAGCATTGGTCAACTTCCGCGCCAACTTTTCGATGCCTTGCTTTTGCTGTGTGCCTGATATAGGGTTTATTATGTATACTATCTTTTTCTTCATGAACTATAAGACGCTAGAATGCGAAAAGTACTTATTAGATTTTAATCGCACTAAGTTATTATTGCAAAGATAGTGCAAGGCGAGCGCAATAAAAAGGAAAATGCAATTTTTCTTTTTATTACCGAACCGCAGCCTACCTTATTTAAAGGTAGTGCAAGGCGAGCGCAATAAAAAGAAAAATTGCATTTTCCTTTTTATTGCGCTCGCCTTGCACTACCTTTGCATTTATTAAAATAGAAGCTATGCAATTAATCGTACTATCTGGTGGTTCGGGCAAACTGTTGTGGCCACTGAGCAATAATGCTCGCAGCAAACAGTTCTTACCTCTGCTCTCAAATGAGGAGGGGAAAAGAGAATCTATGATACAACGCGTTGTGCGTCAAATTCGTTCTGCCCGACTTACCGACAACATAACTTTTGCCACAAATGCTGTTCAACGCGATAGCATTATTAACCAATTGGGCGATAACATAGAAATCGTTACCGAACCTGAACGACGTGATACATTTCCTGCCACGGCTCTTGCTGCCACTTATCTGAAAGATAAAAAGCACTGCGATGACAACGAAGTGGTGGTCATTATGCCTTGCGATGTCTATACCGAAGTTGGCTATTTCGAAACGATCAACAAGATGACTAAGGCTGTTGAATCAAATGAAGCGGACTTGGTATTAATGGGGGTTAAGCCTACCTATGCAAGTGAAGAGTTTGGATATGTCGTTCCCAAACAGAATGACCATTCAATGACAAACATCAAGCAAGTGGTACGCTTTACTGAAAAGCCCAGCAAGGAACAAGCCGAAAGTTTATTACAACAAGGGGCTTTCTGGAATGGCGGTGTATTTGCTTTCCGATTAGGCTATCTACTCAATATTACAAAGCAGTACGTTGACACAGCATCTTACGACGAATTATACAAGCAATATAAGGCGTTGCCTCAGATTAGCTTTGACTACGAAGTGGCCGAGAAAGCGCAATCCGTAGCAGTTATTCCTTTTGAAGGACAATGGCAGGACTTGGGTTCTTGGAACACACTATGCGCAGAACTGCCTTGCACGCACATTGGCAACGTGACTATGGGCCAACACAATACACATACGCACGTTGTAAACGAATTGGGCATTCCCGTATTCTGCGACGGACTGAAAGACGTAATTGTCGCGGCATCACCTGACGGCATAATGGTATGCAATAAGCATGACTCTGAACAAATAAAGCATTACGTTGAGAAACTGACCACGCGTCCAATGTATGAGGAAAGACGTTGGGGCACGTATCGTGTGCTCGACGATGTGGTCTACCCTGATGGTAGACGTTCTTTAACGAAATCAATTACATTACGGCCAGGAAAAAACATTAGTTATCAAATTCATCACCACCGTAGCGAAGTATGGACCTGCGTAGAGGGTGAAGGGATTTTTGTGCTTGACGGTAAAGAACGACCAATTAAATATGGCGATGTTATGGTTATTCCTGTTGAACACTTCCATGCTATCAAAGCTATTACGGAACTTACCTTTATCGAAGTGCAATTAGGCAATCCTTTAGTTGAGGAAGACATCGAACGATTTGATTGGAAATGGAGTGATTTATAGGTAATCATTATATAACAAAAAGAAATCGGCAAGTTTGCAATTGCAAACTTGCCGATTTCTTTTTGTGGTTTTATATTGTCAGGTAAACAGGTTAGACGCTGAAAGCCTAATCCGAAAATCAATTTTTATAAAGTATTATTACTTTACTTCTACCTTTAGATTGGTGATTGCGCTCTTGAACTGTCCAGCATGACGCAAGGGGAACACCAATGTGCGCTGATAGTAGATTTGGTCTGTTGGCTGATATACTACAGGTTCGTAAGTATAAGTGCCTTTCACTTGATAGTGGGCACGATCTTGGTCGCGCATGATATAAAGCGTCTTAGGACCGAGTTCTTCCTTCACTTGACCGTCAACTAACAAACGAGTCACCTTATTCGTACCTTCAATGGTAATGGTGTGCTTCTCACCTACGGGAACACGATAGTTGAACAAGTTGCGATAACCATCACGCTCGAAACCGATTTTGCCTTGGTCAGGGTCTGAAAGGTAAACCACGGCATTCTCTGAACGGAAGAGTTCTGTCCCCTTTGCCTCTTCTTTACCTTCAATGGTGAACGATACGGCATAGTTGTAACCAATCTCTTCAGCATCTAACGTTTCGCCAGGATTAACGACAGCCTTATTAAGAGCCACCGTACCCGTTTTGCCTAAACGACCTAATTCGTTAACGCCCGGAGCTTCGCTCAATTCCTTGCGTTTACTATCAAATTCGGCATAAGGTAGTTTAGTTTCCTTACCCGTCCAGCACTTCACGGCAAGTGTTTGCAAAGCGGGGAAGACACGATGGTGTACGTCCTTCGTTGAGATACCATTTCCTGCATGGTCATTCCAAACGGCAAACATACCACCAAGGATATCGGGATCGTTCTCTTCGAATGTCTTATTACCAATCACGGCTGGAGTGTAGTGCTCGTACAAGTATTGGCAATTGAGATAGTCATAGTAATAGCCTGCTGCAGGTACGATATAGGTCAAGCCGTCAGGAATGCTAATAAGCTTATAGCCTTGCTTCTTCATTTCGACGGGATCGGCATAACCATTGTACCAAATATCCATAATGACGTTCTTATTCTTCACAGGAGTTGTACCTTTGGCGTGCGTCAAAGCGCCCCAAAGCACAGCCTGCTTGCCGTAGCTCTCAACGAGTTTGATATAGTGATCGGTATATTCACGGAACTTTTCTACTACATCCTTCTTCGCATTTGAATATTCGTCCGTACCAATGTGAACGCGTGGGCCACGGAATACGGGGTTTTTACCACCTATGTATTCTTTCCACAAACCGTCCATGAACTTATACGTTTCAGGATTAAAGAGGTCAAGGTGATCCATGCCATATTCCTTGCTACCTAACTCGTTCTTATATTGTGTGAAGGCAAGTGAGTGAGCAGGAGCATCGATTTCGGGAATAATCTCTACGCCATTTTGCTCAGCCAACCTCTGTAAGTCTATGAATTCAGCCTTAGTATATGAGCCGTCCTTTGCTGTAAGTCCAGGATAGGTATCGCACTCTAAGCGGAAAGCAGCTTGTGTCTTTAACCAATCATTACCGAAATATTGACGGAAACCATTATCGTTTAAGTGGACCTGAAGCGTATTCATCTTATAATATGACATAATCTTTGTCAAATGGCGCAAGTAACTCATCGGAATGTACTTACGGCCGCAGTCAATCATAAAGCCACGCAACTTATATTCAGGTACGTCAACAGTCTTACCCTTGGGCAACTGTCCGTCTTTGTGCTGCTCACTTACTTGCAACAAGGTGCGAGTAGCCCAAAAGAGTCCATGCTCAGTAGCGGCAGAGAGTTCTACAGCGCTACCAATATTCATGCTATAACCTTCGTCACCTAAGGTCTTATCCTTCTTCAGTGATAAGACGATATCACCACCCTTAGCTGTACCGCTAACAATGGTTAGCTCTTTGCCAAACATGGTTTTATAATCATTCGCCAAAGCTTCAGCTACAGCCTTTAACTTTGCATTTTTCAATACGACACGACCAGACAAGGCTGTTTGTCCCTCTGCTCCTGTCCATGTCTTGAGTTCGGGCACTACAAAAGGTTTAGGATTAACGTCTGCCCACAAAGCACCTGTCGAAAGCATACATGAGGCTACAACGACTAGTAACTTCTTAGCACTAAAAAGATTGTTCATGTAAAAACAGTTTTGTTAGATTATAAATTAATTCGCTACAAATGTACGCAATATCTTTAACATTTCTCGCGTTCACTTTCATAAATAACGTAATGCTACGCGTTTAGGCGCATTATTCTCTGCAAATATTGGCCACGTCAGCAAGAAAAACTAATTTAGCAACTCAATTAATCGCAAACGGAAATATTTTTTATAATATGAGAAACTGGACTACTATCAAAGAATACAAAGAAATTCTTTTCGACTTTTATAATGGCATAGCCCGAATTACCATTAACCGCCCACGTTACCGCAATGCTTTTACTCCACTCACCGTGGCTGAGATGAGCGATGCGTTTCGTTATTGTCGTGAAGCGCAAGACGTTTGTGTGGTTGTACTAACAGGCGCTGGCGACAAAGCTTTTTGTGCAGGCGGCGACATGCACGTCAAAGGACGCGGAGGATACGTTGGCGGTGATGGTGTACCACGACTCAACGTGCTTGACGTGCAAAAGCAGATCCGTTCTCTTCCGAAACCTGTAATTGCCATGGTTAACGGCTTTGCGATTGGTGGAGGACACGTGTTACACCTTATGTGTGACCTTACCATTGCCTCTGAGAATGCTATCTTTGGACAGACGGGACCGAAAGTGGGGTCGTTCGATGCAGGATTTGGTGCTTCTTATCTTGCACGCATTGTAGGACAAAAGAAAGCGCGTGAGATTTGGTTTATGTGTCGTCAATACACGGCCGTTGAGGCTGAGCGCATGGGAATGGTCAATAAGGTCGTTCCTTTTGATAAACTTGAAGACGAGGTGGTAGAATGGGCCGAGACGATGATGGAACGTTCACCTTTAGCTCTGCGTATGATTAAAGCCGGACTCAATGCCGAGTTGGACGGTCAAGCGGGCATTCAAGAACTTGCAGGTGATGCTACCATGCTTTATTATATGCTTGACGAAGCGCAAGAGGGAGGACGCGCCTTCCTTGAGAAGCGCAAACCTAACTTTAAGAAATACCCTAAACTGCCCTAACTTTATCAGAAGATGCACTTTTTACCCTTTAAGATAAGAGTCGTTCCACGCACGCTAAAGTTTAAGCAACCTGCGGGTACTTCGCGTGGCGTTTACTACGACCGTAAAGTGTGGTACATTGTCATTACATCAACTGATCCACAAATTCGCTTTACAGGATTGGGCGAGTGTGCACCACTTTACGACCTAAGTTGTGATTACGACAGTAACTACGAAGAGCGGTTACGTGAGGTGTGCGCTGAAGTTGAACGCACCCAAAATCTTGATTCAAAGAAGTGGCGCTACTTGCCTTCAATGCTTTTCGGATTGCAATCTGCTTTCCGCTCAGCAGCAGGTTCTATCGCTGGTGATTACCTAAAGCTCTATCCGTCATCCTTTACGCGTGGTGAACGTGGCATTGCTATCAACGGTTTGGTGTGGATGGGAACGTATGACGAAATGTGTCAACGCATGGAACAAAAGCTAGAACAAGGATTCCGTTGCGTTAAACTTAAAATTGGTGCAATTGATTTTGAAGACGAATTGTCGCTTATTAAACAAATACGCTCACGTTATAGCAAAGATGTCGTTGAACTGCGCGTTGACGCCAATGGAGGCTTCACGCCCGATGAAGCACCCTATAAGTTAGAAGCCCTCGCACGCTATGACATTCATAGTATTGAGCAGCCTATTAAACAAGGGCAATGGAACGAAATGGGCCACCTCTGCGCCAACACGCCTCTGCCTATTGCACTTGACGAGGAATTGATTGGCATCAATGACTTTGAGCAAAAGATTGACTTGTTGGATACAATTCGCCCTCAATACATTGTATTGAAACCAACTCTTCATGGTGCTTTTACGGGAGCGGGCGAATGGATGTCGTTGGCTAAAGAGCGCGGTATAGGTTATTGGACGACTTCTGCTCTTGAGAGCAATGTGGGACTTAACGCGATAGCACAATGGTGTGCTGCAATTGACGAAAACACGACTTTGCCTCAAGGTTTAGGTACAGGACAACTCTTTGTTGAGAACTTTGACAAAGCACCTCTTCACATTGAGCGCGACTGCCTATGGTATGGCTCTAAAGAGCAGCGTGCCTTCTTACACGAAATAGAAGACTTCAAAGCTAAATGGCAAACACCCACACCTACACTCGAAGTTCATACCTCAGGCAGTACGGGAGAGCCTAAGATGCTGGAAGTAGAAAAGGTGCGTATGTGGGATAGTGCGTTAACGACGATACAAACTTTAGGATTACAAGAGGGCAACACAGCTTTGCTCTGTATGCCGCTTCGTTACATTGCTGGACAGATGATGTTGGTGCGTAGCTTTGCAGGACAACTACAACTTATCGCTGTTGCTCCGACCTCACATCCCTACGCTTCACTTCACGAAGCACCTGACTTTGCAGCACTTACGCCTATGCAAGTGTTTGAGACGCTTAAGGTGCCTCATGAGCGATCACTACTGCGCCGAACACTATGCATTATTATTGGAGGAGGTGTCATTTCACCTGCTTTAGAGAAAGAATTAGCTACTTTTCCCCACCCTGTCTATAGCACTTACGGCATGACTGAGACTTTATCTCACATCGCACTAAGAAGGTTAAACGGGGCGCAAGCTTCTGACGCTTACACACCACTCACAGGAGTGGAAGTTTCACTCTCTGATAGTGGCACTTTGTGCATTTATGCTCCACACGTTAATAGTCAGCGGTTGGAAACAAACGATATGGCGGAATTGCTGCCGAATGGCGATTTCCGCATATTAGGTAGACGCGACAACGTGATTTGCTCTGGCGGAATTAAACTGCAAATTGAGCAAATAGAGCAAAAACTGAGTTCGCTTAATGTTCCATTACAAATTACTTCATTGCCACACGATAGTTTAGGCGAAGCTGTTACTTTGCTCTATGAAGGTGAAATGAACGACAGTGAAGCCTTAAAAGAACAATGTAGGAAGTTGCTTGACAAGTATGAAGTGCCACGATACGTGATTTGCGTTGAGAAACTTCCCTTAACGGAGACAGGAAAACCCGCACGTGCTGAGGCTAAAATGATTGCAAAAAAGTTATTCAAAAAATGACGAACGATACAAATACGAAAGGCAGACTGAGCGAATATCGCGACGACATTCGCAATGCGATTGATGTTATGAATAAAGGGGGAGTTATACTCTACCCCACTGACACGATTTGGGGAATTGGTTGTGACGCGACTAACCCCAATGCTGTTCGACGTGTCTTTGAAATTAAGCAACGCGACGATGCCAAAGCGCTCATTACTTTAATTGACTCTGAGGCTAAGTTGGAATTTTATGTTCGTGAAGTGCCCGAGGTCGCTTGGCAATTGATTGACGTAGCAGAGCGTCCACTTACGATTATTTATGACGGCGCTCGTAATCTCGCGCCCAACCTTTTGGCCGAAGATGGTAGCGCTGGCATACGCATCACGCGCGAGGAGTTCAGCCGCAATCTCTGTATGCGTATGCGCCGAGCCATTGTGTCTACTTCCGCTAACATTAGTGGCGAACCTTCTCCTAAAAATTTCGCAGACATTTCGCCCGAGATAGTTAATGCGGTAGACTACGTTTGCACCTCACGCCGTGGCGAGCGCAGCAATCCGCCAGCGTCAAACATCATCAAGTTAGGTGTTGGAGGGGAAGTGAAAGTGATTAGATAGGGGCTTTGTAAGCATTCAATCAAGCAATTAGCAAAGGGTAAACGAACTTTTTTTGCTCGTTTACCCTATTTATTTTTGCGTTTCTTATCCCGAACTCGCGTTTAGTAGCATCAAAATAACCCAAAAGGACTGACTCCAACAAATGGAATCAGCCTTTTTTTCGAAAGGCTCGAATTTTTATCGGACACCAATAATAAACAAAAGCCTAACAATTAAGTTCACATCACACATACGGGTGCTTAATTGTTAGGCTTCAATTGTTATTGCTTTGAAAAATATAGCATTTACTAAAAAAGAATCAGTCAGTCTATAAGCCGGGTTCTGTACTCAACACACTCCTTACCATGAAAAAGAGCGTGCAACGCGCCTGTCATTTATCCGCGCACATTGTTGCCAAAGTGCTCTATCGTTCTACCCTCCAACGCGCCTTAATATGAAATATATTAAGAACTCGAACGAGCAGCTCTCGAACGTTGGTATACATGAACTTTCAACTTCTGATGTGTACAGCCTACGTGTCGCCACGCAACTGGTGGGCTCTTACTCCACCTTCTCACCCTTACCACTAAAAAATAAGTGGCGGTTATTTTCTTCTACACTAATCCACCCTTGCGAGCGGCTTCCCGTTAAGAAGCAGAATGCTCTGTGTTGCCCGGACTTTCCTCCTGCACCGCAATGGTAGGGTTACGCCACAGAATAATCTTGTAACGTAAACGCCACGGATACACGCGACAAGCCAACCAACTGATTCTTATATTGTGCGAAATTACAACTTTTTCGATGCACACACAGACTAAATGCTAAAAAAAATGTACTTTTGCTCTAAAATAAATCTTTTACCACCTCGAAATGATTATGAATTGTATAAAAAAGTTGGTGTGTGCTTCTCTTTTACTCCTACCGATGTCTGCACCTGCACAAACTACTACATACACTCCAAGTAAAGAACAATTGGAAGCGCGTAAGCGATTTGAGAATGCACGTTTGGGAATCTTTCTGCATTGGGGTATTTATAGCACTTTTGCACAAGGCGAATGGTATATGCAAAATGTTGGCATTAACCGACAAGAGTATGCTAAAGCGGCTAATGCTTTTTATCCACACGACTTTGATGCAAATAGATGGATTAAAGCTATAAAAGAAGCTGGAGCAGGTTACATTTGCTTTACCACACGTCATCATGACGGATTTTCGATGTGGGACACGAAGCAAAGTGACTTTAACATTATGCATACGCCATATGGGAAGGATGTGGTGAAACAATTGGCTGATGCTTGCCACCAGCAAGGAATTGGCCTACACTTTTATTACTCTCACATTGATTGGACACGCGATGACTACCCTATGGGGGTAACAGGGCGCAATACGGGCAAGGACGCGACAAAGGCTAATTGGAGTAGCTATTACCGCTTTATGAATGCTCAACTTACTGAACTCTTGACGCAGTATGGACAAGTAGATGGAATTTGGTTTGATGGTTGGTGGGACCATAAAGACGATTCGACACCTTTTGATTGGCAACTACCCGAACAATATGCTTTAATTCATAGACTGCAGCCAGCATGTATGATTGGCAATAATCACCACCAAAAGCCTAATGAGGGCGAGGATATGCAAATGTTTGAACGTGATGTGCCTGGCGAGAATAAGGCAGGCTTGTCGGGACAAAGCATTGGTAACTTACCGCTTGAAACTTGTGAGACGATGAACGGTATGTGGGGATATAAGGTAGAAGACCAAAATTATAAGTCGACACAAGAGTTGATACAACTATTGGTGCGCACAGCTGCCAAAGGGGCTAACTTGTTATTGAACATTGGACCTCAGCCTGACGGAAATTTGCCAAATGCTGCGCTCGAACGACTTAGAAGTATGGGAGAATGGCTGCATTCGAGAGCTGGTGAAAGCATCTATGGCACCAAAGCAGGAAGTGTGGCAATGGGAGATAGCATCGTTAGCACGCAAAGCAACGACGGAAAGTGTTTGTACATTCATTTGCTAAAAACACAGACTTCGGCTACCTCGATTACTCTACCTATGGAAGTTCATCGTTTTAAGCGGGTCACAACGCTGATGAATAGCGAAGCTGTTACTTATAAGTATGACAAGAAGAGGAAACAAACTACATTCTACTTGCCTAAGCGTAAAGAAAACGAGTTAACAGACTTCATCATTAAGTTAAATAAATAATGAATAACTTATTAATATTCATCTTATTTTGTCTGTTAAGCATTTGTCATTCGCTTATCTGTAATGCACAACCTGGACGAACGGAGTATTTGACTCCTAACATTCATACGTTACAGTTGAAAGTAAATGAGAAAGCCGAAGCTTTCCCTGTATTGAAACTGAATAGTGGCGAAACGCTGAACGTTAGTTTTGACGACTTAACGCACGAATATAAGCGTTACACATATAAAATTGAGCATTGCGACGCTGTTGGAAACGTGAGTGACGAATTGTTTGAGAGTGAGTATGTGAATAGTGTTGACGACGAGGTGGTGATTGACGACTATGAGCAGAGTGAAAACACTACTGTGCTTTATACGCATTACTCGTTTTCGCTACCTAATGCACAAATGCGGCCGCTCTTGTCGGGCAACTATCGCATTACCATTAGTACAGAAAATGATGACGGCGAAGTGGTACCTGTATTGCGTACTTACTTTGGCGTGGTTGACGCGAAAGTGGGCATCTACTCTACTTGCTCTACGAACACTGAAGTGGATTGGAATGGCTCACACCAACAATTGTCGTTGCGCATTGATGTAAGTAACTTAGCATTGCGTGATGCTGAGAATGAAGTAAAAGTGGTGGTTATGCAGAATAGGAGGCTTGACAATGCGGTAATAAATCCTCGATTTACAGTTCAAAATGGCAATAGCCTGCTTTGGGAACACACTCGCGACCTGACATTTGAGGCTGGGAATGAATATCGTAAAATGGAGATTATTTCAACTCGCTACCCTGGTATGCATGGCGAGGGAATACGTTGGATTGAACCGTATTACCATTACACTATAATGGCGGACAACGAACGCAAACATTACCTTTATGATGAGGACCGCAATGGTCTTTACTTGACTCGATACGATGGGGGTGGCAATGCTGATGTGAAAGCAGACTATGTATTGGCACACTTCTCGCTAAACACTTTGCCAATGCAAAATGCGAAAGTATACATTAGCGGGCAGTGGACAGGTGGTACATTAAACGAACGATATGCGATGCACTATGATGTAGCTTCGGATTCGTACGTGACTGATGTATTGCTTAAATGTGGCTACTATAACTACATGTATCTAACTGCAATAAGTAACGATCGGAAGCGCGGAACAACGGCTCCTATTGAGGGGGATTATTATCAAACAGAGAATGAATATGATATTTTGGTTTATTATCGTCCCACAGGTGGTCGCTACTGGCAATTAGTGGGGTGTGTAACACCTATTTATCGTAAACAGTAATATTAAGAGCAAAATGAATATTGTATTTTTAGACGGATATACACTACAGACTTCGAACGATGCAACAATGCTGAAACGACTTGAGGCGTATGGTAACTTAATGGTGTATGATCGCACAAGCAATGATGAAATAGTAGAGCGTGCTAAAGATGCTGAGATTTTGATTGTGAACAAAACGTCGCTCACGGCTGAGGTGATTAATCAATTGCCTCAGTTGAAATTGATATGTGAAGCGGCTACAGGATATGATAAAATAGACATTGTGGTTGCACGTAAACGGGGTATTTCTGTCTGTAATTGTGCCAATTACTCTAGTACGGCTGTAGCTCAGATGGCTCTGTCATTATTGCTTGAAGCTGCTGATAATGTGGGATTCTATACCTACGAAAACTTAAAAGGGCGTTGGAGTGACTGTGAAGACTTTTGCTATTCGTCACGACCACGCTTTGATTTAGTGAACAAACGTTTGGCTATAGTTGGGTTTGGCAATATTGGACGAACGATAGCCAATGTGGTGCGACCATTGGGAGTAAAACTTTTTGCCGTGAGTAGTAAGCCTTCCAATGAACTGCCTAACGATGTGACAAAGTTGGAACTAAAAGAGGCTTTTGAGACTTGCGACATTGTAAGCCTTAACTGTCCGCTCACTGATAGTAACCGTGGACTTATAAATGCAGAATTATTGCAACACGCACGTAAAGGGCTTATCTTAATAAATACTGCTCGTGGTGGGTTAATAAACGAAAGAGATGTGGCTGAAGCCTTAATGAATGGAATCTTAGGCGCTTATTGCACTGACGTGTTATGTCAAGAACCTCCATCTGCTGATTGCCCTATTTTACACGCTCCTAACACATACGTAACACCTCACATAGGTTGGAAAACTTCAATGACGGTAGAGCGAATTGTTGACATTGTGTGTGATAACATTGCAGCATTTTTGAAGGGTGAACCGAAGAATGTAGTGAATTAAAATATTACTCGTTAATTTGGGTACTAAAGAATGTTTGTACAAATACTTGACTTTATAGGCTCGTTGGCTTTTGCTATTTCGGGCATACGATTGGCATCGGCCAAACATTTTGACTTGTTTGGTGCCTACATGGTAGGTCTGACGACTGCTATTGGTGGTGGTACGTTGCGTGACCTGCTACTGAGCCAACCACCTTTCTGGATGACAAATTCTATTTACCTTATCTGTACGGCCTTTGCGCTATTGTGGGTTATATTGTTTAGAAAGCAGTTGGTAAAACAAGAAAATACTTGGTTCTTATTCGATACGATTGGTTTGGCTGTATTTGCAGTGACGGGTATTGAAAAGACTTTAGCTGCAGGTTTTCCATTTTGGACTGCCATTATGATGGGTACTCTTACTGGCGCTGGCGGTGGCGTTTTTCGCGATGTGTTTATTAACGAGGTTCCACTTATTTTTAGGAAAGAAATTTACGCATTGGCTTGTGTTGTAGGTGGAGTAGCATACTATATCTGCTCCATCCTAGGTGCAGGGAATATTGTATCGGGTATTATATGTGGCGTGTTTGTAGTACTTTCGCGTATCTTAGCAGTTCACTACAAGATTCATTTGCCAACACTAAAAAGTGAGGAACAGGACAATGTATGTTGAGAAGCCAAATATGGTTTACATTCACGTGCCTTTTTGCGTAAGTCGTTGCATTTATTGCGACTTTTACTCTACTACGCATACGCAAGAGTTGAAAGATCGCTATATACAAACGGCTTGCGCAGAGATTATGTATAGACGGAATGAGTTGAATAACAAACCATTACAGTCAGTATATATTGGTGGCGGTACGCCCTCACAACTTGATGTAAGACAAATTGCTCAACTATTAGAAACTATACACAATGCTTTTGAACTATGTAATGATGCTGAAATTACATTAGAAGCTAACCCTGACGATATCACATTTGATTTTGTGAAAGGCATGAAATCGCTTGGCATTAATCGTGTAAGCCTTGGGGTGCAAAGTTTTGACGATGATATTTTGCGTATTATAAACAGGAGACATTCTGCTAAAGAGGCTTGTCGGGCTGTTGAAACTATCTACAATTGTGATATTGAAAATATAAGTATTGATTTAATATACGGACTGCCTACGCAAACGATTAAGCAGTTTGATAATGACTTAATCTGTTCTTTTCATTTGCCTATAAAGCATTTGTCTTCTTACGCCTTAAGCATTGAGGAGGGGACAACATTGGACGTAATGATTAGAAATGGTAAACTCTGCCCTACTGATGAAAATTTATACATTGAGGCCTACAACTTGCTGGTGACACAATGCAATGAACATGGGTTTGAGCATTACGAAATATCTAACTTTGCTCAAAATGGTTTTGCTTCACGTCATAATTCAGGTTATTGGCATGGCTTGCCTTACTTAGGAATTGGACCTGGCGCACACTCTTATGATGGTAAGCGCACTAGACGCTATAATCTTCCTAACTTAAAAGCATACGCAGAGGCAAAAAATGGGAATGTAGGCCATAGCATAGAAGTGCTAACAGAAGCTGAAGCTTTCGATGAACTGCTATTTACATCATTGCGCACGCGCGAAGGCCTTAATCTTGAAGGTATAAAAGCACGTTTTCCAGAGAAATGGATTTCTCAGATCTTGAACGATGCACAGCCCCATATCGTTGCTGGCAGGCTTTCATTAATTGGTAACAGACTTGTTCTGACCCCAAAGGGTATTATGACGAGTAATGACGTAATCAGTGACTTGATGCGTGCAGAATGAACGTTCAACTGTAAAATGCTGAATAAAGCCCATACCTAAACAACATATTCGTAAGCATATCCGCGATGCTAGTATATATACATCAAAAGTAAGCATCCCATGTAGGCCGTATTGAAAAGGCTCCAATAAAGTCCGATTTTTTTCAGACAAAAAGTACTCATGTTTTGTCTGAACGAAAATAACATCTACCATCTCTATACTCAAGGCATAGAGATACAGCCTGCACGGGATGCTTACCTACTTTTTATCGGACTTCAATAATTTTTATTGCTGTCCGGTAAAACTTCAAAGAACATAAAATCCCTCCCCGAAGTCCCG
>OIWK01001063.1_pt1 | contig 27957 bp, 20 predicted proteins | sample 1587401 | NCBI WGS metagenome assembly OIWK01 (sample SAMEA3888911, study PRJEB22519) | human gut metagenome | biome: human gut; feature: human-associated habitat; material: faeces | place: Denmark | collected 2009 | reverse complement strand
GAAATGGCCTTGGCCTGGCACTTGTGAAAAGAATTGTAGACATCGCCGGTGGAACAATCAAAGCTGAAAACCGGGAATATGGTGGATGCAGATTTGTAGTAGAACTGCCAATAAATAATCATAAATGATGGGCAAAATACCTTTTGACCCTCATATCATAAAATAATAAGATAAAAAGATAGGAGAATTCATATGACATTTTATCAGGAACTGCAGTTAAATCAGGCCGGCTCTAAAAGCCTGCTGAAAAATAGTAAAACAATGAAAGAAAAACTATACCATGCGTTTGTATACATGGTGAAGATAGCTGTCACAATGGTTTTTTGCTTTGCCTTTGTCACTGCCTCAAGCATCATATTGGGAAAGGATAACAGCATTGTGGGAGTAGTGGTCTTATTATGCGTTATGGTATTTCGAAACGCTGATCTGGGAATCCATACAGGACACTCTACATGGCTTTTGGCATTGTTCTTTGTAATTATGACAGTATGTCCGCATCTGGCAAATCAGCTTTCACCGCTTCCGGCGCTGCTTATAAACATTGCAGCTCTTGCAGTGCTGATTTTGTTCGGATGCCATAATCCATTTATGTTTAATCAATCCACACTGGTTCTTGGTTATTTATTGTTATATGGATATGATGTGACAGGAAAAAGCTATATGCTTCGAATAGCAGGGATGGCCGCAGGCGCTGTCCTTACATGCCTGGTATTTTACAGAAATCATAAAAACAGAGACTATAAAAGAAATATGAAAGCTGTAATTGAGGAGTTTGACCTTTCTTCATCACGTACAAAATGGCAGCTGTGCCAGATACTTTGTGTGCCGACAGTGCTTTTTATTGCACAGGTATGTAAAATGCCGAGAGCAATGTGGGCGGGTATTGCAGCTATGTCAGCAATAGTACCTTTCATGGAGGATATGCAGTATAGAGTCAGAAAAAGAATTATTGGAAACATTGCTGGTGTAATCTGCTTTGTTGCATTGTATTATCTGCTTCCGCCATCGATATACGCATATATTGGAATTATCGGAGGAATCGGAGTTGGATTTTCAGTAAAATATGGATGGCAGGCAGTATTTAATACGTTTGGCGCACTTGCAATTGCTGCGCAGACTTATGGACTTAAGGGTGCAGTAAGTTTGCGTGTGATACAGAACGTGTTTGGTGTTGCTTTTGCACTAGTATTTTGTATTCTATTTTATTGGATGATGTCAAAATCTTGTAAATTAGCTTCAAATCAGGTATAATAAGTTCTTGAACCGTTGTGGAGGAGAAAAAAGAAAGGCGTGGGAATTTATGAACGCATATCATGCATTTGCACTTGTCTATGATCGTATGATGGAGGAAATTCCATACGAGGAGTGGTGCAATTTTGTAACCGATCAGCTTAAAAAATTTGGCATTGAAGATGGTTTGATGCTGGAGCTAGGCTGTGGAACAGGAACGTTAACCGAGATGTTTGATGCGAAGGGATTTGACATGATCGGTGTGGATAATTCAGAAGAAATGCTGGCAGAGGCTGTTGAAAAGCGTGAGCAAAGTGGAAGATCTATTTTATATCTGAATCAGGATATGAGAGAGTTTGAGCTTTACGGAACTGTGCGCGCGGTAATTAGCTTGTGTGACACAATGAATTACCTGACTGAATACGATGATCTTGTTAATGTGTGCCGTCTCGTCAATAATTATCTGGATCCAAATGGCATATTTTTATTTGATCTAAAGACTGACCATTACTTTAAGAGTATTGGCTGTCAGAGTTTTTGTGATGCAGATGAAGAGGTAAGCTTTATTTGGGATAATGATTATGATGAAGAAAAACGAATCAACAGCTATGCGCTGACGCTGTTTGTGCAGGAAGAGGATAATCGTTATGAACGTTTTGACGAATATCATGAGCAGCGTGCGTTTTCTATTGATGAGGTGCGCTGTGCAATTGAAGAGTCGGGCATGATATTTCTTGCTGCAATTGATAAAAATGGTGCACCTGCAACGAAAGATACCGATCGTGTGTACATAATAGCACGCGAAAAGGGAAAGACACTGCTGCAAAACTTATAAAGAAAAGAGGAAGAAACATGAGTGACTATATGATTCGTGCGACGGCTGCAAATGGTCAGGTCCGTGCGTTTGCTGCAACCACAAGAGATCTTACAGAATATGCAAGAAATGCACATAATACAAGTCCGGTTGTTACCGCAGCTTTAGGACGTACAATGACAGCAGCTGTCATGATGGGCAGCATGCTGAAGGGAGATAAAGAGCTTCTGACTGTTAAGATTCAGGGTGATGGCCCAATTGGTTCTTTGACAGTAACAGCTGATTCTCATGGCCATGTAAAGGGATATGCGCAAAATCCGGTTGTACTTATTCAGGCAAATTCTATTGGAAAACTTGATGTAGCAGGTGCTATTGGAAAGGGTGTGCTAAGCGTAATCAAAGATATTGGTCTGAAGGATCCGTATGTGGGACAGACAGATCTTGTAAGCGGAGAGATTGCCGAGGATTTGACATATTATTTTGCTGTCTCCGAGCAGACACCATCTAGTGTTGGATTAGGCGTGCTGATGAATAAGGACAATACTGTACGTCAGGCAGGAGGATTTATTATTCAGCTTATGCCAGATGCATCAGAAGAAACCATTTCTGCACTAGAAAAGCGTTTGGCAAAAGTATCTTCAGTAACAGCAATGCTCGACAGTGGAAAAACACCGGAAGATATTTTGCAGGAGCTTCTTGGCGATATGGAGCTTGCAGTTCTTGATCGCATGGCTGTCTCATTTAAATGCGGATGCAGTAAGGAGCGTTTTGCACGAGGAATCGCAAGTATTAAAAAATCAGACATTCAGGAAATGATTGATGCAGGAGAGAATATTGAGACCTGCTGTCAGTTTTGCAATTCTAAGTATGTCTTTACACCAGATGAATTAAAAGAAATGATGTAATTAAAAAAAGCCGCACCCATTTAATGAGTGTGGCTTTTTTTGATTATGATTGAAAAATCTGATTGGCATTCTTTTGCAGTGCAAACAAAAGAATCATTCCAAGTATGCCGCAGGAGATTACTTCACCTATGCCAACTGTGGCTGTTAAGTACCAGATGGAGTCTGGTGCACCGTAGACGATGCGAAGAACCTGCGGAACAACAAGGATATTAGCTAAAATTGGCGGCAGAGGTGCCAGCCATTTGCTGATATGGCGCAGCTTATAAGTAAAGAAAGCGCCAATAAGTGTGGCAAGTGAGCCAAATAAAATATCCCATACTGCAGCGCCGGTTATGGTGTTGCTGATTATGCAGCCAACAAAAAGTCCCGGAATTGCTGCTGGTGTAAAATAAGGAAGAATGGTGAGCGCCTCGGAAAAGCGAACTTGAATTGCACCATTTGCTAATCCGAAAATATTTGCAAGCCATGTTAAAACAACATACATTGCTGCAATTAAAGCTGCCTGCACCATAGGTAAAACTTGTTTATTTTTCATTTGTAGATCTGAGCCTTTCTGTCAGAATACATTACAGACCAAGCATGCGCTCAAGGGAAGCCTTAGAGGTAACACCTGTTACCTGATTAATCAGTCTGCCATCTCTAAAGATGATCAATGTTGGGATAGAGGTGATGCCATACTCAGCGGCAAGATCTGCCTCCTCATCTACATTTACCTTTCCAAATACGACGTTGGAATGAGCAGCGGCAAGCTGATCAATAATAGGACTCTGCATACGGCATGGACCACACCATGAAGCCCAGAAATCAAGAAGTACTGGCTTATCAGATTTTAAAACAGTTTCATTAAAATTGCTTTTTGTAATTGTTAAAACGGACATAGTAAAACTCCTTTCGCGAAATAGTATGCACCCAAGTAGGGGTGATGATTCAAGTAAAATAATTATAGTGCCAACAGTTTTTCAATCAATGCTTCAACGAGACGAGCAGAGTGATATGATGCCATCTTGGAAAACTGGGTGTAATCCATAGTTGCGCTTCCATCTGCTTTATCGGAGATAGAGCGGATTATTAAAAATGGAACCTCATTGATTGTGGAAACATGAGCAATTGCACCGCCTTCCATCTCAGCACAAAGACCATGGAAGGTGTCAATAAGCCAATTTTTCTTTTCCTGTCCTGAAATAAACTGGTCTCCAGTTAGGATTAAGCCCTCATAGACTGTAACATCCGGATTTGCCTCATGGCTGCAGGAAACAGCCAGATCATGGAGCAGCTTATCAGAGGTAAATACCTTTCCAGTACCTGGAACATCACCTGGCTTATAGCCAAGATCTGTAACGTCGAGATCATGCTGGATTACCTCATTGGAGACAACAATATCGCCAATATTGATGCGGGAATCTAAGGATCCAGCAGCACCTGTGTTTACGATCATCTTCACATCAAACAGATCAATTAACATCTGTGTGCAGGCTGCTGCATTTACCTTTCCGATACCAGCCTTTACGATAACAACAGGATACTCATGGATGGTACCGCAAAAGAAAGACAGTCCGGCCTTTTTGACGGTCTTTTCAAGCAAAAGGCGCTCAAGCAAAAGATCAATTTCCTGCTGTTCAGCACCGATAATACCAAGTGTTTTCTTCATAAGAACAAAAACCACCTTTCTTGTTTTTCTCTTGTTTCAACGTAGTTTCTTTTAACAATTCATCCCACCGCTTTAGAAGCGGAGAACTTCTTGTCTACTGGTGTTAAAGTTACGTCCGGGAGATGATGCAAAAATGTCGCAACTGATTGGATAAGCGCGAACTTTCGCAGATTTTATCCCGGCATGATATAGTATATCAGCCAAATTTAAAGTCTGCAAGGAGAAAATCTAGGATATTGCGGTTTTGTAGTACATGTATTATAATATGATACCAGAGTCAAAAGGTCAGAAATCCGATGCAAGAGGATTTTATAGAATAGAAAGGAAAAAAATATGCAGTATCGCAAAGATAAAAAAGGCAATGACATCTCCTTATTAGGATTTGGTTGTATGCGATTTGAGGGAAGCGGAACAGGAGAATATTTTCAAAAGGCAAATGATCAGGTGATGGAGGCAATCAGACAGGGTATAAACTATTTTGATACTGCATATGTCTACAAAAATAATGAAAAAGTTCTTGGACGTATTCTGGCCGAGAACAATTGCAGAGATCAGATTTATATTGCGACAAAGCTTCCGCAGTATATGGTGCGTTCCGTTGCACAGGCAGAAAAAATCTTTAATCAGGAGCTGGAGCTTTTGCAGACAGACCATATTGATTATTATCTGATGCATATGCTGAATGATTTGGCTTCTTGGAATCGCTTAAAAGCGATGGGGCTTGAGGATTGGATCAAGGAGAAAATGGCCAGCGGAAAGATTCGAAATATCGGTTTTTCCTATCACGGCAATACCGAGAATTTTAAGCCAGTTGTAGATGCGTTTGACTGGGATTTTTGCCAAATCCAGTATAACTATCTGGATGAAAATATTCAGGCAGGAAAAAAAGGTCTTTTGTATGCGGCAGAAAAAAATCTTCCAGTGATCATTATGGAGCCTCTTCGCGGGGGCCGTCTTGTTGGAATGTTGCCAGAGACAGCGAAAAAGCGCATTGCAAAGTCTAATGTAAATGAGTCAGCTGCTTCGCTAGCACTTCGTTGGCTTTACGATCAGCCACAGGTAACATGTGTGTTATCCGGCATGAACTCAATGGAGATGGTAAATGAGAATTGTAAAACTGCATCACTGGCGCTGCCGGGCTGCCTGACAGCTGATGAGAGACAGCTGATAGAGGATGTGAAAAACGATATCAAAAATAGTGTAAAGGTAGGCTGTACAGGATGCAATTATTGTTGCCCATGCCCGAAGGGAGTAGATATTCCAGCTGTTTTTCAGTGTTATAATCAGTTGTCAGAGGACAGTCATGCGCGCTGGCGCTATATTCAGATGACGACATTTAGAAAAGAGACAACAAATGCTGCAAAATGTGTTGGCTGTGGTGCCTGTACAAAGAAATGTCCTCAGCATCTGGATATACCGCAGCTATTGAAGGAAGCTAAAAAGGAGCTTGAGACTCCGATGTTTAAGATTATAAATTGGGGAACGCATTTTTTCAATTTTTATTAAGATATATATATAATTAGAAAAAACGACACATTAGCGTGCCGTTTTTTTTGTGTCTTGATCAATCTCGTTATCTTTGAACATCAAAGCTCTGGTTCATAAGTCTCTGGATACTCTCAACATCAGTGATATTTGTATCGCCATGGATGGAGTGTTTCATAACAGAGGAAGCAACGGCAAAGTTGACAACGTCTCTTGGCTTATAATTGTTCATGAGAGCATAAATAAGGCCAGATGAGAAGGCATCGCCGCCGCCTACACGGTCAAGAATCTGGAAGCGGAAAAGCTTGCTTTCGTATGTCTGTCCATTATAATACAGGTAAGCCTTTAAGGAGTTTTCGCTGCTTGAGTGGGTGTAGCGAACATGTCTTGCAATTGCTTTGAAATGATAGCGGTCTGCCATTGCCTGGAAGATGCGGTCTTGCTCCTCATAATCAGGCTGCATGGACATGCCATCCTTTAAATCATGGCCATTTTCATCCTGCAGATGAAGTGGTTCAATACCAATAAGCACATCGACATATGGAAGGTAACGGCTGATGATATCTCTTGCCTCATCGAAGCTCCACAGCATACTGCGGTAATTGCAGTCAAAGCTGATTGTCATGCCGAGCTGTCTTGCAGCGTAGATTGCAGCTTCGATTAAGATCTGGCAGCTGTTAGAAAGTGCCGGTGTGATTCCGCTTAAGTGAAGCCAGTCATAGCCTTCAAGCAAAGCCTTAAAGTCAACTGTGGTATAGTCATATTCTGCAAAGGCAGAATGTTTACGGTCATAAATTACTTTAGAAGAACGTACACCAATTCCTTCCTCAAGGAAATAAACGCCCATGCGCTCACCGCCGAAGATAATAGGGGATGTATGTACATCATTTGCCTTTAAGGAGCGGACTGCGCTTCGTCCGATATCATTGTCAGGAAGGACAGTAAATACTGTAGTATCAACGCCAAGGTTTGCTAAGGAGACAGCAACATTTGCCTCAGCACCGCCAAAATTAACAACGTAGGAACTGGTAGTGCGTATCTTCTCATAATCCGGAGGGGAAAGACGCATTAAAAGTTCGCCGATTGTGATAAACTTCATGATTTTTGATTCCTTTCTTTCACTATTTAGAGACGTTTCACTATTACTGTCATTATAGCTAATATGTAAGAAAATTACAAGTAAAATTAAAATAGTATCAGGTTGCAAAATCTTTTATAGTAAACTATAATGGAATTTAAGTTAGGTTTTTGCCTGGCTTAGATACGCACAAGACAGCATGGAGGTACATACAGTATGGTTCAATTATTTGAAAGTGGTGCATACCTGATTGACGGAAAAGAGCTGATCGCAGACAATGCAGATGCGGCAGTGCAAGTAGCGGCAAAGACAGGCCGTACAATTTCAAAAGAGGAAGCGGCAAAGCAGACGATGGCATATAAGATTCTGCAGGCGCATAACACATCAGGGGACGACGAGCATTTAAAAGTGAAGTTTGATCGTCTTACTTCACATGACATTACCTTTGTTGGAATTATCCAGACAGCAAGAGCCAGCGGACTTGAGAAATTTCCAGTTCCGTATGTTTTAACTAACTGCCATAACAGTCTTTGTGCGGTAGGCGGAACCATCAACGAGGATGATCATATGTTTGGTCTTTCCTGTGCACAAAAATACGGCGGTGTCTATGTACCTCCGCATTTAGCAGTTATTCATCAGTACGCAAGAGAAATGCTTGCAGGCTGTGGCAAGATGATTCTTGGTTCAGACAGCCATACTCGCTATGGTGCACTTGGAACAATGGCATGTGGTGAGGGAGGACCAGAGCTTGTAAAGCAGCTTCTTGGCCGTACTTACGATATTGATATGCCTCAGGTTGTTGCAATTTATCTGACAGGAAAGCCTGTAAAGGGTGTTGGCCCGCAGGATATCGCATTGGCAATCATCAAGGCTGTATTTGCAAACGGCTATGTAAAAAATAAGGTAATGGAGTTTGTTGGACCTGGCGTTGACAATTTGTCTGTTGATTACCGTATAGGTGTCGATGTTATGACTACTGAGACTACATGTCTGTCATCTATCTGGAAGACGGATGAGAAGGTACAGGATTTCTATGAGATACATAGACGTCCAGAGGAGTATAGAGAGTTAAATCCAGGAGCAGTGGCATATTATGACGGTGTTGTATGTGTTGATCTGTCAGCAGTTCGTCCGATGATCGCAATGCCATTCCACCCAAGCAATGCATATACGATTGATGAGCTGAATGCTAATCTTGATGATATTCTGGCTGATGTAGAAAAGCGTGCAGCAGTGAGTCTTGGAAATAAAGTTCCGTTTACTTTGCGTAACAAGGTAAGAGACGGCAAGATGTATGTTGATCAGGGTGTTATCGCAGGATGTGCAGGCGGCGGTTTTGAGAATCTGTGTGATGTTGCCGATATGTTAGATGGACAGAGCATCGGTGACGGACGTTTCTCATTAAGTGTATATCCGGCATCTCAGCCTGTTTACATGGAATTAATTAGAAACGGTAGCATTGCAAAGATCATGGAAACTGGTGCAACTGTTAGAACAGCATTCTGTGGACCATGCTTTGGTGCAGGTGATGTTCCGGCAAATAATGCATTTTCAATTCGCCACTCAACAAGAAACTTCCCAAATCGTGAGGGTTCAAAGGTCAACAACGGACAGATCGCATCAGTTGCACTTATGGATGCACGTTCAATTGCAGCGACAGCACTTAATAAGGGTCGCCTGACAGCAGCAACTGATATTGATGTGAACTTTACAAAGCCAAAGTACTATTTTGACAGTCATATCTACGAGAAGCGTGTTTATAATGGTGTAGGAAAGGCAGATCCATCTGTAGAAATTCAGTTTGGACCAAATATCAAGGATTGGCCGTCAATGGTACCGCTGACCGATAATATCTTATTAAAGGTTGTATCTGAGATCCACGATCCTGTAACGACAACGGATGAACTGATTCCATCTGGTGAAACATCATCATTCCGTTCTAATCCGCTTGGTCTTGCTGAGTTTACGCTCTCAAGAAAGGATCCGGAGTATGTTGGACGTGCTAAGAAGGTTCGTGCAGCAGAAGAAGCACGTGAGGATGGAAAGTGTCCATGTCAGGTAGATGATGAGGTAGCAGCTGCATTTAATGAGATTCATAAGCTGTTCCCAGATGTAAAGGCAAGCGAGACAGAGATTGGCTCTGTAATTTATGCAGTAAAGCCGGGAGATGGTTCTGCAAGAGAGCAGGCAGCATCCTGCCAGCGTGTACTTGGCGGTCTTGCTAATATTGCGAAAGAGTATGCAACAAAGCGTTATCGCTCGAATTTGATTAACTGGGGTATGATTCCATTTATCTTCGAGCCAGAGAAACTTCCATTTGCAAATCTGGATTATATTTTTGTTCCAGGTATTCGTGATGCTATTAAGGAAAAGCAGCCTAAGGTAACAGCTTATGCTGTCAAGGATAACGCACTTGAGAGTTTTGAGCTGGAGATTAAGCAGCTTACAGATGATGAGAGACAGATTATTCTTGATGGCTGCCTGATTAACTACTATAAAAGTCATTAAAATCTGATACTATTCAGATAAGTTTAAGCAGCGGTTTTTCAGCGCAGAGATATGTGCTGGAAAATCGCTGCCTTTTTACAAAGTCGAAACTTATAATGGGAGGAATGACGATGGAGCGTGTTAATTTACAGGAAGGCTGGCGTTTTGCCAAGGCAAACAGCAATGAGTGGACGCCGGTGAGTGTGCCGGGAACTGTTTTATCCGGTCTTTTAGAGGTAGGCAAAATGCAGGATCCGTATTACCGTGAAAATGAATATGAAGCAAGAGAGCTTCTGGCAAAGGATTATGTCTTTGAAACTGATTTTTGTATTTCAGAGGAGCAATTAAAATGGATCTTTTGCAGCCGCAGATCGAGACTTCTGTAACAGAAAAGGATGGCACTATTGAAATACAGATAAGTGCAGACTGTTTTGCACCGTTTGTATGGTTAGAAATAGAAGATGATGTTATTTTCTCCGATAACTGTTTTGACTTAACATCGGAAGAGACAAAAACAATCTGCATACGAAAGGAAGATGTTCTGTCTGGAAAGGTGCTTAGCGCAGATAATGTGCGAAAAACACTCAAGATAAGAAGCCTTCGTGATACATATGAGCAGTGAAAGTAATATATTTCAATAAGTTGTAATAGAGAAACAACTTGAAAAATAATCCATATCATGCTATTCTGATGTAAGAAAGAATTGGAAAGGTAAAGGTCGAAAATCTATGGGGAAGATAAGAGAGCGGTTTTTACAATGCAAAAAGAACCGGGGTGGTTTTACTCTGGTTGAGATGATCGTCGTGCTGGTTATCATTGCAATTCTGGCGTCTTTGATGTTAGGTGCACTGAATGGCTACATAGACAAGGCAAAGGAAAAGGAAGTGCTTGCTGACTGCAGAAGTGTAGTATTAGCGGCTAATACAGTTGGATCTGAGGTTTATTCAGGAAAGACGGCGTATCGTCCGCGTACACAGGTGCAGGAGCTTTCAGGCGTAAAGCAAAATCCAGATGTTGGTTCTGATACAGGCTGTGTAGTTGAGTATGATTCTCAGTGCAATGTCATAGGTGTTGCATGCTGGACGGGTGACATTACAGCTCAGTACCTGGCACCGAATACAGCGTATAATTCATCTGCTACTGCAAAGATGGAAATCATTGATAAGGGTGCAATTGTTGTATCAGACAATTGGTCTTCTTTAAATGAGCATGCAAAGGATGTAGATGAAAACGATCAGGATTTTACGATTGATTAAGTCAGGAGGAGCAAAATGAGATCATTTGCAGAGAAATTAAATAAAGCTAAGGAAAACAAAAAGGGTTTTACACTTGTTGAAATTATCGTAGTGCTTGTCATTATCGGTATTTTGGCATCTCTGATGTTAGGTGCATTAAATGGCTATATCGACAAGGCAAAGGAAAAGACACTGACAGCAAACACAAGAAGCATTTATCTGGCAGCTCAGACAGTAGCGAGCGAGCAGTATGCAAACGGCAATACTACAGATATCCTTTCAGATGATAAGAATCTTGCAGATGTAGATTCACTTTCTGGCGGTCTTTTGACGCAGTATGGAAGTGGAAACTATGCAATTACAGTTGAGGCTGGAAAGGTTATTTCTGTCAGTGTAACCGACAGCGGAATAAAAAAGACCTGCACGATTACAGATGGAACGATCAAAATCGAGTAAGTGGCAAAATGACATGGATTGAATTGATATACAGTCTTCCCTTCATACTGATGGGGGGCTGTATATTTTCATTTGCAGATGTTGTTGCAGACAGACTTCCGAGAAAAATCTCGTTTGTAAAGGGAAGATCGTATTGTCCATCTTGTGGTCATACACTTGCCTGGTATGATATGATTCCGGTAGTCAGCTGGCTGCTTCTTAGAGGAAAATGCCGACAGTGCAGGTGTCGGATTCCAGCTAGATATCCTGTTACGGAAGCAATGGGAATGGCAACCGCAGAGATTAGTTTATTATGTTTTGGAGGTTGGAATGGCTACTGGCATGAGATTAACCTTTGTGTTGTAACTGTCTTTTCTTTACTGACACTTTTATTAATCATTGCACAGATTGATCAGCAGACAATGGAGATTCCAAATGGTCTTGTTATTGCCTGCATAGTGCCAGCGGCGATGGCTGTATTTGCATTTCCAGATGTCACATTAACAGAACGGCTGATTGGATTTTTTTCAGTCAGTTTGCCGCTATTTGCGATAACGCTTGCTGTGCCTGGAGCATTTGGCGGCGGAGATATTAAGCTGATGGCGGTGATCGGATTTTTTCTTGGCTGGAAAATGAGTCTGACTGCGTTTATGCTTGCCGTATTTTCAGGAGGTATTTATGGAATCGGACTTCTCTTGTCAAAGAAAAAGGGTGCAAAAGAGCATTTTGCATTTGGCCCGTTTTTGTGCGCAGGGACAGCGCTGACTTTATTTGTGGGAGAATGGCTGCTTTCCTGGTATCTATCCATAATTTTTTAAAAGGGGGGAATTATGCCAAAGTATCAATATACGGCGAAGGATGTCGCAGGAAAGAAGAAAAAAGGGCAGCTTATGGCAGCTGATGAGGCTGCACTTTACGAGCTTTTAAGGGGAGAAAATCTGTTTTTGATTTCCTGCCGTCTGGCACAAAAGGAGAAAAAAAATACATATCGTCTTACTCCAAGGCAGCTTTCTGAGTTCTGTAGGCAGCTTGGAACTTTGCTTGGCGCAGGTGTTCCGCTTGTGAGGGCTCTTAATCTGATGAAGGCAGAGGAGACGATTAAGCCAAAACAAAAGGCAATATATGAAAACATGATTAGAAGTGTCCGTCGTGGAAATTCATTTGCTGATACGATGAAGGATCAGGGAGATGCTTTTCCAGAGCTGCTCATAAATATGTTTCGCGCAGCACAGGAGTCAGGCCGTATGGATCAGACAGCACTTAGAATGGCAGAGCATTATCAAAAGGAGTATCGTTTAAGTGCAAAGATTAAGAGCGCTACGCTGTATCCAAAGATTTTGTGCGGAGTAATTGTTGTGGTTGTCATGATTTTATTTTGCTATATTATGCCAAAATTTATGGATGTGTTTGCTAATTTGGAGCTGCCAGCTGTGACAGTGGCACTGATGGCTGCATCTGGTTTTATGAAGAGAAACTGGCTGTGGGTATTGTTTGGCATTGCTGTTTTATATGTGATTGCAAAAGCAGTGTTGGAGCTTCCAAAGATTCGTTTAGAGGTGGATCGAATTAAGTTAAAGATTCCTAAAATTGGCATTTTGATTCAGACGATTTATACAGCGCGTTTTGCAAGAACACTTTGTTCTCTTTACACAAGCGGTCTGCCTATTGTGACAGCGCTTCAGGTGAGCAAAGATACGATTGGAAATCGTTATCTGGAATCTCAATTTGATGAAACAATTGCTATGGTGAGGCGTGGAGAGTCCTTGTCAGATGCTCTGGCACATATTGATGGCTTTCATAAAAAGCTGGCAGGAAATGTAGCGATTGGTGAGGAGACAGGAAGTCTTGATACCATGCTTATCTCAGCGGCTGACAATTTTGAGTATGAATCTGAGCAGGCAATATCACGTCTGATTAGCTTTTTGGAACCGGCGATGATTATTGTGATGGCAGTAATTGTCGGAATGATTATGATTGCTGTGATGCTTCCGTTGTTAAATATGTATGCAGAGATTGAGGCAAGTGGAACGATGTAAGGAGAAAAGAGGATGGAGCTTTCAGTATATATTTCAAATGAACGAATAGAAATCGTGGCCGGAACAGGGTCAAAATCAAAGGCAAAGATTAAAAAAGTATATAGTCTGGCAGTCCCAGAGGGGACGATTATGAATGGTATCATTACAGGAGAACAGCGATTACAGGAGAGACTTGAACAGATTTGGAATCGTTATTCACTTCCAAGAAAAGGAATTTGCCTTGTAATTGATTCAGGAAAGATTATGACAAAAATGCTTGAAGTTCCTTATATGAAGGATAAGGAGCTGATTTCCTGCATTAATAAGGAGTTTGCAGACGGAGAGAAGACTGATCTTGTAACTGATTATTTCCCGTTCCCAAAGAATAGTCCATATGAGATGAATCATATTTTTTGCGCAGCATTGGAAAAAAGTGTAATTGAAAGCTATTTATCCTTGTTTTCTGATCTTAAGCTGAAGGTAAAACGAATCAGCATTGGTCTTGGATGTCTTTTAAGAGCAGTGACGGCAACAGGAATGTTTGCCTATGAGACATGCGTGTTTATGCTGGTACAGGGAAGCACTACGATCAGTGTATTATTTGAAAATGGAAATTATATTTACAGCCGCAGAAACCGTATGTTAAATGATCAGGGAAGCGCTGAATGGATCGAGGAATTGGGACAGATCGCAGACGGAATACGTCAGTTTTACAGACAGCGTCACAGCAGCTATACACTAGACAGTATATATCTGGCTGGTATAGCAGGAGGCAGTGATGACGTGGTAAAAGAGCTTGATACATATATGCAGGAGTATGGCATCAGGGCGAAGGCACCAGGTATGATTCAAGGAATTTCGTTTGTAAAAACAGCAGTAAGTGATCACGGAGAAATTAATGCAGAGCCGGCATCTTACATTTATGGAATCGGAAATCTGCTTTTGTAAAAGCTGCGAAAGGTGGAGAAAATGGAGAAGCATCAGACAGAAAAGATAAGAAAGATAAAAGCGATTCCGGATCGAAGGATTGATTTTTACTATCGGCTGTTAAAGGGTCCAGAGCAGTTAAAAAGAAGAAAGAAGCAAAGAATAACAGCGGCACTTGTGATAGCAGCATTTCTGGCAGCCGGACATGTGATTGGTGTTTTAAAGCATAGTGAAAAAGAATATCAAAAAACAATTGCTAAGCTGGAAGCGTTTTTAGAGGATGAAACGAATCAGGCAGCTGATAAGAGTGCACAAAAGCTTGGAGATCAGGTGGAAAAGCAGGACAACATGATTTATGATATGGAAAATGCAAAAGCCAATATATATTCTTATCCTCTTGTGACAAGTGATGTGTTCAAAACGCTTGAGGATTGCTGTCCAGATAAAGTATTAATTACAATAACAGGATACAATTGTGCAACAGGAGAGCTGCAGTTTGACGCAGTAGCACCAGAAGTTACCGATGTTTCAGAAGTTATTGAGATATGGAAGACACTTGATATTTTCCAGAGCGTATATTTTACAGGATATACGCAGAATCAGGCACAGGATGGTTATACCGTGAAGGTTGTCTGTATTTTAAGTGAACATGCAGGAAGGCAGGCCGCAGATGAAAATTGATTTTACAGTGACAAAACGAGATAAAAATTTATTAGCAGGTCTGGCAGTGTGTGCAGCAGTTTTTTGCTTTTACTGGTTTGGTGTGAAGCCGCAGATGGATTGCCTTGATAAGCTGGAAGTGCAGCAGGAGGCGTTAGAAATGCAGCAGCTTCAGATGCAGGTACATATAGCGGCTCTTCCGGTAGATGAAAAACGTGATAAGGAGCAAAAAAAGCAGCTGGCAGAATTAGAAAGTCATTTCTTTCCATATCAGACTAATGAAGAACTTAATCGTTATCTGACAGATGTGTTTGTGAGTGAGGGGATGATTATGCAGGATTCAACGCTTCGCGCCGGACAGCTTGATGAGATTACACCTTACAGCTTAAGTGAACGTATGGCGCTTTTGAAGAAAAATGAACAGGCTAAACAGACACAGACAGGTATTAATGCATCTGCAGACTCAAAGAAGGATGAGATAGATACAAAGACAGAGTATGTCTACAGTGCTCAGGCAGATTATACGGCGATAGGTACAAAAAATCAGGCACTTGCTGTTTTAGATAAGCTTTCAGAAAAGGAAGGGGTCAGAATAGTATCTTTTTCAATAAGTGATGCAGCAGTTAAGACAACAAATAATGGACAGGATGTTCTTCAGGCAGGAAAGCGTCTGGAGGTCAGCATGATGATTTATATGACACGAGGCAGCAGCGATGGCAAATGAAAAAAATATACGAATTGGTGATGTGTTACTTCAGGCCGGCTATATCAATCAGAACGAGCTTGATGAGGCACTAGAGTATCAGAAAAATAATAAAGGCATTCGTCTTGGTGAGGCATTGATTAAGCTTGGCTTTATCACAGAGCAGCAGCAGTTAGAAGCACTTTCAGCGCGTCTTGGACAGCGCTATGTAAAGATTGATAGAATTATGGTACAGACAGAGGCGGTAGCAATGATACCAGTCCAGCTTGCAAAGAAATATCATATGCTTGCTGTGCAGTACCAGGATAATAATCTTACAATTGTATTGAATGATCCTCTTGATTATTATGGAATTGAGGATATTCGCCAGACTACTGGCATGAACCTTGAAATTTGGCTGACAGAGCTTTTGCCTTTAAATCAGGCAATTGAATACTATTATTCAGAAATCGAGGCAAAAAAGGCCGCCAGCTCAGCAAATGAGATGGCAAGAGAACGTGAGCAGGCACTTGAGGTTAATGCTGATGAGGGAGATTCTGATGCACCGGTTATTAAGCTTCTTGACAACTTGATTGCACGCGCATTTAGCATGAATGCGTCTGATATTCATATTGAGCCATTTGAGGAGAAAACATCTGTCAGAATACGTGTAGATGGTCAGCTTCTTGATTATGTCGTGCTGCAAAAGAGTCTTCATCAAAATCTGATTGCCCGCGTAAAGATTTTAGGACAGATGGATATTGCAGAGAAAAGACTTCCGCAGGACGGTCATTTTCGGACAAGAATCGCAAACCGTGATGTAAATATTCGTACATCAGTGATTCCGACTGTATTTGGAGAAAAGGCCGTACTTCGTCTTTTAGCTTCTGGAAATATGGTGGCAGATGCCGAGACGTTTGGCATGAATCAGGCACATTTTGAACAGTTTAGCAAAATGCTTGAGGCACCAAATGGCATGATCTACATTACAGGTCCGACAGGTTCCGGAAAAACAACAACACTTTATATGGCACTTCAAAAGCTTAGTAACCGCAAGGTGAATATCGCAACAATTGAGGATCCGGTAGAGTGGAATATTCCGCGTGTCAATCAGTGCCAGGTAAATACTGTTGCGGGGCTGACATTTGAGCGCGGACTGCGTTCTCTTCTTCGTCAAGACCCGGATATTATTATGGTTGGAGAGACAAGAGACGAGGAGACGGCAGCCATTTCAGTACGTGCTGCAATTACGGGTCATCTTGTATTTTCAACACTTCATACAAATGATGCAGTGTCGTCCATTATTCGTCTGATTGATATGGGAGTTGAGCCATATATGGTTGCAAACTCACTAGTCGGTCTAGTGGCACAGCGTCTTGTACGTGTTGTCTGTCCTGAGTGTGGTTACTGGGATGAGCCGACAGAGCAGGAAAAAGCTTTTATAGGGCCAAAGATTACGCGCGTGCGCCGCGCACAGGGATGTAACAGCTGCAGCCATACTGGATATGTCGGAAGACGTGCAATCCATGAGATTCTCTGCGTGGACAATCAGATGCGAAGAATGATTACACAGAGAACTCCTATGGAGGAGCTTAGAAGCTATGCAACGCATTATCTTGGCATGGAGTCGCTAACTGATGAGGCTCTTAAGCTTGTAGCGGATGGTACAACTACTGTCGAGGAGCTTAAGAAGGTGGCATACTATATTTAAAGGAGCTGTATATGATAGAAAAAATGATACGTGAGGCAAGAAGCCAGCGTGCCTCTGATATTCATATAAGCGAAGGACAGGCAGTGTATCTTCGCATTGATGGAAAGCTCATAAAGAGTGACTTAGAGCTGTCAGATGAGATGACGCGAAAGCTTATTTTGTCTCTTCTTACAAAAGAAAGACAGGAAAGCATCTGGCGTGGAGAGGATGCAGATTTTGCACTTGAAACATCAGATGGAAACCGTCAGAGAGTCAATGTATTTTGTCAGCAAGGACGCCTCGCGGCAGCAATTCGTCTGCTTAACGCAAAAGTGCCTACACTATCTCAGCTTCATCTGCCGCCAGTGCTTCAAAATCTCGCAAATGAGCCTAGAGGATTAATTTTAGTGACAGGACCTACTGGTTCAGGAAAGTCAACAACGCTTGCGGCAATGGTTGATTATATCAATCACACACGTGCAGATCATATTTTAACGATTGAAGATCCGATTGAATATGTGTACGAACAGGATCAGGCTGTGATTCATCAAAGAGAAGTGGGCAAGGATGTTTGTTCTTTTGCGGGAGCACTTCGCTCTGCACTTCGAGAGGATCCAGATGTTATTCTTGTCGGAGAGATGCGTGATTACGAGACGATTTCAGCAGCTGTTACGGCAGCAGAGACTGGTCATCTTGTGCTGTCAACACTTCATACGACAGGAGCAGCTAAGACAGTAGACCGCATTATAGATGTGTGTCCGGTACAGGCACAAAATCAGATTCGTATTCAGCTGGCAGGCGTATTAAAGGGTGTTGTGACGCAGTGCCTTGTTCCGCTTATAGACGGCGGCCGAATAGCAGCAACAGAAGTTCTAACAGGAACAGATGCAGTGCTAAGTCAGATACGTGAAGGAAAAACGCATCAGCTTGGAAGCGTAATGCAGTCAGGCGCAGCAGCAGGTATGCATACGCTTGACTATGATCTGGCAAAGCTTGTTTCACGTGGGCTGATTGAGAAAAAAACAGCGCTCAAATACGCACAGGATAAAAGAGAGCTGGAGCAGTGTATATTTTAAGCAGCAAATTTAAACGATAAGACAGCTTGGGAGGTTTGATTTTGATCAGAAATATCTTACAGCGAATCAAAGAAAGCAAGGGAGGCTTTACACTGGTAGAGCTTATGGTGACGATGGTGCTTGTTGGCATATTGCTTGGCGCATCGGCAGCAGGCATTTTTTATTACCAGAAGTGGTCGGTATGGCAGCGTCAGGAACACTATGCCCGTACGTTGTTTTTAGCGGCGCAGTCAGGCATGACACAGTATAGCACTGATAAGCATCTTGAGGCGTTTGATAAGGAAGCACAAACCTCTGCACAGGCAATTGTAAGACAAAACAAGCTTTTGGTTCCAATTACTGATGAAAACGGACAAGCGGTAAATGTATCAACGATCTGGAAAAACGATGATGGACAGACCACTTCGAACTTGTACTATGTGACAGGAACGCCAGCTGATTATAAAGCCTACAAAAATGGCAGTGCTGATGCTTCACATACGCTTTTGTATGATATTTTTGATGCTTACCTTTATGACAAAACATTGCTGGCAAATGGCTGTGTGAGTGTGGAGTTTGATGCACGAGACGGACTTGTCTACTCTGTTTTGTATAGTGATCGTGTGGAAGCACTTTCCTACACGGGATGTACAAGCACGATGGCAAATATTGTAAACCGTTCCAAAGAAAACAGAAAGGGAAGCGGAAGTGACAATTCTACAGGTCTTTGCTTTGGCTATTATGGAGCAGATTCCTTGTCAAAGGCAGCTGATACAGCGACTAAAGTTAAGGTTTTAAATGCATCTTTACATAATGAAGAGACTTTAAATTTGACATGGAAGCTTTCTAAGGGAGAGACGGCAGTTTCACTGATGAATTATCAGGTTATGATATGCGATGCAAAGACGAATGAGGAGCTTCTTGAGATTTCTTTTAATAACGCATCTTTAAGCGGACAGAAAACAGAAGAAGGTTATTATTACAGTATACCATCTGAGTCGGCAGAAGATGAGTTAAAGGTGGTTGCGGCAGAAGTGACGAGCTTTGCAGGAAAAAAGGAAGAAAAGCTTGGTACATATCCATTTCTTGCATATATAGATGAAGAGCTAAACGTCACGCTCGTGCTTGATGCAGTTGATTTAAGTGCAACACAGGCTGCCTATGAGACATACAGAAGAACAGGCGAGCCAGGTGAGCTTATGAATACGCTTAGTCTGCATCGTTTTGGACTGGAACAATATGGTGTTGATGAAATCAGCTGTATTGTGCAGGGCGGCGGATCAGGCTATCAAATTACAGGGCGCAGACAAAGCAATTCTGAGCTTATGTATTTTGCGCGTGAGGATGGCGAAGATACTGATGAGGACCTTGGTACATCGTATGAAATTCAAAACGCAAGACATCTTTATAACATCCGTTTTGCAGAAATGATTACGGATGCAGCTGTCTATGCAGCAGAGGAAGATGAAAAAAGCGAAAATACATATATCGTTTCAAGAGACTTTGCCTGGGGCTATGAAAAAGAAGATGACGAGAGTGATGAGACATTGCAAGAGTCAGATTCAATTTTGGCGAAGGGAATGGTCTATCAAAACGGACTTCCGGTAAAAGAGGCAGACACAGCATTTCCTATGATTACACAGCTTAGAGAGGGAAGCAGTCTTGGCTCTAAGGACGGCGATGAAGTTTACACGATTGACTACCTTACATTGTCAGATACAGCAAATATGGGAACAGGAAGTTCAAGCCGCTGGTATCCGCAGGGCGATGGTACAGCATTTGTACTGGAAAATTTAGGTACGATTCATGATCTTTGCCTTGATCATGTGTCAGTTACTGGTGATCAGAATACGGCAGCAGTTTGTGCTTACAATGGTGGAACGCTGGAAAATCTGACAGTTGCAGGAAGCATTGGAGCAAAAGATTTTGCAGCTGGTATTTTTGCAGCATCACTTCCAATGAAGGAGAAAGATGAGACACTTTCAAAGCTTGTCAATCATGCAAAGGTTACAGCAGACGGGACAGCCGCAGGAATTGTGGCACAGACAAAAGAAAAAGTTTTATTGGAAGATTGTGTTAACACAGGAGTAATAGAGGCAGCTGTGGCAGCAGGAATCACAACAGCAGAATGCGAAAATCTGGTTCTGATGCGCTGTCAGAATTATGCACAGATAATTTCCTCTGACAACGAGTCATATGGCATTACGAGTAATTTAACAGCAAATTTGACTGATTGTGTCGGCGTGAGTGAAAACGTTTATCCAATTGCAGCAGATGCAAATGAAAGTGAAAACTGCTTGTATTTCATATCAGGAGGAGAAAAACTTGAAGATGCGTTGCTAGCTGATATATGTGATATTTCACTTACAATAGGCGAGATAGATGCAAATGGCTCTTACAGAGAGTATCCATTTATGGAAGCATCAGAAGAACAGCTTCAAAATCTGATTAAACATCAGTCGGTAGATGTTCCTGTTTTTCCATCATCCTCATTTGATATAAAAGAGCAGCGCTGCCCTATCTATACGGCTTTTTTGAATGGCACATGCAAGCTGTCCGATGTGACGCTTACATGGCTTAATGAAGGGACATATAAGTTTGATGTGCTGTACGCAGATGCAGAGGACGGTGTCTGGAAGGAACTTGCCGCAGGTTTGCAGGCAGCAGGCAAGGATGCAGATGATGGTGGTACAGTTTCTGTGAAAGCACCTGACGCAGTAGAGGCAAGTGCGCTCAAAATCATAGTGACAGGTGCGACAGATGGATGTGACGTGGCACTAGGAAGTATCGAGGCAGCAGGAAGCTGGAACACTGAAGGCGTAAAGGTTGCCTGCGAATCAGATGATTCAAACAATAACGAAGACCAGGAAGACCAAAAAGAAAATACAGATGATAATAAGTCAGAAAAGGAGCAAAAAACACCAGGTATCGGAACTGAGCTGTATGTTTATAAAGAAGATGAACTTACAGAAGAAGATCAGGCAGAAATTTACACAAAGTGGACAGCTTTTGCAGGAAGCTTGTCTGTCTCACCTCTTCTTTTAAATACAGAAGAAGCAAAGACAGATGAGGACAGTGAAAATATACGTATACGTGTATGGGAAAAGCTAAGTAGTGAGTTGACAGATCTTACAGTATTCGATAAGTCAGAGCCAAAGCCTGGTATTCCAGGCGGAATCACATTTACAAAGGAGAACGGATCATGGATGATTCGTTTTTGGCCAGGTCTTTTTGCCGAATACTATGAGTATGAAGCTGAGTATGAAACATATGAAAGAGACAGTAATAATCAGCCTGTTCTGGAAAACGGTCTTTTAAAGCGGATTAAAATTGGAAGTAAGAATGGAGAGATAACAGATAATTTCTTAGAACTGCCAGATGAATTAGAAGGACAAAAGGTTGACGCTGTTGTATTTCATGTAAGAGCCGTCAATAAAGAGGGGACATCTGAGTGGAGTACTGCGCAGGCGGCAGACGAAAGAATACAGCTGCCAGCTTTGTCATATCATCTGAGGCTTTGCAGTGAAAACACTAGTGTGTCAGATGATAAAGATAAGACAGCTTTGTATGAGATTGTAATTGACAACAAGGATGATTTTACGTCAATTACTGCTGGCGACAGAGAGTTAACAGTGACAGCTGTGTATTCATCAGCCGATTCGGATGAAGAAAAAAGTCAATCATCATCTGTAAAGTTTGGATGGGAAGAGACAGGACATATTGCAGTTACAAGTGAAGAGGCTATTACTATTAATTGTCGTGTGTCGTGTCAAGGTTATAAGAGCTCTACCTATTCAGAAAAAACATTTGATGTGCTGAGTGCAAATACTGTATGTGAAAACGAAGCGGTATTTGATGCTTCATTAAAGCCAGACAGAATGTATTCTGGTTTTAAAAACAAGGATGCATCTTTGTATCAGATTTTGGCAGGTCATGCACAAAAGAAGGAAATGGAGATTCAAACAGCGTTAGAGGCTGTTGATGAAGAACTTCAGGTATCGGTTCAGTATCAGGCATCAATAAAGAAATGCAGCACAGACAAGATGGAGCAGATGCATTTTGATACAGCTGACTGTACTGAAATGACAATTGTTGCATATCCTGTTACCTTAATGTCAGGTCAGGTTGAGCTTGGTCATATTGTGTGTCAGGCAAATGGAAGTGAAAGTTGGAGTGCGTCAGAGCTTCTTGCAGCGCAAGTGACAAATGATGGAGTTTTTGCTGCGCCAGAAGATCCTGCGTTTTCATCAGGTGACAGTCTGATTCAGTCAGGAAAAGTTATGGATGGCTATGCGATTTTAGCAGAAGATGATGGCTACAGACTTTATTATTCACCTCTTTTGAAAAATAGCGCATTAATGCAGCACTCATCATCTGACCAGAGTCTGTACGGTGTTTGGCGCTATGAACTTACTCAAGAAGAAAGCGAAATTACACTTCCTGTATTGATTAGCGTAAATAAAAAGACAACAGATGATGACGAGATTGATGCTTCAAATGGCGCGCTTGTCATGTGGGATGCTGAAAGTGAGAAACCAAAGTATGAAGGTACATCATATGAAGTTAACGTTACAGCTTTATCGAAGACAAACGAGGAGGCGCTTTTACTATCAAAAGAAGAAATAGCTTCAGATGAAGAAACTTCATATTCGTGTCATGTCAGTGTGCCAGAAGACTGTGTAAGCCTGACTGTGCAGGTAAAAAGAGAAGGCATTACAGACAAAAATGGATTTACAATAAGCAGACCATCAACAAGTACACTTTCTGTGCATATTAAAGAAGACGAATCAGAGCCAGAGACTGAAACAGAAAGTGAAACAGAAAGTGAATCTGAAAAGCCATCAGAGACTGAGACAGAAAGTGAATCAGAGTCGGAAAGTGAATCTGAATCAGAAAGCGAATCTGAGTCAGAGACACCGCCAGAGCCAGAACCTCTTGCAGCACCAGAGCTTTTTATTTCAGACAAAAAGCAGGAATTTTTGTACCCGATTTTTGATCTGGATGAAAATGGAAACTGGAAGGATTCTGGAAGAAAGGCATCTGCATGGCAGGGAAGCATTTATTTTGATGTGGATGCGAATGAAGAAGGATGTGCAGGCTATAAGATCAATGTGCTGTCACTGCTTAAATCAAGGCAAATGACAAGAGATACACTTTTTTATCGCGATGCCTTTTCATTTGAAATTGTAAAGGATGACAGTCAGGCAGGTTTTTATGTTCGCAGTATGCTTTCAACAAAGTCAGGCGGCTATACGATGGAGCAAAATGATACACAGGGTGGTCTTATTGGTGTATATGAGATGTATACAGACCGTTCAAATGGTATCTATACATATCTTATTCCATATTATGTTTCATGTGAAAGTAAGCAGGAAAAGGTCCTTGTATATGCATGGCTAAAGCAGACAAACACGACAGATGAAAATGGAGATATTCTTTCTGCCAGGTTTGAAGTGTTTGTGACAGATGGAGCAGCACCGCTTGGAGAGGCTTACATAGCAGACTCAGATTGTGCTGTAATGAGTGTGCAGGCACTTGCAGAGACAACGACTGCAGAGAGTGAACAAAAGCAGTGGTTAGATTCAGATGTGACAAGCCTTTATCGAGATAAAGGTACAGATGAATTTAAAAAGACACAGAAAGAAAAAGAAAAGATGGAGGATACTTTTTCTGATGCCAATGTAGAGCAATGTGACAATACAGGTTTTGCATATTGTTTTGCACAAGGAACTGGAATTAGTGAATATCTTGTTCAGACTATGCAGCAGCGTGTTACAAGGGAAGGAAAACAAACATGCACATATCGTTTGCTTCCTGTTTATTGGAAATATGATGCAGATGGTGTTCAAAAGAAATATAGTGTCTATTTACCAGAAGACGGTTATGCAGTGCCTTATACTGAGCAAGTCAATGGAAACGAGCCATATCTTTTATACGATCTTTCCATTTGCTTTGCATCGATGGATGAGATTGGCATAAGTGATTGGTCAAAGATTAGTGCAAGCGCACATGACGGTGATAATAAGACATTTGTACTTTCAAAAAATACAAGCCTTGGTCATTTGACAGCGCCAAAGTTTACTGGTTTGGCAGGTGAGAAAGAGAAATCGTATACGCTTTTAGATCAAACTAATCAGCCTGTGTCAGAGATATTGGCAAAGACAAATGAAATTTCCTGGAGCTTAAACAGCGACTGGGAAAAGGCAGCAGGTTTTGATGCGACACTTTTCTTTAATTGTCAAGATGGTGAGACAAAAGAGATTACCTTTTATTGGAGGGCAGAGGATTGGATAAAGGATCCTGCTGCATGGGAAGCATCATATGGAAGCAGTTTGTTGGAAAAACTGACAGTTTGTGAAGCAAAAGAGGAAGAAACTACTGAGGAAAAAACAGAAGAAAAATCGACCGAAGAAAGCTCTACAGAAGAAAGTTCTATCGAGGAAGCTTCAAGTGAGAAGGCAACAACAGAAAGTGCGTCTAGTGAGCCTTCCACAACTATAGAGGCGACTTCTAAAGAAAGCATATCCTCAGAAGAAACAACGCAGACACAAGAGCAGGAAAGTACAGCACCACTGCAAACGCCAGAAGCGACAACACTTTTGCCATCATCAGAAACAGTGCCGACGTCTGCAGCAGAAAGCACAACGCTAGAACAAGTTATAGAAACGCTGATGCAGCAGTCAGAAACATCACTGCCAGAGATACAGCAGACGATGGAGGAGGAATCACCAGCACCAGTGCAAGAGGCAAAGATTGAGCGAAAGAATGTCATTTTGCGCGCAGCAGCACCAAGCTTAAAATCGTTTTTATTTGAGGTAAAAGCTGTACTTACGATAACATCCACTGTTCTTACAGACGGAAGCACACAATATCAGTTTACACTGACAGTTCCAAAGGAAGTGCCAGATGGATACACAGATGCAGAACAAAATAAACTGCAGTTGATGCAGCTTGATCATGTGGAGACAGCAGTTGTACTGCAGGATGAGGACAGCCCATATTATGGACAGATTGATGTAGAAATAATCAGCGAATAAATTAGAAAAAGCTCTCCTAGCTTCAAAATAAGCTAGAGGAGCTTTTTTCTAATTTTACTTTGTCTTTTCCTGAATTTTGGCATGTTCGCGCTCGGCATGCTCTGTCTGGCGTTCCATTTTTAGTTCCCAATGGATCAGGAATGTTAAAAGCGCACGCAGTACAATTACGGCTCCAAGAATACTCAGTTCCTCAATTGTATGGGAGACAACTGTTTTTAAAATCTCGCCTGCCATTTTAAATTCCAGAGACAGCGCCAGTGTTTCAGCCAGATCAATCTTTACTCTTGTATCATCGGAATTGAGACCAGAACGTATAAATTTGATAAATGATTTTATCGTTCCATAGGCGACAATAAAGACGCCGATCAGTTCTAGGATGGGAACAAGATATGAAATGACCACTTCAAGAATAAAATCAAGAAATTCTGCCGACATAAAAAAATCCTCCTGTGTATACTTAACATCCATAATAGTATACATAGGAGGAAATAGCAAATGATTTTTTATTCAAAATGGACATCAATTACCATGACTTCGCTATTTGTTCCAACACGCATGTCGGGTCCGTAGACACCAATGCCGGAAGTGACAAAGCTGTACATGCTGTCAATCATTTTCATGCCCCAGTAATTTTCCCACACAAACGGTTGAACAATTGTCAGTGGGAAAAACTGGCCGGCATGTGTGTGACCAGAAAGAACTATATCAACACCGTGCGCATTGTAATCAGACAGATGATCAGGTTCATGGCTTATCACAAAAAGCGGCATAGATGGATCAAGATTCTTTGTGAGTTCATCAAGAGAAGCACGTTTTTTTGTTCCATTTCCGGTGCGTTTTTCATCAAGACGTCCAGTAAGATAAAAGCTGTTGTCTATTATTGCTGTCTCATCCTCAAGCACGCTAATATTACTTTTTTCAAGAAATTCATACATGCGCGGATCACGCGGCGCATTTTTTGAAGAAATTGGAAAAACGGCAATCAATGTCTCTGTCACATCATGGTTTCCAAATACGGCATATGTTCCGTAGGTGCTGTTTATCTGTGACAGGAGCATTTCAAGGCGCTCTGGATTATCAAGAGCATCGAAGTTATTATCAAAAATATCTCCTGCAATAACAACAATATCAGCATTCTCAGAATTAATTGCAGCAACCATGTCCTCAATCTGGGAGCAGCCAACACTGTAGCCAAGATGAAAATCTCCAAGTAAAATCATTCGTAAATCTGTCAGATTGCCGGCACTTTTTTGAATAGTGGCTTTATAGTGGGAGGTAGTCAGCATCTTTGCATGGAAGCATCCATACACGGTAAAGCTAATACTAAGTAAAATGACAAGAAAGCCAAGTATAGTGCGAAGAAATACAGAAGACAAAAGATGCTTGCTTGATTTTAAATGACGTGAAGCTAGCTTTAGAAACAGTAAAAAAAGATCAGCTGTGAGAATAAAGAAAATCAGATAAATTAAGAAGCCAATCCAATAATTGCTGAATCGCAAAATCAAGAGCTGATAATCATTTTCAGGAAGAAATTTCCCTAAAAAAATGCTGGCAGCAAAGATTAATATTAGTCCGCACACAATAATGTTAAAGGCGCGGCGCTTTGGAAGATATATCTTTTTTGTCCATCTGCAAAATGACCACATAACGTAGCAGCAGAGGGTTATATAGACAGTTAGCATGAACCATTTCAGCATAGGCGTTACCTTAACCTTTTTTGAGTGATCGTGTTGTGCCGCCATCCTCGAAGGTCACTGGAAGAAGTGTCAGGCTAGGGATCATAGAACGATCCTCTGTTGTGATAATTTCTACACATTTTGCGGCAAGCTGCGGCAGTGGTTGGCACATTGAGGAGACAAAAAGATCTTCTTTTGACCCACCAAATTTGCGGATACCGTCAAAACCAATAAGCTGTACATCTTCTGGGACACGGTATCCTTCCTTTTGCAAAAGCTTCTTGAATATATAACCGTGATAATCTGTATGACAGAAAACTCCGTCAAAGGAAAGAGAGCCATCTGATTTTTTATGCTTATCAATAAATTGCTTCATCATATCAATGAAATTATCACAATCTTCCATGTCAAGAAAGTCGGGAGTTATATGATATTTTTTGCAGGCAGCCAAATAGCCATCTTTTCGCTTGTCAGATTCTCCAGGGAAGATAGAATGAAAACGAATGTATACTGGATGGCGACAGCCAAGTTCAAGCAGCTTTTCAATAGCCATCATGCTGCCATTATAATTATCTGATGCAACTCGAGGAATGTTGCGGTTTTCAAAGAAGCGGTCGAAGACAACAATCGGAATATCAGGATTGATAAAATTTCCAATATCTGAGTAGGTCAGTGCAACAATTCCGTTAACTTTGTTTCGCGTTGCCAGATTTAAATAAGCAATCTCCTTTTCAGGAATACCATCTGAGCAGCAAAGCATTGTTTTTAATCCTTTTTTGTATAAGGCATCCTCAATATAATCGGTAAGGGCTGCAAAAAAAGGATTTAGCATGTTGGGAATAATCACGGCAACTAGTCCTGTTTTTTTTGTTTTTAATCCTCGTGCATAGGTATTTAT
>OIWK01001047.1_pt1 | contig 28131 bp, 28 predicted proteins | sample 1587401 | NCBI WGS metagenome assembly OIWK01 (sample SAMEA3888911, study PRJEB22519) | human gut metagenome | biome: human gut; feature: human-associated habitat; material: faeces | place: Denmark | collected 2009 | reverse complement strand
ATATTATCTGTACAAAAAATACCCCCTCTGTGTCTAAAATAAGTTTACCACTTCACATCGCCGTAGGCGATGACTGAGGGTTGTGCTTACTCAACTTAAAATATGCACTAAAACATAAAATTTTCTCTCAAACCACCCTAAAAACCCAAAAATATCCCCAAAATCCCCCTTCCTCCTACCCGAAATCACCCTTTGGGGTGGGGCGCTTTTGCTTTTTTTAGGCTACACTATAGGTGTAAACAATCAGCTGCAAAGCAGGCAGCAGGAAGCGGAGGGATTGATATGCTGAAAGAAAGCTGGAAAAACATTTTGCTGGGCGCATTACTGCTTACCGGATTGACAATGCTCCTGGGCAGTGACAGCTCTGACAAAAAAGCAGCCTCGCTGCTCGCCGTGCCTAAGGCAGAAGCCTCCGCTATGCCTGCCTACGAGCAGGAATATATGAAAATTGTGGCTGGTGTCTGCGATTATTTGACCACGGGTAATACTGCCGGACTGCCAGCGCAGGGACTGACAGGCTTTGAGGAGCTGGAGGGCCATAATGATCCCGGTCAGGGTGTAAACAGTGTCGGCTATACGCTGCAGGATATCAATAATGATAAGGTGCCGGAGCTGATTTTTGGCCTGATTGATTATCCAGAGGGCAAGGGCTATTATGGCCGGGATATCTATGCTGTCTATACCTTTGTGGATGGTAAGATAAAATTTGTTGACGAGGGCTGGTCGCGCAGCCGACTGCGTCTGCTTCCTCAAGATATGCTGAGCAAGCGCACCTGTATCGACGATAACGATATGGAATGGATGCTGGAAATGAAGGATTTGCTGCGGGACGGCAGCCTGCGTCAGGGAGAAACCTTCTATACAAAGGTTGAGGATGGCAGATGTAATGTTTACCGAAAATATTTAGATGTAAATGATACCTTTGTTACCCAAAAAACCTCCATGCACTTTGATGATATGATGAATATTGACCTTGGTGCCCAAAAGCTCGAGCTTTTACCGCTTGCGGAATACAGCAGCCGTGGCTTTAAGGGACTGGTAATGCAGCATCTTAACTGTATGGGCTTGCATGAGCTGCAGGATAATAAGGTAGATCTTTCCGCATATGAGCATGTTTATGTGGATAATCCCTCTCAGGGAGCAGAAGTGTTGTTTAGCAGCAATACTTCTCTGGCGAGCTTTGAAGTGCTGGATTTGCAGGGTGACAGCAGCAGAGTTATCTACAGCAAAGGACTGCTGAACCCGGAAGAAAAGCTGGTACTGCATCTGGAAAGCTTTGAAACTGATCCTGAGCTTGACTATGAAACTGTTATCAAGAACGGTATCTGCTTCAGGGACGACACCGGCAGCCTGCGCAAGTTTGCGATTCGGGCGAAGGTTATGGACGGCAGTGTTTATCTGGAGGAGATTGATTAAGGTAAAATCTGCATTTTGTGCGGAAATTTATAGAATTAGAGATTTTAGGAGGTAATGAATATGAAAATGAAAAAATTAACCAGCTTATGTGGTTGCCTGCTGCTTTCCATGTGCATGGGCGTTGGCGCTATGACTGCTCCGCTGTCTGCTGAGGCTGCAGCACGCGAAAAGGTTATTCTGGATGCAGATATGGTGGATTTGTTTGATGACGGCATCGCTATGATGATGCTTGCCGAATCTCCCAAAATGGATTTGAAGGGTGTTACCATCGTTATAGGCAATACCTGGGTTGAAACCGGTACCGCTTCCGCTATCCGTCAGCTGGAGGGCATCGGCCGCACCGATATCCCTGTATATATGGGCGTTAATGAAACCGTCCGCAAGGACCGTTTCGCTAACATGAAGGAAGAAAAACGCATTTACGGCCGTGGCCATGACTCACATCTGGGCGCTGCAGGCTATCCTCAGCCGGCATCCTGGCAGGCTGAATACCGCAAAAATTATAATGATGAGCCTGTTATGAACCCGCAAAAGGAACATGCTGCTGATTTCATCATTGATACTATCAAAAAGCATCCTGGCGAAGTAACCATCGTTGCTATCGGCAGCGGTGCTAACCTGGCAGCTGCTCTGGACAAGGATCCGGAAATTGCTCCGCTGGCTAAACGCGTTGTTTATATGGCAGGCGCATTCTTCTGTGAAGGCAACGTAATGCCGACCTCCGAGTTCAACGTTTGGATTGATCCGGAAACCGCTAAAAAGGCTTACCGCGCTCCCTGGAAGGAGCAAATCTTCCTGCCGCTGGATGTTTGCAGCAAGGAACTGATGAGCCACGATGATTTTAAGGATCTGGAAAGCCGCATTAAGAGCGACCGCTTCAAGGCTATGTGGGAAAGCCACTATGCTACCCCGATGTTCCGCAAGAATCCGTCCTTCAAGAACTACATTTGGGACGTTCTGGCAGCAGCAGTTGCTATTGATCCGTCCGTAATTCTGGAATCCGAAACTCTGCCGATTGATGTTGATGACCAATACGGCTATGGCTACGGCCAGACTATGGGTTTCCGCGGCGCTGCTCCTGAGGGTGCTCAGAATGCGAAGATTGTTTACGCTGTAGACCGCGCTAAGGTTTGGAAGATGGTTGAGGATGTATTCAACAAGCTGTAAGCAATAATTTTGTGATTTAAAGCTTGCGCCCTACCCGAATTTGCTGTTTCGGGTAGGGCGCTTTAGTTTTTTTTAGGGTACAATATAGGTATAAAAGATTAGCTGCAAAGCAGGCAGCGGGAAGCGGAGGGATGGAGATGTTGAAGAAAAGCTGTAAAAATGTCCTGGTGGGAGCAATGCTGCTGGCTTCCTTGGCAATGCTGCTGAATGGCTGTGGTTCGGATAAGCAAGCGGCGGCAACGCAGCCCAAGGCCACGAAGGTGGAGGAAGCAGCTGCGACTGTGGCGAAGGTGCCTGCTTATGAGCGCGAATACGGCAAGCTGGTGGAGGGCATCTATAATTTTGTGAATGATGGCAATATGGATAAAGTGCCGCAGCAGGGCATGACCGGTATTTATGAGCTGCGGGACCATATGGGTTACGTTGATGCGTTGAACATGCTTGGTTATACGCTGCAGGATATCAATAATGACAAGGTACCGGAGCTGATTTTTGCTATTTTGGATAACGAAAAGCAGGGCAAGGGCTATTACGGCAAGGATATATATGCTGTTTATACCTTTGTGGACGGTAAGATAAAATTTGTTGATGAAGGCTGGGCACGCAGCAATCTGCAGCTGTTGCCTAACAATATGCTGCTGACGCGCGGCAACAGCAGTAATACAGACTATGTGCTGGCGCTGAAGGATTTGCTGCCGAACGGTAATAAAAGATGCATTGATATGTACTTTACCCGTTCGAAGAGCAATAATGAACCGGGTCTTGATGTTTACCGCAACAATGTGGGCAGAGATGATGTGGCTGTTTCGCAAAAGACGAATATGACTGCTGATGATTTCTTTGATATGGGCGCAGAGATGGCCGGTGACAGCGTGAAGCTTGAGCTGCTGCCGTTGAAGGAATATAAGCAGCGAGGCTTTAAGGGCCTGGCAATGCAGTATCTGGAATACATGGGCGTACATGAGCTGCAGGATGCAAAGTTTAATCTTTCCAAGTACGAGCAGGTTTCCGTACCTAATCCTTTTAAGGGTGCGGACGTGATTTTCCGCAGTACGAAAAATCTGGAAGAGTTCCGCCTGCTGGAGCTTGCTTCCGGCAAGAGCGTTTACAGCAAGGATTTGCTGATGGCTGATGAAAAGCTGGTGCTGCATCTGGAGAGCCTGGAAACTATTCCCAAGAATGGTATCAGCTTTAAGGATGATGCAGGCAGGGAGCGCAAATTTGCGATTCTGCAAAGCGGTAAGGACGGCAGTATTTATCTGCAGGAGATTGAGTAAGGTGTAACGCCTGAAAAGGGCTTAAATTAAGAAATGATGTAAAAAACTTTGGAGGTGTTTTTTATGCGTAAAAGATTTTTAGGTGCGATGTTATTGGCGCTTGGCATTGGCTTGTTTGGCGGTTGGGGCAGTGCTCAGGCCAACAGTGTGCCGGAGCCTACGCAAAGCATGCTGCATGTGTGCTGGCTGAAGGATGCTCATGTTAATCCTGCGGCCTGCGAGGTTGTGCGGATGCCGGACGCTTTTGAACCGGCGAAGGCTGTAGTGACGAGCTCGGTGGATTTCCCTGATTTTCAGGTGGTGGCGCTGGATTTGCGTGAGGTGAGCGCTGAGGGTTATCCTGTTTTTAACGTGCAGTCTATTTATTATAAGGATTTTCTGCGTGCAACGGAGCCGATTATTATTGTGATGCGTGATTCCGAGTCCTTCCCGCGCAATGGTATTGCAGTGCGCGATTCTTTGGGCAGGGAGCGTATTTTCGGTATTGCTATCAGCGGTGAGGACGGAAGCCTGCTGCTGAGTGAGGTTGATAGAAATTAGAGGTGTGGCGATGAAGAGATTAGTTAGCCTGCTGATGTTCTGCCTGCTGCTGCTTGCTAGTACTACGGCGATGGCAGCGTCTTATGCTTATGGTGCGTATTCGTATATGCGTTATGGTGCGAATGGCAGGGATAATGCTTCTTTGCATCTGATTTATACGCAGTCCGGCGTTTTTGCTTCTGTTGTTACTTATGATTTGCAGGACGGTAATGCGCCGATGTTTAAGGGCGTGGGTATGCTGGAGAACGGTTCGTTGGTGTTGGAGGATTATTCGTTTGACGTTGGCCGTCATGGTGAGGATATCCGTTATTTTGGTTATGGCTCTCAGCCGCTTGTTTGCGAGGCCAGAGTGCAAGAAAGCAAGCAGGTTGTGCTGCTGCCGACGATTGATGCACGTGAGATGGGGATTACTAAGGTAAGTGAGCCTGATATCGGAGGTACCTATAGGCTTGAGGGAATGCAGGCGGAAGAGGATTATACTATGGCGCTGTATTTCCTGCGTAAGCTGAATGTGAAGAATACCGGTTTGGATTTGAGCAGTAAGGAATACTGGTTTGGCTATGGCAGTCGTTTTGCCGAGGATCCGAACAGCGTTTTTAATTCGTATCTGCCGCAGGAGTACGGCGATTATTTTGGGGTTTATGTTTATAATAAGAATGATGAGCTGGTTATGACTTATTATGTGCATCCGAATTTGTGGGATGCGTATCGTGTGACTGTTGATGGTGAGGTTAAGATGTTGTGCAGCAATGATGCTGTGGGTTGAGGCAGTGAGTTGAGTTTGTGGCCCTTGCGACGTAAGTTAATATTGCGGAGCAGGGGCCTTTTTGATGTTGAAAAAGGGGGTGCTTGTGCGTCGCAATTAAATATCGTTTCAGTCAGTAGCAATTTTCCTATGCCTTAGGGCATAACGCAAATTTCGTGCGGAACCAGGACGAAGCATCGGTACAATTTGTCAGACGGTAAAAGAATGTTACATATCCTTGCTTCTATGGTTCCAAGCACTCATTTGCTAAAATTGCTATTCCTTACACGATATGTTAATTGCTCGTGCTGGTGTTCTGCTAACCTTCTTGCCTGCCCCCTCGGGGAAGGTGCCGAACGTAGTGAGGCGGAAGGGGGTTGTATTTTTGGAGGTGAGCTTATGAAGAAGCTATTGAGTGCTTTGGCGTGCTGTGCGCTGCTGTTGTGTGGCGGGATGTCGGTTGCGCGGGCTGATTATTATGAGATGTATAATCCTGCTACCCATGTTGAGGGTGGTGCTATGGTGTATGAAACTACACGCGGCGTTTTGATGAATTTGAAGGTGCACAGTGGTGAATGGCAGGACGACCATTACCGCTATGAGACCGAGGCGAGTGGTGTGGTGCGCTTTGCGCATGACGGTGAGCGTTTTATCGGTTATCTTCATGTGCCGGGTCTTATGAGCCTGAAAAATGGTATGGGTTATCCTTCTATGTACAGATATAGTATGCCGCTTTATGAAAAGTATGCTTTGAGTAATTCGCAGGGCTATCAGGCGCAGAGCAGGCTATACAGTGCCTGGATTTTGGGTGAGCCTGAGGGCAATAATCGGGTGCTGCCGTCCCTGGCCGGGACCTATGAAAGAAGCAACAAAAGAGGTACTCGCTTTGTGCAGGGTGAAACGGAAATGCCTTGGATGGTAGCGATGCTGTTTTTGCAGCTGGTGCTGGAGCCGAATGTTAATTTGCTGGACAAAAATGCCTTCAGCTTTAGCTTCTGGGATTATCAGTGGGAGCAGGAAATGAGCCTATATACTGATGTCGATAAGCGTTACAGCTATCATACTATGACTAAGGCAGGAGACCCCGATTCTCCTAATCCGGTGAAGTTTAAGGATGCGCGCTATCTGGTAGAGAAAAGCGGCAGACTGATTTATAATGTTGCCGATGATGGTACGGTAAGGAAGATTTACGATTTGGCCGATGAATAGGCCGGCGGTTGTGCTTGCGCACTATTTTTGGCAATGGTGTGGCGCTGATGTGGTTACTGAGATTGCTGTGTATGATAATGCTGGAACTGCTGCTTTGCAGAATTTTCCTTGAAAAACAGAAAAATTTTGCTCATCCTACCCAAAATCGGCAGTTTGGGTGGGGTGTTTCAGCAAATTTCGTTGTACAATGAGCTTGTAAGGAAACATGCCTGCGTATCTAACAGCGCAGGATAATTCTGAGGAGGTGCAACAAATGAAGAAAGGTATTGTATTAGCTTGCTGCGCAATGCTTTTGGCGGGACAATTGCAATCTGCAGAAGCTCTTGACTGGAACAGAAGAATCGGCGTAGACAGAATGATCGACAGAACTATTGATAATACTATTAACAGGGCGGTGAATAAAGTGGAGAAGCAAGAAAAAACCAGACGCGTAATTTTCCAAAACCTGCCGCAATCGGCAGCTGAAATCGGACCGGAAACCGATGCTCAGCAGGTAGCGGCTTATACCGTGGCAGCATTGGCTCGCTACGAAACCAATCCTGCAGAGGCAATTGCTATGCTCAACAAGCTGCTGGGACCTCGTCCGGTACCTAAAAGAGATGAACAGTTCCTCGCAGACCGTTTCCGCGGCAGACAGTATCTGATGCGCTCCTACTTTATGGGCGCAACTCCGGCGAATAACTATCAGCCGGATATGCCGTATACTGTAGAGGTTAAAACTAATGCCTATACTTATCAGGAGGAAGGCTATGCACGCTTTATGATTACTTGCGGCGGTGCCGATAGCCCGCGTCCGATGACTGTACGCCAAAAGGCTTCTACCGGCGAATGGTTCCTCTGGGATTACAAGGGACTGCTGAGCGGCATCCAAACTCCGGCAGCAGATGATCCGTGGTCTTAAGAATTGTGCAGCTGAAAAAATCAGTGTAGCATAAAGCAGGCAGCTTTCCTGTGGCAGCAAGCAAAATTGCTTGCCTGCCACCTGGGAAGCTGTATTTTTTTGCCATAATAGCCTGAAAATCTGTAAAATTTCCTGCCACCCTACCCGAAATCAGCCTTTCGGGTAGGGTGCTTTTGCTTTTTTGAGCGTATAATGAAGGTACAAAGATGGAAGGAAGTGGTGTATATGAAAAAATTCCTGAAAAAAACATCGCTGTTTTTGGTGACTGCAGCGATGACTGTTTCCGCTCCGCTGATGGCGTGGGCGCTGGAGCACGACATTGTTATTCTGCATACTAATGATATCCATTGCGGTATTAATGATAATATCGGCTTTGCCGGTCTGGCGCAGATTAAAAAGGATGCCCTGGCAAGAACGCCGAACGTGGCGCTGGTGGATGCAGGCGATGCTATTCAGGGCGCACCGATTGGTAAGCTGTCCCGTGGTCTGGCAGTTGTCAACATTATGAATTATCTTGGCTATGACTTCTGCATTCCCGGTAACCATGAATTTGACTACGGCATGGACCGCTTCAAAGAGCTGGTGCCGCTGCAGCGTGCAGGCTATTACTGCGCAAATTTTGTTTATGCAGGCAACAACAAGCAGGTTCTGCCGGGCTACAAAATTATGCAGTATGAGGATACTAAGGTGGCATTTGTGGGTGCGAGCACACCTGAAAGCCTGACAACCTCTACGCCTACCTTCTTCCAAAATGAGAAGGGCAAGTATATTTACAGCTTCTGCGAGGATAAGAGCGGCAGCAAGCTGTACAAACAGCTGCAGAAGAATGTTGATAAGGCGCGCAAGGAAGGCGCAGATTATGTATTTATCGTAGGTCATTTGGGCATGGACGGCACTACTCCGCAGTGGAGCAGCGAAAGCGTTGCGAAAAATACTCAGGGCGTAGACGCTGTTATTGACGGACACTCTCACGAGCGTTTCACCCGTATGGTTAAAAATAAGGTAGGTAAGGACGTGCTGCTGGCGCAAACAGGCACTAAGCTGAAAACTGTCGGCGAGCTGGTAATTACTCCCAACGGCAAGCTGAAGAGCCAGCTGATTACCGAATCCAACGGCAAGGATGCCAATATCGCAAGAGTTATTGCCCAGGAAATAAAGACCTATGAGCCTTTGCTGAAGCAGCCTGTGGGCGAAGCCTTGGTACAGCTGCGCAGCAATGATCCTGCGACTGGTGAGCGTATCGTGCGCAACCGTGAATGCAGCTTGGGTGACTTTGTTGCCGATGCCTATCGAGCAGTGTTGGACTGCGATGTAGTGCTGGCGAACGGCGGCAGTATCCGCAACGAAATCAAAACCGGCGTAATCAGCTACAACGATTTGCTGGAGGCCTTCCCCTTCGGTAACATGTGCGTAGTTTTAGAGGTAAACGGCCAACAGATTCTGGATGCTCTGGAGATGGGCGCTATCAGCTATCCTGAAGAAAGCGGCGGCTTTATGCAGGTATCCGGCCTGAGCTACACGCTCGACAGCTCTGTTGCTTCCAGCGTTGAGCTGGATGCCAAGGGCAACTTCGTGCGTGTTGCCGGTGCCCGTCGCGTGAGCGATGTTAAAATTGACGGCAAACCGTTAGATGTTAAGAAAAAATATACCGTGGGCGGCACCTCCTATATGCTGAAATCCGGCGGTGACGGCATGACGATGTTCAAGGGCGCGCATCTGGTGCAGGACGAAATGATGAGTGACGCAGATACGATTATGGAATATCTGCAGAATCATCTGAATGGCAAGGTTGGCGAGCAATATGCTAATCCTTACGGCGATGGCCGTATTGTAATCAAATAAAGAGCGTTCTATATAAAACAAGGAGATGATTGTTATGTTGAAGAAACGTATTGCGATGGGAATTTTGGCCGGACTGCTGGCCTGCAGCTTTATTGCCGGCTGTGGCGGGGGCGACAAAGGCACCAGCGAGCCTCCTAAACCGAAACCGATTGCTGCTGATTTGAAGGATTTGCCGAATAAGGATGTTAAGGTCGGCATTAATACATTTAAGCTCTTTACTCTGAAAAATAATCCTAATCTGCATTTGCAAAATACTTATAGCAAGGGTATGAGGGTGGCTGTTGTCGGCAGAGATATGATTTATGCCAACGTTAAGGACAGACTAGTTCAGATGCAGTGGGATAAAGATGGTCTGCGCGTGTTGGACAATAATGTTGATGCTTTGTCCGGTAATGCCAAAATTTCTTCCGACGGCACCAGGGGCATTTTCTATACCAATAAGAGAATGAGACTCAACTACTTCGATAGTGAAACCAAACGCATTGAAGAGGCACAAGGACGCTTCAATAACCTTGTTGTAATTCCTAAGGGCAATGCGGACAAGGCTTTAATCTGGATGAACCAGGGCGAAATGAGAAAGGTTGATCTTCGCAACGGCTACAGAGTAGGCAAGGATTTGGGCACAGTACGTAAGGAATCCAGAAGCCGTGATGCTGATGACAAGGATAAAATCAATATTCCGCAGAGCGTTGTTGCAGACAGAAACGGTGATTTCTATGTTGGCGGCAATGCGCGTATCGGTACTCAGGATGTAGGCCTGGTAAGCGTTTATGACTTCAATGGCAAGCAAAAACGCGTCATCGGCAAGGAAAAACGTGAAGATAGCAAGGCCATCAATTCCTTAACCGATATAGCTTTGACTGATGAATATCTGGTAGTCAGCGATTCCTCTGTAGACAAGCAGCAGCTGCAGATTTACAGAAAGAACACCGGCACTCTGGTTGGTACCGTAAGTTATAAGGATTTGACCGATAATAAGGAAACCAGCATCGGTGCATGTGTAAACCTGGCAAATATGCCTGATAACAGAGTTCTGGTTGCCCTCAGCAATGACAGAAAAAATATTAAAGATGAATTCTTCATCCTGCAGCTGTAATGTAGGGTAGAAGGCATGACAGAAGCTGTAAAATTTAAGAAATAAAGATTTGAACACCCCCGAAAGATATATTTTTGGGGGTGTTTGAATTATAGCTTAAATTGGATATTTGGTTTTAGCAGTGTGTATGGCTATATATATAATAAAAATGAGCGATAAATGAGCGATAATGTGAGCGATAAAATGAGCGATAAAGTTAATATTGCAATAGTAACCCCTAAATAACGAAAGCCCCCGACGAGTAAATTCGCCGGAGGCTTTTTTGCATGCGTTGCGCATCAGTGCGCTGCGTTACGCATCAGTTCGATATACTGCAGCAGCTCCTTACGGGTTTTTACGCCCAGCTTGCTGTAGATGTTTTTATTGTGGTACTTCAAGGTATTTTCGGTAATACCAAGCTGGCTGATAATTGCCTTGGTAGAGCAGCCCTGTACATAAAGGTTGAAGATGTCCTCCTCCTTAGGTGTCAGCGTAGCAAGATTATCGATAAACATCTGATAACTGTCGGGATCGACGGATTCCAGCTTCTTTTCAATGGCTTTTTCCAAAGCAGCTTGGGCAAAGTTGAACTGCTGCTGCGCTTGCTCGCGTTCCTGCTGAGCCTGCAGCTTTTCTTGCTGCGTCTGCTCCATTTGCAGGCGTACCTGTTGAATTTCATTCTGCAGGGCGGCAAGCTGTTCCTCCAGATGAATATATTGGTTGGCGGTCTGCTTTTGCTTTTCCTGTGCCTCCTGCAGACGCATGGCAGCCAGTCCATATTGTTTTTGTACCTGATTATTTTCGCTTTGCAGCTGGCGCAGCTTTTCGGCCTGCTGCTCGGAATGGTTCTGCAGAAATTCAAAGAACTGGTTAAGCTCCAGCACATTGGCTTGCGGAGGGGCATCGGGATTTTGCTGCAGCTGCTGTAAATCCGCTACCAGCGGGTATACATATTTTTTGCTGAAATAACCGGCAGACAGCAATGAAAGCAGCAGAATAATACCCAGCATTATCAGCAGACGAATTTTTGCCTGCCCCTGCAGATGATAATAGCTGTCGGCAGGCAGCATGACTGCTACCTTGTGCTCAGAGGCACCGACTTTCAGGGGAGCGGTGAAGCCGATGAAGCGCTCTTGACCGGCAGTAAATAATTCGTGCTCGCCGTTAGAGCTGGTTTTTATAGTAGCATTGACGAAGGAGGCCGGATTGGAAAGCTGTCCCTGGTATTCGTTGTCCGCCTTTTTATCGAGAATAGCGGTAATCAGCGGATACCCCTTGTAATTGGCCTGCTTGGTGCGCTGTTGGAAGTAAACGCTGCTGATTTCAAAGCCGCAGATACCGATAATCCTGCCGTTATTACTGTTAATAGGCATCAGGAAAAGACGGGACTGCTCCCAGCTTTCTTTGAGGTGGGCAACGTCTGTCAGGATATATTGTTGGGAAATATTATTTTCCTTGGCATGCAGCAGCTTATCGGCCTGCGGATAGGCGTGGACATTAAGCTCCAGCTGCCAGGTGCTGTAAAGGCTGATGTTGTTATTGCGGGCAACCTGAGGGTTGCCGCGGAACATACATGTTTCATTGAAAAGGGTGTTTTCGGAATAGATATTGGTAAATTTGAGAAAAAGACCGTTATAGGTTGGTTCCAACATATTCGTGTTGACGCTGGCGTTAATCAGATACAAGGCACCGCTGGCCGGAGCCTGCTGCATCTTGGCAGCAAGAGTCTGGTAGGATGCTTGCTGAATCGCTGTCAAAGCCTCGGGATTGTTGTTCAAGGCATCGTAATTATTGTAAATGCCCTGCTCCAGCATAACGCGGTCGATATCATTCTGCAGCTGCTGCGACAAATCAATATTGTGTGCAGCCAGCGCGTTCATCTGGCGTTTGATATCGTTGGTACGGGTGTTAAGCTCATATTCAAGAAAGCGGTCGATATCATGGCTTGGTGGCTGTACTATGCCGATAACGTTTAACAGAATCAGCATAGCAGAACCTGCCAGCAGCACCAGTGACAGCAGGTAAATAATGAAACGGCCGCGCATAGAGCGTTTGTTATGCCATATTTCCTTGCCTATAAGCAGCAGTCTTTTTATTTTGGTGAGCTTATTGAGCATTAAGAGCCTCCTTGGTAGGATTTTTTGGCTTATTGCTTGTAATTCAGCAGCTTCTGATAACTTTCTTCTACTAACTTATCAAGCGTTTGCTGTGGATTGGCACCGCCGGCAATTTCCTGTAAATATTGCTGATGGGCAGCGCGCAGAATGTTTTTGCTGCCGTATTCCAGATTCTGCTGAATTTCGGCGGCCTTGTGCGGCAGATGCAGCCAGGTGCCTTTTTTGTATACCTGCTGCATGCAGGTATACAGCTTGCGATATTTGAAGTTATGCACATCTTGCGGATTATTCAGCAGTTTTGGCAGTGCTTCCTTATTGGTTGGCAGGTAGCCTGCCTGCATAGCAAAATTCAAATTGCTGTTTTCCTGCGCCAGCCATTTTGCAAAAACAACGGCACCAAGATTTTTGCGTTCGTCTGTGCTTTTGATGGCAAATAATCCTACACCGCGCTGCAGCAGTGTTACCTTACCGCCGCTGAAAACAGGGCAGGGATAATAGTTGGTAACGATAGTTTCACGCGTGTTGTCGGGATTAGTGACGTAATCGCGCATATAAAGAATGGCGGCGGTGGAGCCGACGTTGCTGATTAAATCGGCTGTTTTCCAGGCATCGGCCGCATAACCCTTTTCAATGCCAAGACCACCGGCGATAGCAGGCTCGGCTGCGGCACGGAAGATGCGCTTGAAGTTGGAGCTGGCAAGGTCCGGCTTGCCGTCCTTGATTAACGGGTCGCCCAAGGAAGCCATGCTCGTCAGGTAATAGTTATAGAAATCATCCAGCTGACACATGTTTTTGCCGCCGGTCCAGGTATAATACTTGCGGCAGAGCGCAAAAAGCTTGTCATAATCGGCGAAATCATCGGTGCTGGCACCTGTTGCCGCAGCAAAGCGGTCAAAATATGTCTGGTTTACAAAAAGCAGCTCGGTGGATTTTGCTACCGGCAGCATCAACAGCTCCTTATCCTGATAGCCTTCGGCTAAAAATTCCGGCTGGTAAACAGCTAAATCTTCTTTATCAATGTATTTGTCCCAATGCAGCAGCTTATCGTGCATTGCGGGGATTACACGCGGATAGGCGGTAAAAAGGTCGGGTAGCGGCACAGCGCCGGGCTCCTGCTTGGCCGAAGCGAACAAAGCCTTGTCAATAACATTGGAGCTGCTTACGGAAGCAACCTTGACAATGACGCCCTTGGCCTTACCCTCAGAGGCATTGAATTTTTCTATTGTATCATTAAATGGGGAATTGGTCTGGTTGCCGTAAACGTGCCAGATGGTGAGAGTTACCGGCTTGGCCGGGTCGAGTGATGCCTTATTGCCGCAGCCACTGCTGAAAGCGGTAACAAGACAGAGCAGTAACAGCACCAACATACTGTATAAGGAAGCAGAAAATTTTTTTGATACAACGGACATGAAAAAACCTCCTGAAAGAGTATTTTTAGAGAAAAAAGGTAAAAAATAAGGAAAATTTACCCTTATCCTACCCGAAATCGCCATTTGGTGTAGTGACGAAATGCAATTTTTATATTAAACTTAAGGCAAGGAAGCGGAAAACAGCTTACCTGCACAGATAATTTACAAAGATTGTCTAACAATTAGTTTATCACAAATCAAAGTATTAGTGAATAGTTTTTTACTACAGATAAGGATAAGATAAATATTTTACAATTTCTTGGCTGATAAGTGTACAGCTGTTTTATTCAAAGTCCTGTTAATATTAAGCGGGGTTTGATAAAATATAATTGTTAAATTTTTAGTGATACAAAAGGAGGTTGTATTATGGGTTTAATTAAAGCGGCAATGGGCGCTGTAGGCGGCGTACTGGGCGACCAATGGAAAGAGTTTTTCTATTGCGAAAGCATGCCTCCCGAGGTTCTGGTAACCAAGGGTATGAAGCGTACGTCCAGCCAAGGACGCAGCTCCAACACTTCTGCAGAAGACAACATCATCAGTAATGGCAGCGTTGTTGCTGTCAACGAAGGTCAGTGCATGATTATCGTTGAGCAGGGCAAGGTTGTAGATATGTGCAACGAGCCCGGCGAATATGTATACGATACTTCTACTGAACCGTCTATCTTTACCGGCGATCTTAAGGATAATGTAAAGGCAATTTTCGGTCAGATCGGTAAACGTTTCACCTTCGGCGGTGACCCCGGCAAGGATCAGCGCGTTTATTACTTCAATATGAAGGAAATTTACGGCAACAAGTTTGGCACCGCTCAGCCTATTCCTGTACGCCTGATTGACAATAATTTGGGCATTGATTGGGAAGTTGGCATCCGTTGCTTCGGTGAATACAGCTATAAGATTACTAATCCGCTGCTGTTCTACACCAATGTATGCTCCAATATCACTGACGAATATCGTCGTGACCAGATTGACAGCCAGATGAAGAGCGAGCTCATGATGAGCCTGGGCGTTGCACTCGGCACGCTCACGGAAAACGGTATGCGTTACAGCGCACTGCCGCGTCATGGCAAAGAAATCGCTAACGCTTTGAACGAAGATTTGAGCGACCAATGGCGTGACCGCCGCGGTGTAGAGGTTTATTCCTTCGCACTGGCAAGCGTAACCATGTCTGAGGAAGATGCTCAACGTCTGAAAGATATCCAGATGCTCAGCAATCCGAACCGTGCAGCAGCAGCTATGGCTGGTGCTACTGCAGACGCTATGCGTATTGCAGCTGGCAATGAAGGCGGCATGGGTGCAATGGGCGGTTTTGTTGGCATGAATATGGCCGGAATGGCCGGTGGCGCAAATGTGGCTGGCTTGTTTGCCCAAGGACAACAGCAGCAGATGTATGCTCAGCAGAATCCTTACGGCCAACAGCCTCCTTACGGACAACCGCCTTATCCGCAACAGCCGCAACCTCCTACTCCGCCGCCGGCCGCCCCTGCCGCCCCTGCGGCAGCAGCACCGGCAGCAGATGCCTGGACCTGCAGCTGTGGCACTACCAACACCGGCAAGTTCTGCGCTAACTGCGGCGGCAAGAAGCCTGAGCCGAAACCGGCAGAGGGCAGCTGGACCTGCAGCTGCGGCACTACCAATACCGGTAAGTTCTGTGCTAACTGCGGCAGCAAGAAGCCGGAAGACAAACCGGCAGAGGATGGCTGGACCTGCAGCTGCGGCGCTGTAAACAAAGGCAAGTTCTGCGCTGAATGTGGCAGCAAGAAGCCTGAGGGAGCACCGCTGTTCAAGTGCGATAAGTGTGGCTGGGAGCCGCCAGATCCGCACCATCCGCCTAAGTTCTGCCCTGAATGCGGTGATATTTTCGACGACAACGACAAACAATAACTTAAATATTCGGGATTTCTTTCCCATTGTATTTTAGTAGCGTCGCAATTCAATATCGTTTCAGTCAAAGCAATTTTCCCATGTCCGCAGGACATGACGCAAATTTCGTGTGGAACCAGGACGAAGTGCCGCAAAACTCGCGCTAAGCAAAGAGATTTTGCTATAGCAGCAGGCTTATCGCTCAGACAGTTGCGACACTTCTATGGTTCCATACACTCATTTGCTAAAATTGCTATTCGTTCCACGATATATTAATTGCTTACGTTAGTTGAATGAAAGGATTTGGGATTACTTTCCGGAATCTACGAAACTATATTTTAACGAGGTGATATTATGGCTGAAACCTCTGTAGGCTATAAGTGCCCTAACTGCAGCGCGCCGCTGACGTTTTTGCCCGGTCATGATAAGGTGACCTGCGAATACTGCGGTACCGAACTGGAAGTTAAGACTATAGAAGAAATGTATGCCGCCAAGGAAGCCGCTGCTGCCAAAGCGCAGGCTGCCAAGGAGGCAAAGTGGGATACCTCTGCTGCCGGCAGCGAGTGGGAAGCTGACGAAGCAGAGCAGATGAAGGCGTTTACCTGCTCCAGCTGCGGTGCGCAGATTGTGAGCGATGGCAATACTATGGCGACAGAATGCTGCTACTGCGGCAGTCCGACCATGCTGCCGAGCCGCTTCGAAGGCATGCTGAAGCCGGACTTCATCATCCCCTTCAAGAAAACCAAAGAGGAAGCTGTTGCTGCCCTCAAGGAATTCTACAAGGGAAGAACCCTGCTGCCTAACTCCTTTACGGCCAACAATCGTGTGGAGGATATCCAGGCGATGTATGTACCGTTCTGGCTGTTTGACTCCAAGGTTAGCGCCAGCGGCAGCTATCAAGGTGCCAGCGACAGTGTTTATGAAACCGATGATGAGGTTATCACTACTACTGTTGTCTATAACTGCGAGCGTGAAGGCACCATGTCCTTTGAGCGCATCCCTGTAGATGGCAGCGAGAAGATGGACGATACCTTTATGGAGAGCATCGAGCCATTTGACTACAGCGAAATGGTTCCCTTCAGCACTGCTTATCTGACAGGCTTTTTGGCAGATAAATATGATGTGGATGCCGAGGCTGCTGTAGTCCGTGCTGATGCGCGCGTTGTCAAAAGTGCAGAGGGTTGCCTGGCAGATACCGTTACAGGCTATACCCGTGTAACCAGCAACGGTGACTGCGCAGTTATTAAGGATGAAAATGCTGTGCATTATGCAATGGTGCCGGTATGGATTCTGTCCACACGCTTTGAGGATAAGCCCTATACATTTATGATGAACGGTCAGACGGGTAAGGTTGTCGGCAGTCTGCCGATTGACTATGGCAAGCTGCGTAATTACACTGCTCTGACCTTTATTATTGTAACAATTATCAGCTACTTCATTGTGAAGTTCATCTTATAAGGAGGTGCCGGAATGAGAAAGTTATTTGCAATCTTAACCATGCTGGCAGCCCTTATGTTAGCCAGTGTAACAGCCTTTGCTGCGCCCAGCCTGGTGGATAATGCCAAGATTCTTACGCCGCAGCAGCGTCAGGCAGTTCTGGCGGAGCTGCACAAGCAGGAGCAGGCGCATAATGTGCGCATTGCTGTTGTAACCATGAAGACAATTGGCGGTGCCGTTCCCGGTGAATATGCCAATAAGCTGCTCGACGATGTTTATAATGACGGTGCCAAGGGCAATATGGTATTGCTGCAGGTTACCAACACCCGTAAATGGTATATTGCTACCGATAAACAGCTGAAGCAGGTTATCGTTGGCAATGAAGGCGTTGAGTATATGAGCAAGCCGATGGTTGCAGAGTTCAAGAAAGATAATTATGCCCAAGGCTACATCACCTATGCTCAAAAAGCAGGCGAGCTCCTTGAGTATTACGAAAAGGAAGGCGAGCCGTGGGATCCTAATGCAGGCTTCAACTGGTTTGCTTTAGTAATTGCTGCCGGTATCGGCGGTGCTGCAGCCTATGGCTGGCGTGCACTCCTGATTCAGGGCATGAGTAATGTCCGTGAGGCTGTTGAAGCAAATGCTTACCTTGATAAGCAAACCTTTGCGCTGACGCACAGCAATGATACTTATCTGTACACCAACATTTCTGCTGTTCCGAAGTCTAAATCCAGCGGTGGTAGCAGTGATGATGGTTCTGTAAGCGAAAGCTCTTCTGATAATGATCATGGCGGCGGCGGTGGCAGCTACTGATATTATAATGAGCTGATACTTTTTGCGGCTGTGATTGTTTATCGCGGCCGCTTTTTTTAAAAAGGGAGGTTATTATGCGCAGAACGACTATCAATTCAGGCTTTTTTATCTGCTTTATTGCCAACCTGATAGTGAACTGGGAATGGGGGTTTATTGCGGTGCTGCTCTGGGGCTTTAGCTACTGGTTCAATCTTTCGTGGTACCCTGCGGCGGCTATGGCCGTTTTGTGGCTCCTGATGGGCTTTTCTCTGACCTGGATGATTATTTGGGGCTCGTCGGCGCGTGATAATTTCCGTCCCAATCAGCAGCTGAAAAATATCAATCCCTATTCATCTAAGAATGAGGATGTACTGCCTAAGAACAAAAAAGTAAATTAGCTTTGCAGCCTGTCTGACGATGCATGCTGCAACTAAAAACGCCGCGGCTGCAGCAGGTCTTTGACCTGCTGCGTAAGCCGCGGCGTTTTGCTGTGCGTAGATAATTTTTTTGCTGCCAAGATGGCAGCCTTTTTATTTTTTCAGGCTTTTATAAATAGCGTCCAGGTTTTCTTCCATCCGGGTAAGATAGGTTTTCTCGCCGTTGCTGCATTCGATAGTATATATCTCCTGCGTAGTGGCACCAACCTCGCGCGCCAGTGTTTCCGATGTTTTGGGGCTTACCGCTTCTTCTACGAAGATAGTTTTTACATTGTGCTCCTTGCAGTAGGCTGTCAGCTTGGCCAGGTTTTGCGCGCTTGGTTCGCCGCTGGCAAAAACATCCTCAATGCTTTGCTGCTGCAGGCCGAAGTCACGGCACAGGTAAGCAAAGGCAGCATGGCCGGTGACAAAGTCCTTTTGTTCCAGCTTGCTGAATTTTTTCTGATAGGCAACCAGCAGTGCCTGCAGCTTTTGATTGTATTCTGCGGCATTCTTGCGGTAGAAATCGGCATTAGCCTTATCTGCAGCAGCCAGTGCTTCGGCAATATTCTTTACCTCGGTCTGCGCGCAGCTCAGGCTCAGCCAGGTGTGCGGGTCATACTGACCGTGTGCTCTGATTTCGTCAGCCTCTGTAAGGCTGATGCGATCGGTGCCCTTGGCTGCTTCTACAATGACGAGCTTGGGATTGGCGGCGGCCTGCGTTGCCTGCTCCACCCAACGCTCCATGCCGGTGCTGTTGTAAATTAAGATGTCTGCCTTGCTCAGCGCCTGCATAGTTTTAGTAGTAGGCTGAAAATCATGCGGCTCTGTGCCGTCGGGAATCAGGGAAGTTATATGAATTTTATCCTGACCTACGGCCTGAGTAAATTCTTTCATAGCATTAAAGGTTACCACAACCCGCAGCTTATGGTCCGCTGCCGGTGCAGGCTTCTTGCTGCCGCAGCCTGCCAGCAGACTGCAGAGCAGCAGAGTGCAAATACAAAAAATAATACTGAGCTTTTTCATAGGCTCTCCTCCTCATTTAAGCACAAATAAACGCAAATGATTTGCATATTATAACGAATTTTATCATAACATCCGCGAACTTTCTTGTCAAGCTAAATGCACATGACTTGCATATTTGCCAAGCGAGGTCTATAATATTTACTGCAACAAAAAGGTAGCACAGGCTGCCGTGAGTAAATGAAGGAGCCAATATGATAGAACTGAAGCATATAGAATTTGCCTATGAATCCGGCAGCGAGCTGCTGCGCGATATCAATATGCAGGTAAATGACGGCGAATATATTGCCATTGTCGGCGAAAACGGCAGCGGCAAAAGTACGCTGGTCAAGCTGCTCTTGGGCTTGCTGGAGCCGTCAAAAGGTGAATTGAAGAATACTTTTAGCAGCATCGGCTACGTGCCGCAGCGCTTTGAAACTCTCAACAGCCAGTTTCCGATAACTGTATATGAGGTAATGGAATATTATCGCAGAGTATTAAATGTAACGGACAAACAGGCAGTGCGCCGCTGTCTGGAGCAGATGCATGTTTATGACCTGCGTGACCGGTTAATCGGTACGCTGAGCGGCGGCCAGTGCCAGAAGGTACTCATTGCCAGAGCACTGCTGGGCAGTCCGCAGCTGCTGATTTTTGACGAGCCCTCTACCGGCATTGATGTCAAGAGCCAGCAGGAGCTGTACAAATTTATGCAGGAGCTGCATGAGCAGGGTATTACCATTATCACGGTAGAGCATAACCTGAAATTTGCGGCGCGTAATGCCGATAAAATGTACCATGTCATGAACGGTTATGGTCATTTCTGCAATCCGCAGGAATACGTGAAGGAATATATGCAGGATAATGTAGGAGGTGCGGAATAATGCTGGAATACGCTTTTATGCAGAATGCACTGCTGGTTTCTGTACTGATTTCTTTAATGTGTCCGATGATTGGTATGTTCCTGGTGCTGCGCCGCTATTCCATGATTGGCGATACGCTGGCACATGCATCGCTGGCCGGTGTAGCGGTAGGCCTGCTGGTTAAGCTGAACCCGATTATCAGCGCCTTTGCCGTAACCTCTGTCTTTGCTGTGCTGATTGAGGTTTTGCGTCAACGCTTCCGCCGCTATGCGGAGCTGATTTTGGTGATAATCCTGTCGCTGTCTGTCGGTATTGCGATTACGATTATCAGCAGCGGTATGGTACATACTAATGTAGAAGCATTTTTGTTCGGCAGCATTCTGACCGTAACGCCTGACGATGTGCTGGCGGTAGCGGTGCTGTGCGTAGTGTCGTTGGCTGCTGTTTACTTTTTGTATCCGCAGCTGGTTATGCTGGCCTTTGATGAGGATGGAGCTAAAATTGCCGGAGTAAAAACACGTCTGATTAATTATATCTTTGCTCTGCTGGTGGCAGCCATGGTTGCTGTTTCTATCCGTGTGGTGGGCATTCTGGTTATCAGCTCGCTGATTGCGCTGCCGGTGGCGGCGGCCCTGCAGTTGGGCAAGGGCTTTAAGGTGACAATGCTGGCAGCCATGGTGCTGAGCTTTATCGCAATTATCACAGGCCTTGTGACCTCCTACTGGCTGGGTGCGGCGCCGGGCGGTGTAACCGCTTTGGTTTCGGTGGCTTTGCTGCTGTTGATTATCATCTATAAAGAAATACGTACTGTCTTATAAAGAAGGTGTAGAATGAAGACTGATACAAAAGCTGCGGCAGATTATCGTGATTATCTGCATCGCTACGGATTAAAAAATACCCGTCACAGACAGCTTGTTCTGCAGCTGCTGCTGGCGAGTGAGGGCGTATTGACGGCTGAGGATATTTATCAGCAGTTGTGTGAACAGGGCGCAGAGATAAATTTTTCCACGGTTTATCGTATTTTGGAAAATTTTACGCAAAAGGGACTGACGGAAAAGAGCTTTCTGGCGGATGCGCGCAAGTACGGCTTTGTGCTGCATGCGTTGGGGCACCGTCACCGTCTTATCTGCCTGCGCTGCCATCGGATTGTGGAGGTAGACCATTGCCCGATTGCTGATTTCGAGGAACAGCTGGCGGATAAAACGGAATTTGCTATCGTAGGACATAACCTGGAATGGTATGGCTATTGTCCGCAGTGTCGCAAGCAGAAATAATAAGAAAATTTTTCTGAAAAAGCTTGCAAAGCAGCGTAAGCAATGATATAATTATTAAGCTTGTATATAACTATATATACTTCTTCTGCTCCCGGAGAGACGGGGGCCAAAGTCCAAAGGAGGAGGTGATTTCGTGAACGCATACGAAGTCATGTACATCGTTAAACCTGTTGAGGATGAGGCTTGTGAAGCAGTTGTTGCTAAATTCGAGAAGCTCATCACTGCAAACGGTGGTAATGTAGAAAAAACCGATCGTTGGGGCAAAAGACGCCTTGCTTATGAGATTCAGGACCTGAATGAAGGTATCTATGTTCTCGTAACCTTCCAGGCTGACGCCGCTGCTGTTAAGGAACTTGATCGTGTTATGAAAATTACCGATGAAGTACTGCGCCATATGATTATCAGAAAGGGTGAATAATCAATGAACAAGATTATTCTGTTGGGCAGACTTACTAGAGATCCGGAAGTGCGTTATACGCCGACCGGTAAAGTTGTTTGTCAGTTTACTCTTGCTGTAGACAGACCTTTTGCCAATCAGGAAGGCCAAAGAGAAGCTGATTTTATTCCGGTAGTAATCTGGGGTAAACTAGCTGAGACATGCGGTAACAGTCTCACCAAAGGGCAGCGCGCGCTTGTTGAAGGCCGCCTGCAAATCCGTAGCTATGATGGCAAGGATGGCAACAAACGCTGGGTAACCGAAGTAATCGCTGATCGCTTCGAGTTTATTGAGCGTAAAGCTGATGCCGCTGCTGCTCATAGCAATCCGACTCGCTCTGCTGCGCCGACTCAAGACGGCGGTATGGGTGGTTTCGGACAACAGGTTCCCTTTGATGAGGAAATTCCATTCTAATTTAAGGGAGGTTATGCAATGAAACGCGAAAGAGGCAGAAGACCTAGAAGAAAAGTTTGCAGCTTCTGTGTTGATAAAGTTGAAGAAATCGATTACAAGGATGCAAATAAGCTGAAACGCTATATTACCGAACGTGGTAAGATTTTACCGCGCCGTATTTCCGGTACCTGCGCTAAGCACCAACGCCAATTGACCGTAGCAATCAAACGCGCTCGCTGCGTTGCTTTGCTGCCGTTCACCTGCGAATAATTCGCACGGCGGTTTAAACGAAACTTATACCCCGTAGCCGTAAGGCTGCGGGGTTTTCGTTTATGTAAAAATCACAAAAAATTTACTTATTTACGCAGGCGTTAACATGATATAATATTAGTAGTAATATACATACGAGGTGAATTGCATGAAAACATCTTTGAGAACCTTATTTTTGACTTTTGTTTTTACGATGCTTTGCACAGCAATGGCTTTTGCCTATAATCCCGGTCAGCGTACCATCCATCTGTTGGGTGAAACCTTAAACAGTGACAAGCATCCTGTACATCTGGTTGTAACTCAGACGATTGATATGCGTGAGGTACTGACAGCCGAAGCCTATGCCAAACTGCCGACTGCACAGCAAAAGCGCACCAACCGTACGGAATACAATGAAGCCAACGGCATCAACTCCGAGCGTATCACTACTACCGATGGTGACGGCAAGGTAATTAAGGATACCGTTTCCTTTGTGAAGAACGGTTATTGGTATACTATTGACTATCTCAACAAAAACTATGACAGAGTTCCCGAGCTGCCGGGCATGAGCATGCCCTTTGCCGAAACCCTGATCAGCTGGTTCAATGTACGTCCGCAGGGTGGTAATGATGCAGTTACCGGCTATGATTATGACAAGATGACCAAGGGCACCAACAGCCTGAATTTTTATTATGCAAAGGATACAGCTGACTGGAAGGGCTACGAAGTAAGCTATCTGCCTATCTTTAAGGTGCTTGAGGTTTCCAATACCGTGGATGAGGCAACTGCCTTTGCTCTGCCGCCTGCAGATTTCAAGGCCGTTGCTAATCCTTCTATGCGTGCTTACGCTAACAGACTTTTGGAAAGACAGTAAGTCTGGTAAGCTGATTATATTTTTTCAAAGGGGGAATACTTATGTTTAAAAAATTATTAGTTTTGCTTTCTATGCTGGCTGCGCTGGCAATGAGCGCAGTAGCTTTTGCTGCACCTGCTAAAAGCCATCAGCAGATGGTTATTGATGCTGCACGTGCCGAGGTTCCTGCTGCTGCTGTATTTTATGGCTACAAGGAAGAAGACGGCGAAGCTGTTCTGAACTTCCGCGATAATGATAATTATCTGGAATACGAGGTAGAGGTTATTCTGGCAACTACCAAAGTTAAGGAAGTAGAAATCAAGGGCAGCAATATTGCCGGCAGCACTATGATGGTAAAAACTCCTGAGGATATCAGACAAATCGTTCTGGAAGCATATCCCGATGCCAGAAACATTATCATTAAAACCGAAAAAGAAGGCAACAATGTACATTATGATGTAGAGTTCATTACTGCAAGATATAAAGTAGAAGCTGACATGAACCCGGTAACAGGTGCATTTGCCAAGAGAGAGCTGGAATATTTCTAAGCTTTTGCTGAATTTTTAGAGGCAGTCTGCGGACTGTCTCTTTTTTATGCTGCGGAAGAGTGCCATTTTGCGTCAAAACATTGCATATCAAAGCATATTATTGTAAAATATATTAGATACAGAGTTTTTAACGCACTAAATATATATGACGAGGAGCGATTTACGTGAGTACAAATTTAGAAGTCGGTATCGTTGGCCTGCCTAACGTAGGCAAAAGTACCCTGTTTAATGCTATTACCAAAGCTGGCGCAGAAGCAGCAAACTATCCCTTCTGCACAATCGAACCTAATGTAGGCGTTGTTGATGTGCCTGATAAACGCTTAGATGTTCTGAGCGATATGTTTAAATCCAAAAAGATTGTTCCGGCAGCTATGCGTTTTGTAGATATTGCCGGTCTGGTAAAGGGTGCAAGCAAGGGCGAAGGCCTGGGCAATAAGTTCCTGTCCCATATCCGTGAGGTAGATGCTGTTGCCGAGGTTGTACGCTGCTTTGAGGATGGCAACATCACCCACGTTGAGGGCAGCATTGATCCTCTGCGTGATATCGATATCATTAACACCGAGCTGTGCCTGGCTGATATGGAAACCGTTGAAAAGCGTCAGGAGCGCCTGGTTAAGCTGGCAAAAACCGGCGATAAAAAGGTTAAGCTGGAGCAGGCTGTAATGGAAAAGGTTATGGCTGGCCTGTCTGATGGTGTGCCGGCACGCCGCCTTGGTCTGACCGAGGAAGAGCAGGAGTTCCTGGGCGAGCTGCATCTGCTGACCATGAAGCCGGTTCTGTACATCACCAACGTTGCCGAGGGCGAGGTTGCCGATCCGTCCGGTAACGAGCATGTACAGGCTGTAAAGAAATATGCTGCAGAAGAAAATGCTGAGGTTATCGTTGTTTCCGCGAAGATGGAAAGCGAAGTTGCCGAGCTTCCGGAAGAAGAGGCTAAGGAATATCTGGAAATGGCAGGCCTGGAGGAAACCGGTCTGGACCGCCTGATTAAAGCAGGCTTCAAGCTGCTTGGCCTGATGACCTTCCTGACTGCGGGCGAAATGGAATCCCGTGCCTGGACTATTAAGCTGAACACTAAGGCTCCGCAGGCAGCAGGCAAAATTCATACTGACTTTGAGCGTGGCTTTATCCGTGCGGAAATCGTTTCCTTTGATGATCTGGTAGCCTGCGGTAGCAAGGCTGCAGCACGTGAAAAAGGCCTGGTTCGTCTGGAGGGCAAGGATTACGTTATGCAGGACGGCGACGTTGTTGAGTTCCGCTTCAACGTATAATTTATAACAGCGTAATATGCAACCTGAGCGCAGCAAGCGAAAGCGTGCTGCGCTTTTTGCTGTTGGGAGGCGCTGGAGCAGCGTACAAAATTAAATAAACAAAAATTCTTTTCCCATGAGCACGTAAAGTGTGATAAAATAGAATAGATATACTATGACTACGAGGTGAAGCGAATTGGTAAAGGTAATTGCTATTGCCAACCAGAAGGGTGGTGTTGGCAAGACTACTACGGCGGTAAATCTGGCTGCGTGTCTGGCGGCGCTGGAACGCAAGGTACTTTTGATTGACAGTGATCCGCAGGGAAATGCTACCAGCGGCTTTGGCTTTGATAAACGTGATATTAAGCAATGTATTTATGATGCGATTATCAGTGAAGTACCCATGCAGGATGTAATTAAGCACACAGCCTATAAAGGACTGGACCTGGTGCCTGCTACTATCCAGCTTGCCGGTGCGGAAATAGAGCTTGTTTCGCTGATGAACCGTGAAGGACGTTTGAAAAACTCTTTGGAAAGAGTAAAGCATAATTATGATTACGTTATTATTGATTGTCCGCCGTCTTTAGGCCTGCTGACCATCAACGGCCTGACAGCTGCCAGCTCGGTAATGATTCCTATTCAGTGTGAATTTTATGCGCTGGAGGGTGTTACCATGCTAATGAACACAATTCAGCTGGTACAGCGTAACCTGAATCCGGCTTTGAAGCTGGAGGGTGTGCTGATGACTATGTATGACAGCAGAACGAATCTGTCGCAGGATGTTGTGAATGAGGTACAGAAGTACTTCAAAACCAAAATGTATCAGACGATTATTCCGCGTAACGTGCGCCTGAGTGAAGCACCCAGCCACGGACAGCCGGTTATCGACTATGACAGCAAATCTAAGGGTGCGCAGGTGTATATGGACTTTGCGCGTGAGGTGATTGAGGATGAGTAAGAAGGGCGGCTTAGGCAAGGGCCTGGGCGCAATTTTCGGCGAAAATACCAGTCCTGCCGTAGAAAAGGCGCAGGAGCCTGCAAGTGCTGCACAGGAGCTGCTTATTAAAAATATTGCAGCGAATCCGTATCAGCCGCGCTGCAACTTTGATGAGGAGAAGCTGCAGGAGCTGGCTGCTTCCATCAAAGAGTTTGGCGTTGTTCAGCCGGTAGTGGTGCGCAAAAAGGGCAGAAGCTACGAGCTGGTGGCAGGCGAACGCCGTCTGCGTGCCGCAGGCTTAGCCGGACTTACCAAGGTGCCTGCTATCGTTAAGGATTATGACGATGCCAAGATGATGGAAATCGCGCTGATTGAAAATATTCAGCGCCATGACCTGAACCCGATTGAAGAAGCTCAGGGCTTACGCCGCCTGATGCAGGAATTTAAGCTGACGCAGGAGCAGACTGCCGAAAAGGTAGGCCGCAGCCGCAGTGCCGTGACTAATATTCTGCGCCTTCTGAACCTGCCGGAGCAGGTACAGAAGCAAATTATTAATGGCGTGCTGACGATGGGCCAGGCTAAGCAGCTTTTGGGACTGCCGAAGCCGGAGCAGATGTGCGAGGTGGCGGAAGCGATTATTGCCAATGGCTGGAGCTCACGTATGACCGAAGAGGTTGTGCGTAAGCTGAAGGAAGGCAAGAAGCTGAAGATTGTCCGTGAGCTTATCGAGGAAGAAGCTAAAAATAAGGATAATAAGGAAAAGAAACCTAAGCGTGAGCCTACCGAGAATGATATTTTCTGCCATGACTTTGAACAGCGTCTGGTAGAGTTTTTGGGTACTAAGGTTAAGGTTGTGCCTAAGCTGGATGAGCAGGGACGCCAGGGCGGTACCATTCACATTGAATATTATTCCGCTGAGGACCTAGAGCGCATCTATGAGGTGCTGCAGCAGGGACGCCATGAGGAAAAAACGCTTAACGGCGAGCTTAAGCGTTTGAATGTGTAATTTCGGAGTTTTACGCTAAGATAAGAATACCGGTCGTATATGTGCCGGCGGTAATTTAGATAAGCTTTGGTATGAGGGGGCTTTTATTGATGGAACAGGCCAATCTTTTGGTTAATACACATTCGGCAGCAATTATTATTGTGCTGCTGCTTATTGTGTTGGTGGCGTTGGGTATGTGCTTTAGTCTGCAGGGCAGACTGAATAAGCTGCAAAAAAAATATGACTTCTTTACTCAGGGCAAGGAAGCCAATATTGATGTCGTACTGACAGATACGCTGCAGGAGCTGCGTGCTGTACAGAATGAGCTGGCAGTTCTGCAGGATGAGCATCAGAAGCTGCATGCACAGGTACAGAACTGCCTGCAGAATATTAAGATTGTGCGTTATGATGCCTTTGACGCTATGGGCGGTGAAATGAGCTATTCGCTGCTGCTTACGGATGCGAATAATAAGGGTATTATTATGACCAGCATTTACGGCAGAGAGGAAAGCCGCTGCTTTGCCAAGGATATTGATAACGGTAAGTCCAGCTATCCGCTGGCAGAGGAAGAGCAAAGACTCTTGTAATTTAAATAATGATAGTGTAAGAAAAATCCCGACAGGTTGCTGTCGGGATTTTTTTGCTTTCAATTTTACAATTTAAGTATGTTTTTTTAAGCGCCCTCGAACAGCCTTAGCAGAATAAACATGCTCTCGCCGAAGCAGAGGTAGCGCACCCAGGTGCGGGGATAGACAAAGCCTTCCTCGTCCTCGTCGTAGGCACCGCTGATGCGGGCGTGAATAGCGAGGGATTCCAGTGCTGCAATCACGAGCAGCAGAAAACCCGGGGTCCAAGTGTTGTCGTGCAGCATCAGCCAGATGCAGTATAACAGGAAGAATACATCCAGCAGAAAGTAAATTATAAAAGTGGTGGCACTGCCGTCGATAATAATGACCTGCTTGCGGCCGGGGTTGGCACGGCGCTCATCTAAGATTCGGGAAAAGCGTTGCAGCAGATAGGCGATTCTGCGGGAATGAATGAAATGAAACATGCGCACGCACAAGAAAAATAAAGCAATAAAGTTCATAGGTAGATTGTATAATCAACTTGAACAAAAAATAAAATAAAAAATCCACAGTGG
>OIWK01001042.1_pt1 | contig 28204 bp, 17 predicted proteins | sample 1587401 | NCBI WGS metagenome assembly OIWK01 (sample SAMEA3888911, study PRJEB22519) | human gut metagenome | biome: human gut; feature: human-associated habitat; material: faeces | place: Denmark | collected 2009 | reverse complement strand
CATCCGTTTTTTTATCCAGGCGGATTCGCTGTTCCTGGTCTTCACCTTCATTAAGCACAACCTTACCACCGGCCGTTTTAATCTTAATGAATAAAAATTTGGTTTCATCTGTTTTGCCCGTGCTGCCTTCAGTTGATGTAGATATCTGCGTTACCGTTCCATCATCGTTTACTGTGATATCACTTGCATACGCTGCATATGAAGACAGTATTGGTGATGCTGCGGTAATTGCAGCCATCGCTACAGACATGATACTCTTTTTCAAATTGTTCATCGTTTTTCCTCCTGTTTTTATTATATTTTCGCTCCCTGCGAATAAGGTCACTCGAACGATAACGGGTAAATCCCGCTTTCTCAGACGCTGGCATCATTACGACGTTTAATATTTTTATCTTTATCTGAGAGCAAGGAATGGAGGAGTCTCTATCCGGAGCAAGGCTTCGAATGAAGTCTCCACCCTTATGCGGTACATTGCTCCTATAGAGGTTGTATCTAAAACGGAGCAAAACTCCGAAAAATACCTCCAGGGGCTACCGATAAAGGGTTTTATTCTTGAAGCCGTGTCACTTTCGTCTTTCGAACATAAGGCAAATGAGCCATATGCTGGCCGTGCTAACAAAGGACTGTTCACCAAGCCCCTTATCCATTGGCAAATGATGCCTAAGGAATACTTTGGTCTATGCTTTGCATTTGAAGCGCGTGCATAAAGACGCATTATTTAACTATGTCGCAAATTTACAAGAGAGGGCAGTAGTATCAGCAGAAACAAAAATCCAGTCGTTATGCTGTTTATAGCTCTTATGCAAATTTACAGGATTCAACCTGCCCAATTTGATAGATATCCAACAAACCTTGTATCCGATGCAATTTGAAGTTTTTACAGGCAAGGATTCTGCCTGTATTATCCGGCAATTTTTTTGCCGTTATATCTAATATGACAAATAAAAAAGAAAAAAGAACATTTTTGAAAATATTCTTTTTCCTTTTAAATACCATATTATTTTTTCTTTTTCTTTACTGCTCTCACAATAGCTACAATGACTACACCACCACAGCAGACAGCAATTGCAGTTATAATTCCGGTGTTCGTCATCGCCGCAGTCGGAATTCCAACATTCTTCGTATTCACAAATTCAATATTGGCATTTGTCCTCAACACTCCAGAATTGTTATCACATGTCATCTTGTATCCGTCTGTTACTGTTTCAGTCACTTCATATTTGACACCAGCCGGCAGTTTCTTGAATATAATTTTCTCTCCGTGTGATAATGTAAATTTAACTTCGCCGTCAACGACTTTCATTGTCTCAAAGTTTCCATTCTTTTCAATATCAACACTGCCGGGCACTACCAGCCCATCACTTCCTGTCAGCTTCAGCACAAATTCAAAGTTTTTGGATTTATCGCCCTGATTTCCTTTCACTGTTTTGCTTACAGATATGTCATACTTTTCATCATATGTGTTTACAACCGAAATCTCACCGGTCTTTCCTGTCTCAATTTTTCCATTATACTTTCCATTGTCAGAAGGTTTGTAATTTTTATAAGCATTTTCTGTAACCGTATAATCGGCTCCGACCGGCAACCCGGTTATTACAATTGACTCTCCGTCAGACAGCTCAAATGAAGCCATGCCATTTTCGTCAAATACGATTGTTCCGGTTTTACTTCCAGCAGTGCCATCAAGTGGATAAACACCTGAAACGGGGTTGCCACCATTTTTCAGCTCAACCTTAAATTTAAATGCTTTGTTTCTGTCAGCACAATTCCCCTCAACCGTTTTTGAAACCTTAAGGCTTCCGGTCTCGGTTTTCGTGTTTGTGATTGTAAATACCTTGACTTTACCTCCATCTCCTGCCGCATCGGTTTCTTCGCTTTCAACAACATTGGAGTCATATCCGCTGACATTTTCTTCATTCACAGAGTATTTGTATTCTGTCTTTCCGTCTTCTTTAAGCACTTCAAGCCCGTCAACCTCTGCCTCCCATCCATTATCAGCATTCAGTTCAATATTTTTTATAATATTTTCATCCTGCATCAGATAAACAGTAATGTTTCCCGGTCTTGTATTCCCTGCATCCTCATTATCATTCCAGATTTTTTTAATCCTTATTTTAAGTTTTTCTGCTTCTGGCACATCAGGTTCTTTTCCTGTATTCGTAAATGTCACAGCTGCGTTTTCATCAGCGTCAACGGTTTCTGTACCGGTTGACAAAGACTGGTCAGCCTGTTCATTTGCATTTTTCTGTTGTACGGTCTTAACAGCATCAGCTATTTCATAAGAAGCATAATATTTATTTGCATCTTCAGTGACCTGATATTTTGTATTTTCCGGAATATCTTCAAATACCACGCTTTCATTATCGGCCAACGTGAAAGTCACATCGGCAGCGCCATCTTTATCAGATACAAACGCTGTTTCAACATCTCCTTTTTTGTATTTATATTTCGCATTTTTTTCTAAATTACTAAAAGAAACATGAAAAGTGAAATTGTCTTTATTGTCACCGTTTTTAACTATTTTTTTAATGGTTAAAGTCTGTTTTTTTACTTCAGGCTGAGTCTTTCTTGTATTAGTACAGGTTACTGTTGCCGTTTCGTCTTTTTGAATAGTTCCATCTCCGTTTGTCAACACCGATTCATAACTATCAGCTGCATCTTCAGTTATGTGATATTTTACACCGGCAGGAATCCCCGTAAGATTAACGCTGCCACCATTTGAGAGATAGAAAGAGCCTTTTCCTCCTTCAATCGTTACATCACCATAATTTTTTTTATTAACAAGCATTACTGAAATCTTATCATCATCAGATGAAAGCTCTATGTTAAATTTAAATATCTTATCATCGGTAGACGGACTTCCGTCAGCTTCAAGTACCTGTTTTTTTATACATAAGTTACCCACATCAAGAGCTGGTTCTTCCGCTGAGACATTTGTCGCTGTAAGGCCACTTGCATTATTATTGCCGCTTATTTCTGCATAATATCCAAAGCTTTTCTTTTCGCCCGGTTCAGAATGAAATCCAATCGTAACTGCATTATCATTTATTTTATATGCTTCATCATTTTTTTTAACTATTTTTATACCTTTGTCGGAATCATTCACCGCAGTATAATCAGTATGGCTTCCACTCCACAAAACAACATAATCGCCATCAGTTACATCGCTCATCATTTTGATATTAAGCGTTGATGCCCCAGGCACCGTATATACTTTTGTAGTATCAATTCCGCCTTCGTAATCGCCATTCTGTACTCCATCAATATCGATATTATCTGTACGGGCATACTGAATCCCGATTGCTGGATTCTGCTTTGTTCCATACCCATTTTCTACTTCATAGCCTTCCGGCGGGTTTACTTCCCAGCCATAATACAGCGATGAATCATCAGCAACATTAAAAATATACTTCCATTCATCACCTTCTTTTAACAACGTCACGTCTGTCTTTCCATCCCCGTCTTTGTCCATCGTCCAAGTTGAGTCATTAACTTTAACCCATGCCCCTCCGACAGTAGAATAAACTGCATCGTCAGCTTTTACTATGCAGGGAAGCATAAAGATTATCAGAAATGCCAGCAGGCAGATTTTGCTGAGCAGGCGGGCTGACGCCCGCCATCCTTTTTTATTTCCCATCATTGTATCTACTCCTTGTTTCCAAACTGTACCTTTTCCAAACCGTCTATTGTAAATGTCCCATATTTGTTTACAACGACATCATAAAGTTTTTCATCTATATAATGTCCAGCCGGGGCTTTGGTTTCTTTTAGTGTATATGTTCCAGGTTCAAGGCCATCAAAGACCACAAGACCTCCGTCTTCTGCACGGCCGGATACTGCATTCATATTTACGCTTGTTCCATAATCAGAAATGCCTGATAGATTAAATTCCGCTCCTTCAAGATAAATGTTTTCACCGTAAGTACTGCTCTTCAAAAACCTTACACTGTGATACGGTTCGTTTTCTATCTGATAGAGCCGGTTAGAATTTGCATTAATCTCATTTCCACCACTGTCATATATATATGCCCTGTTATTTTCATCTATATTTACAGAATATTTTTGGCCGTTTTTTATATAACCATCCGGAGCCTGTACCTCAACCAGGTCATACTTTCCAAGCTCAATGTTCTTAAATGTAATTCTTCCAATTTTATTTGAAGTGCCGTATAAGGTATACTCATTACCATAATCAGACACTCCGGATAACTTAAACACTGCTCCTTCAACCTGGCTGCCCGTCACATTATCAATCTTTTGAAATATCACGTCTGCATGGCTTCGCGGTTCATCTTCAAGGATATAAACTCCATCTTCGTTCTTAAGACCGTCAATAACTGTTTCTCCTTTTGAGTTTATCTTTACGGTGTATGTTTCTTTGTTCAGCTGCCAGTCTTCAGAACATAAAGTTTCTTTCAATTGATAAGTGCCTTTTTCAATTTCTCTAAACGACAATTTTCCATATTTATTTGATGTACGCTCTTCATCATATGCTGTACCATAATCAGATGTTCCTGTTAACTTATATGTGATACCCTGGATGACATTTGAGGCATCTGTCGCATCAACCTTTATGAAATCCAGGTCACCGGAAATTCTATAATGTGCCTGTGTGTAATCCTGATGATAAAATTGAGGTATTCTTACTATCTCATCGCCAACTTCTTTAATTGCAGTCCTGTCCACAAAGATATTATTATATGTCACCGGGTCTTGCTTATCACTCGTATCTTCATCAGGCGCCTGCATATAAATTATAAATGAAATAGATTCATTTTCATCAAGAATAAAATCCGAACCGTCTTCACATTTCGTCGCGTCAATAGCAATTGCTCTTACTTTATCAAGGCCAAACTGCCGTTCAAATTTAGAAGCCTCAATCCATACCGGCTCTCCATCTTTTGTCTTTTCTTTCAAGTCGTTATGCTTCTGAGGGTTCAAGCTTTCAATTTTTGAATAATATATCACAGGAGTCGCGCCCTTATAGACAAACTGTGCAAGATTCAACCCCTGGAATTTGCCTTTCCAGTCAGATACCTTTGTGGGTTCTGTCTGGTCTTCATCCTGATAGAAATTTTCAAGTGAATCAAAGAATATGATATCTGTCGCCTTGGTCGTGGAATCATTTGTAAGTCTTATTTTATAACTGTAATCTTCGTTTTTGTGCATTACTTCATTATATGAGTAAGTGCTTGACGTAGAGTTCTTTACCTGCTTCTTTAATCCAGTTGACGCTGCAACAGGGAAATTAACTTCATACCTTGCTTCTGCATATGCAAATTTTTTCTCATCAGTATCAGGATTGATATCGGATAATGTGTTTTTATCAGATATATTACCTCCATCATCAGACCGGCCATTTCCGATTCTGTTATTGCCAGACTCATACACAACTGAGTTTAAAAGATTTCGTCCATAGTCATTAACGGAATCGTAATCATGTGAGGTGTTATACTTGACAGAGTATTGATTTTTGGTTGGCATAGCGATTGAAATCGTCAATAAAGTCCTTCCTGAATTCCTATAATTTTCTGTCAATGAATAATCATACTCACCGCGAGTTAAGACTACGCTGGATTCTGAAACAGTTAAAGATGATGGGTCAAAATTACTTCCAAGTGGAAGCAGGTCATAAAATTTTCCACTGTCCTGATAAATATAATGGATACCATCATCGTCTACATATTTTTCCTGGAAACTAATATTCCAGGTGACTTCAAACCGTGATTCTTTTTTAAGGTTTTCAGTTTTTACGATATCTTTTTTGATTTCAGATTCGCGTTCTACTTTTTGCACATAGTCTGAAGCATGTGTATCCCTGTCAAGTATGACTTTGTCGCCCTGCGACACAAGAAATTTTGCATTATTCTGTACTGCTATTTTTGTAGGCTTATTTTTAAGAATTTCCTGCACATGCTCCGTTCTAAATAATGAAATTTCAGGATAAACATTAAGTTCAGTGTAATAATATGCATGAGAACATAAATATTTCAAAGCTTTTACACCTGCATTAAATGTCAGTGTCCTGCCGCTAGCAGATTTTACGTATTTTTCATTTATATCTTTATACGCTTTACTGTTTAAATCATAAACAGCAGCCTGATTCCAACCTTCAGTGGTTCTTACAGAAACAGAGATATTGTCATCCTCATTAAATCCCAACGTCTTTTTTGATGTTTTGAATTCATAGGTCGTTTCATCAAAAACGGCTTCTTTAATCAATGTTTTCAGTTCTGCCTTTGAAACATCATAGTCATTATCATTCAAGGCTGTACCTTCAATTGCTATGCCATCATCAGTAATATTATAATCAACCTTCTTTTTCCAGAACATGTCATTTATTGCATCTTCAACTTCTCCGGTACCTCCATCTTCAATCGTATAAGCTGACGGTCTGCCGTCGCCAATAACATAGTATTTTAAATTTGGCAGTGTATCAATATCTCCTTCTTCAAATTCCCCAAGAACATAATTCGATATATCCTCAGAGCTTTCAACCTTATTGTATCCTCCGTAAATTCCATATTTTTCAGCCCAAAAATCTCCTTTGCCGTACATATATACGGGAGATTCATAAAACCAGTCATACGATGAAGTAGCATTTGTATCAGCATCAACATGGTCTGATGGGCTTACTATTGCTTCAATATCATTATGTATATAAAACCTTCCCGCATCTTTTGAGATTGCATCAGCATCTGCTTTACTGTATCTGGTCAAAACATAATCATATCTGTCTCCATACGTTTTTACGTTATCAATACTGTTTATATCCGAAAACGAACTTTGTCCTGAAAACCTGTAGCCAATCACACTGCTTTTCATATCTGTGCATGTATCATTTAATGTAAATGAATAACATGATGTGTTTTTATTTACATATGTTTTAATTGGCCATACGAGATAATAATAATTCACCGCATCTGCCGGTGTTTCTCCCCATGCTTTATTCCAGCTTCTATATAATGTAGGTTTCTTTTTCTGCGTGTATGCAATTGTTGCATGTGTATCTATGCAAACGCCGTCTGCAGTTGCATCAGCGGTAACAGTAGAATTTTCATTTGTTGCATATACCTTCGCTGGAACATTTTCAGATACTGACATATCAGCATATTCAGTTGTCTCTTTTGTGGTCTCGTATGCAAACTCTATATAGCCAGAAGTTCCGGTTGGATATGATTTATAATTATAGATTGTTACCTTGTTGTTTTCTTCATCAATATCATATACAAAATCTGGAACATCATTTTCTGACAGTTCAGAACTCAGTCTGTACGGGCATTGAAACGTATCTGCCCAGTTTCCGTCTTTGTCTTTCAGTATATGTAACGGAACTTCTATTTTAAAGGCACCGACATCAGTAGAAAACTTTCCTGACATTGTGTACTCCGCGCGGTAGATAAATGAATGACCAGCCGCCGGGTCGGATGGATTCCATACAGTCTGGCCGTCAATATTGTCAGCTCCACTCACAAACAAAACCTTAAAATTATCTATAGATACAGGTTCAACAGAATCTCCAGGAGTGTTATTATCTGTTATATCAGTGCTTTTTTCTGCAGATGCAGAATCAATGACATCTTCATTTTGTCTGTCACTGTTTTCGCTATCTTGGATTTCGGTCTCGCCAATGGCCATTTTATCACTATCGTTAACAGTTAAATCGCCAGAGCTGTCAGCGTCGTCTTGATTGTCAACCATATTAGAATCACTCTCATCAGAATCTATATTATCGTTAACGGTTATATCTTCATTTTCAGAAGCATCTTCAGTATTATCACCACTTATTGTTAAATCTGTCATATCATCAGAATCACCATCGGTTTCGGAAGTGCTTCCATCAGCTTCAGGCATATCAGATGCTCCAGGTTCCTCTACGGTTATATCAGACAAATCTGAAATTGACACAAATGCAAAATCGCCAAGGCCTCCAGACGATACAAACGCAATCCTCTGCCTGCCGTCATCAGTGTTTTCAATTGTATAAGTAAGCTTTTCAGGTTCTCCGTTTTCAGCAATATGATACAGTTCTGCATTTCTGAAATCGCTCGCATCCTGCATAACAATATTTATTTTATAAGATGCCTGGTTTTTATTTTCAGTATTCAAGCTGAAACATTTAATTCCCCGCACGCTTGCGTTAATCATCTGCGATTTAATTTTTTCACAAATTTCTGTTTCTGCTTCTTTTGATAAGTCGTCAAACTGAAGAGCTCCAAGGGCATCAATATCATCTCCACTTTCATAAGAGACATTGATTTCAGTGTTCTGATTTTGGTAAAACGTTCCATTCCAGCTTAAAACACTTGACGTGCTGTCAAGAGCTTCCTGATTTGCAGTTTCGTTTGATACGTTTATTTCACCCATATTGTCTGTATTTGTGTCTTCTCTGAGGCTCTCTTCTTCACCAGCAACATCAGTTTCTACAACTTCATTTACTTCACCTGCTGCATATGCCGGCTGCGACAACAGCATGACACCAGACAGCAAAAGCGAAGCGACTTTTTTTAGCTTCATTTTTTGTTACCTCCTATATCATATAAGCACTACTGCTTTATATTTAATATGAAGAAAACCGCAAAAATTTTTCAAAATTTCTGCGGTTTGTATATCAAGACACTCTTGTATATGTATCAGCCACATTGTTTGGCATAGCCATACTGTTAAACTCATTGCCGTCAGAGTTAGCCCACGTTCCAGCAAGGCCGTACTCAGTGCCTACAAATGCGAATTTCTCACCAAGGGAAAGTGTCTTCAATTTATTCAGATTTGAAAAAGTCCAGTTCATATTTGTTACATTTGTTGTATCAAAGCTTGAAATATCTAATGACGTAAGCGTGAAACACAAATTGAACATATTACAAATATTCGTTACGCAATGAGTGTTAAAATTTGATAAATCAAGAGATTTTAATTTTTGACATCCATAGAACATCTGCTGCATGTTTGTCACATTTGATGTGTTAAAATTAGATACATCTATAGCCTCAAAACCGCATCTCTTAAACATGTTACTCATATCTTTTACATTTGACGTATCAAAAGATGAGACGTCAATAGATGCAAGACTGCTGCAGCCGGAGAACATCTCACTCATATTCGTAACTTTTGATGTAACAAAATTGTTTACATTCAACGATGCCAATCTTTTACATTGATAAAACATCATTCCGAAATTCGCTGTATTTGATGTATCAAATCCAGAAACATCAACACTTAACAGGTTTTCATCTTCAGCGAACATTCCGACAAACGTTGTTACTTTTGATGTCTTAAAGTTTGATATATCAAGATTTTTTAAAGCGGGACAATGAAAAAACATGTAGCCCATTATAGTTACATTTGAAGTATCAAAGCTGGATAAATCAAGAGATTCAAGCTTGTTGCAATAATTGAACATATCCCCCATATTCTTTACTTTTGCTGTGTTAAAACTCGATACGTTTATTTCTGTAACGTTTATACAATTGTGAAACATAGAGCTCATATATTTAACATTTGATGTGTCGAACGAAGACAAATCAATAGATGTAAATGAGTTACAGCCATCAAACATGCCAGACATTGCGTCAACCTGTTTTGTTACAAACATTGATAAATCCGTATTCGTTAAACTTTTACACCCCTGGAACATATACGCCATTGAAGTCGTATTGGATGTATCAATATTATTGAATTGTATATTTGTCAAGTTTTTCTTTAAACTGAACATATCTTGTGCTGAAGTATTGAATGCAATTTTTATTCCGTCAACCTGAGTGGAAATTTTCAAGCACTGATTATCAATCCACCCGACAACTCCGCCATCACCGTCAGCATCCATATCTATCACTGATACTCCATCAGGCATTTCTTCATCAGTAAATATAACTGATGTGACATCATCAGGAATCAGCTTGTTTACATCCGGGCCTTGTTTCAAAACAAAGGTAACAGACTTTGCATACAAGTCAATATCTTTATCAATTGTGGCAGATGGGATACCACTGGACGACACTTTTACCTGGTTTACGCATTCCGGTTCTGTATACCATAAGACATACGAACCTTTAGGCATCTTGTACTGTCCGCTCACGATATCCTTTGAGCTGTTAAATATCATTTCATTTTCGGTGGAACCGTCAGCAAATTTTAAGCCATTACTGTGGAATGTTACTGTATATCCCCTCACATCTTTTCTTGGTTTTGCCGTACTGATTTCAATATCGGGAACAGGCCTGTTATCATTTAGTTTTCTGTCTTTCCACTTTTTTGTAAAGGTGACCGTGCCTTCTTTTTTGGCATCCTTAAAGTTGTATACCAAATTCTCATCATTTCCTGCAGCATAAGCCGGGTTGCTACAAAAGCACCCGGCTCCAATCCCACAGGCAAAAAATATAACCGTTAGAAAAACTTTATTTTTTTGTAATCGCATTATCCCCCTCTCCTTTTTATTTGGCCAGCCCCAGCCGTTTAGGACAGGACTGGCCAGCAACTCAGTCTCATTTCATTTCTGTTACTTCCACCGACACCTTGATACTTTCCGGTGTCAGTTTCTCCGGTTCTCTTTTTCCTTCCTGCATTAAATATCCGGTAATATACTCCATGTTGTTTCCAAGCTTAAACTTCATGTCATAGCTTCCATCTAATTCAAATTCAGACTTGATATCAGACATCTCCTCCGCATCCCTGACAAAAATGATATCTGCCTTCTGCGGGTTTTTCGTCCACTCGCCGTTTGCCATAACATTAGCCTCAATCAGCCTGGACAGGGACATACCTTTTGAATCGCAGGTTCTGCCTACACGTTTCAGGACGCCATTCAGCCCTCTTGATGCTACATTGTTCATCGCCTGCTCGTTCATCCATAGGATTTCACGGTTGACGATATCAATCACATAAGGAGAAGCCTGTGTGCATTCGCTGTCAAGTACAAAGCGGTTTACAACAGTTGCGGGTTCAAATACCTCACCCATATCGTCAGATGTCCTCTTCATAACACCAAAGCAGGTATGAGGCTGCTCAGAAAACTTCTGGCATGTATAACTGTTAATCTGCGGAATAAGATACACAACACCGTCATCCTTCAGCTTATCAATATCAACATCAATAAACTCACCGCGGCCTTTGCCTTTTGCCGGGCCGCCATCCTGCACATCACCGGAATACACAAAACCGTTTCCGTTTTTACTTCCATTCCATCCGCAGAACCCAACAATATCCATGTTCTTATCGCAGAATGCAACCGTCAGGTCAATATCAACCCTTCCATCATGATATCCTGTCTTGTTGTTGATGTTAGTCCAGCCAACAAAGAAACGCATCTTTTCCCAGCTGTCATCAATCGGCATCTTGGAGCCAGACGTCATATTGCCAATCGCTCCGGAATTATCACGGATATCAACAGGGATTTTCACGTCATTTACACCTTCAGCCATATAGACCTTACCCATGCTGTCTTTTCCGGCAAACTTTTCAGACATTCCGTTCATTGCAGCATCAACAACATTTTTAATCTGTTCTTTTGTGAATGCTTTTCTATTCTTGTCTGTTGTTTCAACAACCTTTCCGTTCTTGCCTTTGAAGTAACGTTTTTCGTCGTCATGGTCGCGCTGCTCAACATTTCCGATTGTTCCGGTCACAGTCGCGATGCCGGCTTTTGCCGCAACTTCTTTCATAGCATTTACAACAAGGTCTTCTTTCCCCTGTTCAATTCCCATACGGTACAGTTTATCAAAGCGGCGCATAAAATCACCAGGCATTCTTGAAGCTTCTTTTACGGCTGCTTCAACATCACCGGCTTTGATTGCCTCTTCAATACGTCTTGCCGGACGGTCAATCTTCTCTTCACTCTGAATAATGATGATTGCACGCTTAACGTTATCATATTTCGGTTTTGCCCAGGCCTTATCTGTGATATGAAGAACGTTAAACAGCTTTTCCCATTCTTTGTCATGACCATGCATCAGATTAGACAGTCTTTCCCCACTACCCTTGTCCATTGCTGCCAGACAGTCCATCACAAAAGCACGGTCTTTTCGGCCAAGTTTAAATGATGGCATTGTCTTCGCGTCATCACGCAAAGGGATTGCTTCGTAAGGGTCACGGGCAGAGCCGTCCTTGCTAAGAGACTTGAATGCAGCATATCTTAAAAGGTCAGCAGGCTGTTTCATAAATGCGGCAGTATGGATTGCATTACCTGACAGTTCTTCCACCATCATCGCGCATGCGACAGCATTCTCCCTGTTCTTTGTTGATACATTCTCAATCAACGCATCAATGCTGCCAGGGTTTTCTTTTACATATTCCATAATGAATTCACGCTGCTCTTTTGAGTATGCGATGGCAGATTTGACCGCCATACGGAAAGTTTCATCAAGGTCTTCATTGCTGCCCTCAATCAGGATTCTATGCATAGGTGTACCGAGAAAAGGATAAGTCTTTTTCTCTTTCATATAAACAGACGGTTCAAGTTCAAGACCTGACAGACCATAGATAATCTGGTCAAGAAAATATTCTGCATAACTTCGTTCCATGCAGCCTTCAGGGAAGTCAGGATAAAATGGAGTAAGCTTCTTGCCAGCTCCAAGCACGTCAGAGAGCATTTCGTAGTTTGTCTTAAAAAATGCAATGATATCATCCTTATCGGCTTTAGCCAGATGTTTCGTCTGCTCTGTTGTCATCGGGAAACCGATTGACGCAAAATTAGCCGCAACGGATGCTGCCAGTTCAACATTGTTATTGTCTTTCTGTTCCGGGAGGATTACCTTGCCCTGCATTTCATAGTATTTTTTTAAAATATTTTTATTCATTCTTTTTCTCCTTTTCTAATATGCTTAAGCAGCAAAGCAGCCGCTTTACGGCTGCCGGCAGAGAATTCTTCTGCGAGATATGCTTCGTATCCCGAAGCTGCGAGCCGCTTTTCTAACGGTTAGAAAACCGCCTGTTTTTGTTGTCAGATATAATATGCTTAAAAAAATAAAAAGGAGACGGATTTTTGCGGATTTTTTTGTAATATTTTTTTTTGCAAAAAAAATAACGGTTAGAAAATTTCTAACCGTTAGATTTTTTAGCATCCAAATTCTTTTCTCAGTTCTTCCAGCTCAGCATCAAGCTCCTCTTCTGTTCTTCTGACACTTCGTCCAGCAAGTTTCTTTCCGCTGAACATTGCAATGTCTTTTTTTCTCTTTATTTTTTCAAACCTTCTGCTCTCTCTTGCCTCCCACTGATGGCGATACCTGCTTCCGGAGTTATCTTTCCAGCCGGTGGAGTGGTATCCTCCAAAGTCTTCATCAGGCCATATACTTTTGAATTCCTTATCCTTGGCTTTGACAAATTCCTTATATTCTTCCTCAGCTTCCATACCATAAGCAGCACGTGCTCTATGGATATATCTTGAATCTCTGCGCCATGGATAACACTTATGCTTGGCTCTGCCCTGGCGGCTCTTAATTGAAGCCATAATACTGTAATTCCATTCAATATGGCTAATATTTTTTGGAATAAACAAGAACGCAGCATCAACCTCTTTCTTAAATATCCTGACGTCAATGTTTGGTTGTTCCGGCGTATCAAGCCAGAACAGAAACTTGTTTACCTTCCAATCCATGTTGAGCTCAGTAACATGTAAAGATTCATCTATCACATTTTCATAACGACTTTTCCTTGAAAAACCATTAAGCGCCTGGTTCTCCATATACTCATTTCTGAACTCTCCACGGATAGGTTTGCCGTTCCAATTTACAACCTGTTTATGTGCACGGGCAAGAAACCTTATCAGCTCTTCTTTATTACCAAAGAAAATATCATTCGAAATGATATATATTTTATTTTCGGGGCCGTATCCAATAACCTCTGACAAATGAATTTTCGGCTGTTCGACTGTATAGATTTTCTGCATATTTTTCTCCTTTCTTTTCTGCATTTCTGTACATGTAATATGCAGGATTCCATAAGAAAACAAAACATTGTCTTTTTTTAGACAAAAATGTTTCACGTGAAACATTTTTTAACAATATTCGACATTAGGTTAGGTCAGAAAGATATATTATCTGTCTTCTCCTCCGATATCTGGCATTTCCATATCTTTAGTTTTAGTTTTTGTGATATCTTTTACTTTTTCTTTCATATCATGGTCTCTGAACGCTCTTATTGTAGCCCCTGTCATCATTCCTATATTAATCGCGTTCTTTAATGCTTTATTTGACAATCTTAAAGGTTTTCTTATAGCCTGTTCAGCGTCAATTGCAAACCCCATGCCTTTTTCCAAGTCCTGGCCATCATACATGTCGCTTCTTTTTCCACCGGCGATTGCCGCAGAAGTCTGCATTAATTCGTTTGCACTTTTTCCCATAGCGGCTGCAGAATGGCCAAGCTGCTCCATAGCAGCTCCTGTATGGCTTGGTCTTGCTGCCCCACTTTTTACCAGGTCTGAAAATGTCTCAGCGTCAAAATTTTTACCTCCATTTTCCCTGATATCGTTAAGTATGTCTTTTTTAATTTTAGCGTTCATCTTAGACTCATCGACGTCTCTTTTAATGGCACCTGGAATGTTAACAACACTTTCAACAAGCCGGCTACCTCTTTTTACAAAGTTTCCAGGCGTATTTGTTACACCTTCCATATGCATATACGCTCTTCTAAATTGCTCTAAATCCATAAAATCATCTCCTCGTGCATAGCACAATACAGGTTTTTCTAACGGTTAGAAAAACCTGTTATTTTTTCAGCCGGCTGATTTTTCAGCCTGCTTTCTTACAACATTAACTTTACCCCCTTTCTCAACAATGCATTTCTCAACATCATCTTCGTCAGGAAGATTAAACATGGAATCTTTCAAAATTCCCTCTAATATGCCCCTCAAACCTCTGGCTCCGGTTTTTCTTTTAATAGTTTCTTTTGCAATATCTTTTAATGCGTCAGGAGTGAACTCCAGTTCGATTCCGTCATACTTAAAGAACTCCTTATACTGGTTAACAATGCAGTCTTTAGGCTCTGTCAGAATCTTAACCATTGCTTCCTCATCTAACTCATTTAATGATACGATGACTGGCAGACGTCCGATAATCTCCGGGATTAATCCGTACTTCACAAGGTCGTCTGTTTCCACCTGGCTTAATGCTTCACTGATAGATTTTTCTTTTCCTTTATCTACATTCGCACCAAAGCCGATAGATGTATCTTTTGCGGTTCTTTTATTAATTATCTCTTCAAGTCCAGGAAAAGCTCCGCCGCAGATAAATAAAATATTCTCTGTATTGACCTGAACGTATTTCTCATTCGGATTACGTCTTCCACCGTTAACCGGAACGTTAGCGATAGTACCTTCAACCAGTTTTAAAAGCGCCTGCTGGACACCTTCACCTGCTGGGTCTTTTGCAGCACCAGAGCTTCCGCCGGATTTTGCAATCTTGTCAATTTCATCTAGGAAGATGATTCCGCGTTCTGCCTTTTCAACGCTTCCGTCAGCAGAACGAAGGAGCTTTGTTAAGATGGTTTCAACATCATCACCAACATACCCCGCCTCAGTCAGGGAAGTGCAGTCAGCGATTGCGAAAGGTACATCAAGCATCTTTGCAACTGTCTGAGCCAGCAGGGTCTTTCCGCTTCCGGTTGGGCCAATCAGCAGGACGTTACTTTTTGACAATTTGACGTCTGACTTGATGTCCATTCTTTTATAATGGTTATAAACAGCAATAGCGATTGAAATCTTCGCGCTGTCCTGGTCAATAATGTATTTATCAAGTTCTTTCTTGATTTCTCTTGGTGTCATTTTTTTATTGCGTTTTTTTGCTTTTGCCTTTCCGTCTGATTTACCTCTGACATCTAAAGCCTGTCCAAGCAGCTTTACGCAATCTTCACAGATATAATTTCCATTAGCAGAAGAACGGAAGCCCTTCTTAGGTGGAATGATTTTAGTGTTACAAAACTGACAAATTGCTTCTCTATTATAAGCTGGCATAATTATTCCCCTCCATTTGTTTTTTTATTTTTCGGGCGGTTTTACCCGGCCGATTTCGGTTTTTGCAAAGACTTTTTCTTTGCTTATTTCTAATATGCATGAAATCGCATGAAATGGGAAATTTTTTGCGGATTTTCACGACAGGCTGTAAGGCCAGAGAATTTTGTCGATTTCTAACGGTTAGAAAAGACAATATGTGCAATTCTAACCGTTAGAAAAATCATCTATTTTTGTCCATTTCATCAATAACGCTTTTGCCTTTCATATATTCAGGCCATAATTTCTCCGGCTCAAGTCTCGGCGCTTCGTTATTTGCTGTTCCAGCATTTGCAGCATTGGCAGAAGCATCAGCGGAAGATGAGACCGTTTCAGCATCATCTTCTTTTGTCTCTTCTTCGTTATTTTCATCCGGGTCACTGTCATCTGTACCGAAATCAACCACATCCATTTCGTCGTCATCTGCATGCTTTGCAGCATGATATGCTTTAAGTCTTGCCGCCGCGTCTGCCCGCTGCTGTTCAGTCAGCATTCGCTTTTTCTCCCTGATGAGGAGTAGGTCTTTCGGAGCTTCATATGTTTTTGACACGACTTCACCGTGCACCATTCCAACTTCAACAATTTTCCAGTTTTCGTTGTTCTCAACGTACCTGTCCAGTTTTTTCATGATGTTATATTCAGTTGTATAGATTCTCATTTTGCTTGAACCGTGAACCATATTGATATGGGTTTCACGCTCGTCATTTAGTAATTTTGCCATTGATTCTTCTCCTTATTTTTTTTGCTTATTTTTTTGGTTTGTTACAATATGCTGAATTTTATAGGAAACAGGACGGCTTTTTTCTAACCGTTAGAAAAAAATTACGACAGCGTATTGCTAAGCCAGACGAAGAGCACTCAAACTTTTAGCCTTGCAATAGTACAACCTGCCGGAATTCTGAAAAAATCTGCATATTTTTATATTTTTTATGTCATTTTTGTTGATTTTACGCGTCTTTAACCTTATAATCTATTATATAAAAAGCAAATATAGTTTTTATTTCAGAATGGAGTGTAAAAAATTGCAGGAAGAAAGAAATGGAATTACATTAACAATTTTGCAGGAAAAAGGCGGCTGCGGCAAAAGCTGCGCGATATTTAACATCGCTGATTATTTAAGCAAGAAGAAAAACGTTCTAATCATTGACCTTGACGGGCAGGCCGCAGATATTTCATATTTTTTATTCGGGAACAAAGTAGGAGACAGCCAGGACCCGATGCGTTCTGACGTTAAGACAATCATGCATATATTCAGGGGAGCAGACCCGAAAGATGTAATTGTTCCGGTTAAAAAAAATCTTGATATAGTTCCGGCCAATACTGAGGTAACAGGACTTATGTCTATACACAAAATCAAGACCTTCAAGGACTTCATCAATCAAATGCGAAAGAAATATGACTACATATTAATAGACGTGCCGCCAAGCCCAAACTGGTCACACGTATTATGTCTGTCTGTATGTGATTATGTAATGCCAATCGTAAACCCTGATGCAGCATCACCAAAAGCCATCATTGGATTGAATGACAGTGTTGAAGAAATCCAATCAACTTCAAACCCTTCGTTAGAATATCTTGGAATCATTATGAATAAATATAATGAGAGAACCAATATCGCCAAGACAATGCTTCAGCAAACAGAGAATATCGCCGAGCAGTTAGAAGTATCTCTTTTTGATACAAAAATCCACCAGAGCGTATTGCTTGAAGAGCATATCCTTTCACATCAAAGTATTTTTGAATATGCCGGCAAGAGCAAAGCTGCAAAGGAATATAAAAACCTGTCAGAAGAAATCATATCCAGGATTGCAGAGAGGAGAAGATAAGAATGGGGAAGCTTAATGTTCCAGCTGGTGAATATGCCATCAGCCCAAAAAGGAAATTCCGTGATTTAAGTGAAGAATTCATTGAAGAGAATAAGGACTTCATCGTAAAAATTCCGGTAAACGAACTTATCTACGATAGAGACAATGAGAAATATTACGGTGAGATAACGGACGAATCAGTTCAGGATATGGCGCTTGATATGTCAACTGACGGGTTCAAAGGTGTAATCATGGCATATCCGGTAACGATGGACGGACAGCGAAAGTACCAGATAGAATCCGGACACCGCAGATACACTGCAGCAAAATGTGCTGGCATCACAGAAATTCCAACAATCATAACCGAGCCGCCAAAAACAGATTCAGAGCGTGTAATCAGATTAATCAAGATGAACCTGCACGGTAGGCCAGACCTTTCACCAACAAAAAAGGCAAAGATAATCGAAGCCCTGATGGCAGCTCACAAGGAAGAACGCATAAAAGCAGGGCTGAAGGCGGACAACGCAACACTTACTGATATTGTCTCAACTGAGATGGAATTGTCCACAAAAAGTATCGATAAGTACAAAGCTTTATTGAAATTAGTGCCGAAACTGCAGGTTCTGGCTGATTCCGGCATTGCATTCTCAGCGTTGATACAGGCAGTTACGCTTCCGGAGGACAAGCAGGAGATGCTGGCTTTTTCAATCAATTCTGAAATTTCAGAATCCGGAATCGATAATATTTCAAGACAATGGGTTATAAACAAGATTGAAATCCTAAGACGCGAATTCTATGACGAACCAAAGCAGCCAAAGAAGATAGCAAAGCGCCGTGATGGTTCAAAAATCATCACGAAATGCTTAAAGGATTTTGACGACCTGGTAAATGGCAATGCCGTATTTAAAGAGAACGAAAAGCATATAGCGGTGGAAAATCTGAAAAAGCTGCGCGAGAATATAGACAAAAAGATTGATGAATTGTCAGAGTAGGAGAGAAGAAAAAAGGAATGCGATATGCATTCCTTTTTTCTAACCGTTAGAAAAACAAATCAGCTGCGATTTAACAGTACTTTTTCATACTCATCAAAATCATACTGGCGCTGCTCAAAATTATTAAACTGGTTCTTCTTTTCTTTTTTGACAGGCGTGGCGTATCCTTCTTTAATAGCCTTAATCATAAATCCTACCAGATTTTCAATATGTCCAGCCAGTTCTGCAATATGATATGCTGTTTGTATTTTTTCAAAATCATATTCAGCCGTTTCACAGATTGACTTGATATCTTTTATACTTACGGATTCTTTTATTAATTCTTTTACCTGGACATACATTTCAAATTTTTCATCTTCACTAAGACCAGATTCTTGCTCTTTTTTTGTTTCTAATTTTTTCTTATCTTTTCCACTGTTTAATTCAACATAAAATGTGATACCATATACCTTGCCGCCTTTTCCGCTTTTAACAGGTTCATACGAAACAGTCATTCCACACTCGGGGGTATTGTTGATTTCCGTAACGGCTACATTTATGATACGTCGTTTAAAATCTGTCCAGCTGTCATAACTTTTTTCAGTGGAATATTTCATCGCCTTATCGTAATCAGGATGAGGCTGACCTTTTAAAATCTTTTGAACCTGTCGGGTAGAAGAGTCTACAACGCCAAGCGTAAACTTTAATTCATTGATACCGACTTCAACTTTAAAATGTTTTCCATCTGATTTTTGAGGCATCAATTTTGCATTTCCAACTTTTTTCTTTGTATAGCAGCATGAATATAATAATTCATGGAGCTTTAATGTGTATTTGTTTTTAAATTTTAGCACTAATGGCAAGTCTAAAATTGTAAATTTTGTTGACGGGTTTATGTATGGCTGCAAATCATTATTAATCTTGACAGTAAAAACGGAATTTTCATACTTTACAAGGGTAAACAAAGGCAGGAAGACAAACCTTTCATTTTCATTATCCTCAAAGCCAATAGTAGTAGCAGCCATTGAGACAGCCACAGGTTTTAGCTGTGTATAGAAGCTTCCACTTTTATTTCCAAGCAAATTTCTTAACTCATTTGCTTTAATAGAACAGATTGTACTTCCATCTTTTTCATCTGTAGTTACATACTTTTTATGCTGAATCCTGGCAAGAACGATATCAAGTATCTTTAATTCTATAAGAGAAGCCTTATATTTACTTTCTATAAGTAAATTTGCCTTTTTAAATGAATCGTCCAAGGATTCGTAAGACACGACTTCTTCATTTGTTATAACTTCTATATTATCATCAGTCTTTATACTGCTCATTTTTTCACTCCATTTTGTCCGTTAAATAAAAATTGGCACTCCAATTTGTCCGTTAAAAGATAGCGTAAGATATATTTAAGTACGTCAAATACGTCATCGACGGACGTAGAAATCGTGGCCAAACATGCCGTTAGGAGAGGATTACTGCAAGCTGTCTGACTCTGAATAATTAGTTGTCCTTCGGTCAACCGCAAACTCCAATTTGTCCGCTAAATGCAAAAATTCACTCCAATTTGTCCGTTAAATAACATGTATAGAATAACAGACAACCCTTTAAAAAGCAAGCATTTTTATATAAGAGAAAACGCATGTTCTTTTTCTTATTACGGACAAATTTGATTATTTTTACGGCAGCTTTTATTTAACGGACAAATTTGATTATTTTGTATCAGCCATTATTTATTTAACGGACAAATTAGATGTTCGTAAAGCATCAGATTTGTCCGTTAAATGCTTAAAAGCATCAATTTTGTCCGTTATATACATATATTTAGAGTTAAAAAGCATCGGATTTGTCCGTTAAATATCATATTAATCAAATTTGTCCGCTAAATAAGCTGTCCAAAATCCGTCAAATCCATTCATATTCACAGATAATCAAATTTGTCCGTTAAATAAAGCCCACGGCAAATCCACTGTTTTCAAGGCTTATAACGGACAAAATGGAGTTTTTTGATTCTGCAAAATCATCAAAAGCATCAAATTTGTCCGCTAAATAGGAGGGCAACGGCATTTTTCGTTATTTCGCTCCAATTTGTCCGTTAAATGCATTTTTAGACCTGTTTTTAATCAAATTTGTCCGTAGAATAACGCCTTTTTTATGCCTTTTTTGTGGATAACCTCATTTGTCCGCCATAAACATCATGCATGTCCAGTTCTTTATATGGAGTTATCCACACTATAAGCGAAAATTTCTAATCGTTTTTATCCGCAAGCTTACTCCAATTTGTCCGTTAAATAAATCCTGCATATCCTGTTGTTTCAACCAATTTGTCCGTTATATAATGTCGAAAACCTTGAATTTACGGGGATTTCCGGGGGAGTAAGTAATTAAGAAACTATTGTTGTTTTTTATATATAATAAAACAACCGCAACACACAGAGCAACATACAGAATGGGAGAGAAGAGGTATACAAAAATTATATGGCGTTGTTGTGCAAAATATTGAACAGATTGAAACAGTAAAAAATAGTGGACGCTCTGGGATTCGAACCCGGGACCGACCGGTTACTTGCCAGTTCTGCGGCAAAGCCGCATCACTGGCTTCTCACGCCTTCGGCGTTGAGCCGGTTGAGCTGAAAAAATAAATTCAGTTTCTACCAGCAATCTTTGCGAATGTGTTTGTTTTCCAAAAAAAAAGTAGTGGACGCTCTGGGGTTCGAACCCAGGACCGACCGGTTATGAGCCGGTTGCTCTGACCGCTGAGCTAAGCGTCCATAAAAAGATATACCATATTTAGTTTTTTTGACCATAAGTCCGGCTCATACCTTCCGGTTACTTGTCAGCTCTGCGGCAAAGCCGCAGCCCTGACTTCGCGCGCCTTTGGCGCTGAGCCGGTTGCTCTGAACCTCTCAGCCATCAACTGCCAAACATTCCGAAGAACATCCAAACAATATCAGAACCTTATCTTTTGCAACAAACCCAGAATGAGCGAGAAGGACATTCCAGAGAGTATCCGCATCGGCCAGTCCAAATATGGGCATGCCATACCCAGACGGTGGAGGTTCATATGAACAGGTTCCACTACGCAGCATCACGAGAACCGGAGCCCTCGTTCTTCCGCATAGCTTTCCCTGTTACTGCTTTTTCGATACCAAAGCCTGCAACGGGCAGGAGAGAGAACGTCTCTCTTACTTAGCTTATATATAATATGCTAAAAAATTCCCCAACTGAATCATTTTTCCAAAAATTTTTTTTTATTTTTTCTTTCAGGCGGGCTTATGCCCGCCAAACCAGACAAACATCAGCATTCAGCCAGTTAACGCAATCGTTAGCGGCATCCTTGTATGCAGGATATTCTTTGCCGCTTGGAGAGCAATAGGAGCCGTTTCCGGTCTTATGCACCAACAGCGGTACCAAATCCTCTACAGGCATCAGCCTTAATTTGTCCAGGTTTCTCATTTTTTTACACATTTTTTTCTTCCTCCTTATCGCTGCATCGGCATCTTTCTGAATCTTTCTCTCTCGGCATTAATCCCGGATGGGAGAGAAGAGCAGAGCGTCTGCAGTGTTCTTGTCGCCCCGTGCATCCGGAGCTCGTCCTGTTCGTTTCTGATTGCTGTTTTTGTTGCCTCATCGATAAATGCAAATTTGTCTTTAAGCATATTTTTTCTTCCTTTCTGCAGCTTTATTTTTTTGTTACATATACAGTATGCGGGAATTTTGAGGCGTGGATATTTTTTTGCGGATTTTTTTGTGTGGTGAATTTGTCGGAAAAACACGGAATTTGGATAGGAATTTGGACTATATACAAAAAAGCAAAGCTGCACTTGTTGCCAAGCGGTTTTTGCAGCATGAAAACGAAATCGCAAGGCTGAACATAATGCACGAACAGGGGGTTCAGTCCAACAGGCAATTTGTTGCCGGATGTAAGTTTACAGGTTTTCGTTAATTTTTTTGTTAATGACAAAACTTGCTTGAAGCTTCATGCAATTCGTGAGTTTTCTTTGTGCATAAAACATTTATTCAAAATTTTCAATGTATTTCTGAACAAATATTACAAATATGGCTCAACATATCTTGGATTAATGTCAATCGACAGCCAACCTGTAAATGTATATAATTAAGTCAAATAAATATAATATATAAGTAATATATATAAAAACCAGTATATTTTGGCATATATATTGTAGTTTTCAGACATCTATTGGAAAAATCTGTGTTTGTCGTATAGATGGGAAAACTACTATTTTTGTGTCTGTTCGCATATTCGTGTGAATGTTGTCGATTTAACCTTAATGTGTACAATGTCTAAACTTAACCTTGTACAAAGCATTATTTTAAGACTCATGCTGCTACTTTGTACAAAATTAGGTTTAATTATTAAATCTGTAACTTGTACAAAGTAGAATGTTTTAACTCTAGTTTGTACAAAGTAGAACTTTTTTATTAAATATTAAAGCCATAACTTGTACAAAGTAGAATGTTTTAACCTAAGTTTGTACAAAGTACTCTGTTTTAAATCATACATTGTACAATATTTTTATTAATCTTGATATCTATCAGCACATTTAGCACTCATTTTTCATATCTGTATACAACAAAATTATTGCATCCACTTACCTTGGTCACATAATATTCTGGTAAATAAATATCTTTCCATCCAGTATATCCATTTATGAATTTATTTGTGCGTGCTAATTGTTTGTATTTATCATATAAAAAATCGTATTGGTCGTCAATGATTTTTAATGCAATATTTATTCCGTTTACATCTGATATTTTTGTGAAGTTTTCTGGTATGTTTTCTCCAAGATATGCCAGATGCATGTCTTTAATTCTACGGTAATTGAAAATATAATTTCCACCATTATTATTTAACCAATCTGCTCGAAGCGCATCCCTGAATCTGTTACAGCTTATAACAGCATAAATAAAACTGCAGCATAATAATTCCTTCTGCTTGTAACTGATATCTATATTTATATCTCCAGTATAAAATGATTCTGGATTTTTTTTGATAAACGATTTCAACCCTATCTGTTCTGCGCTTTTACATATTTTGTAATACAGATATCGGTCTATGTAATATTGTGGAAAACGCAGGCTGCCCTTTTTTACTAAAGGTGGTATGTAAAATTTATGATTGTCTTCCAATATATCGTATGGAAGATTCATAGTATTAAACCATTCTGTAAATTTCTGGTCAAATTCCACAGGAGTATCATGACAGTGATTAACAGAAATAATATGTGCTGTTTTGTATTCACTGTTAATCAACGGTTCTATCTGATACTTGTAATCAGTTTTATAATGCCTTGTTCTCACTATCGGCAAAAAATAATCATATTTAGGGATTTTTATCTGGCTATAAAAAGATGGCTGATTTATTCTATCACATGGTAATATGCTATTTGCCACATTCCATTTTCCAGCTGTTTGGAGGTCGATATACAGACTTGCTATTTCATATAACAAATCAGTCTGTATCAGTGTCGTTTTGTGAAATGGACATATTTTTATACCAGCGATATTATGTAACAGCGAATGATAATTTTCTTTCATGCATTCTGGACAGTATGAGACTTTTTTATTAATTTGCAAAGATTCCTTCTCTTCTATTCCACCGTTACGGAAGAGAAAAGTCTGTTCTAAATACCAGTCAGGAAGTATACTATCATATAACTTTTGATAACAGTCGATATGTATCGTAGAATCAGAAAACATCATTAATCCAGGACAAAATACGGGCACATTATATGTCTGGCGAAGCCCAAACAGACTTAAAGCCTTTCTCCCATTAAGGACATTTACTTTACAAAAATTACGCAATATACTGAACATGGATTCATATGGCCTTATCCATTCTTTTCGCCATGTATATGGGCTTAAGTAAGAAACATAAGTGTCTATGCCGGGTTTGTTTAATTTGCGCTTATTTACACCTTTTACGTTCATATTCATCATCAGATTCTCCATATCCTGATATTTTGATACTTGCCATCAATTCACTTACACTAGGAAAATATACAGGGTCAAAACTTAGTATTCCATACATATCTAAACATACATTAAAGCTGTCGATAAAATACTTCATTGGGATATCGTCTGCAAGGATGTTATATTTTGCGCGCACATTCTGAAAAGCATCCCAGTATTCATCTGCAAGGGAATAAAAAGTTCTGTCGTCAGCATGTGGAAAATAAAATTCCCGTATTGTTTTATCCGCTTCGATAAAGTTTCGTGTTCTGACATAAAGCTTGTCAAATGCTGTCAGACAAAATGATAACTCCTGTTTCGTACGGATGCCAAAAAACTGTTCCTCGCAAACCATAAAGCGGCCAACAATCTGGTCTTTTCCACATAGCTTTAACTCATTTTTCAGATTTTTTAGTTCTCTGGTTCCAAACAAAAATGATACAATATGAATGTCTTTACATTTTAGATTATTATATAAGTCCATCAACCATGAAAAGTCAGCTTCGTTTAATTTCCATGCTTCATCAATAAATATAACAACTTCTCGGTATGGAGTATCGGAAGCTCTTATAATGAGTTCATTTAGCACCCGTTCTTTTAGAAATAGCGCAGTATCACGTTTCGGGCATGAAAGTCCCATTGCCATCAAAAGAGAAGCGTAAAAGTTCTTTTCAGTAGCTGGGTGGTCTGTAATATTCCAAATAATAACCGGAAAATTCCCGCCGAATTTTTGTTGGATACTTTTGGCAATATACTGGACGGCATATGATTTGCCAATCCTTGCTCGTCCCCATATACAGGCTCCGGTTATGCCTATCTTAAGCCATGTATAAACTTTTCGTTCTAATTCCAGAATGCTTCTGGTCGCGATGACAAATCTTACTGAAGATATATAGCGTAAAGTTATGCCGGAAAGCTCATCTGCAAATTCTTTTTCGTTTTGTTGGTTTAATATTGTATTTTCCATGTCTTTTACCTCTTATCCCCAAACATCAGGTTATATAATTCATACGGTGTAAGGTCTTTGATATCTTCATATGCAAATTCTTTTTCGTTTTTTGAAGAAGCTTTAGTACAATTTTCCTTATTTTGGGTCTGTTCTTTTTGTAACTCAGAGTAAGTTGGCTTTCCTTGCTCTCGCCTGACAATATCAGCCTGAGTTGCTGCTCTCCTACTCTTTTTTCCTTTGGCATTGAGGTGTTCTTCATAAGTTGTAATTGACATATTGTAGTCCTGTTTCTTTCTCCCCTGTTCTCTGGCAAACTTTGTGGCATTTTTTCGTGTTTTGACAGAATGCGATTTTGTTCCAAATTCTCCTCTCGCAACAAGAGTATCAATAAAGAGCCCATCGGAAGTATATGCCTCTACTGTAGAGATATCTTTGGGATTATAAATGATGGTGATAGTTTGTCCGATATAGTTCCCTGTCAGGGCAAGCTTATTGCTGCGGTATTCTGTTCCCATGAAATTAATATAAGCGCGTTTTCCTGCTTTAGTTCCACCTACAACTTTACGGGTATCTGTTCGGAAATTTAGTTTTTCCACAACAGATATCATAGTTTCATCGGCCATGGTTGGAGTCATGCCAGCTTCAAATATTTTTTTTCGCATACATTCAAGCGGGGAAAGATTATCAATGCCACTGTTGGGTGTATTGTTATATTCAGCAATCAATATCTCCAAAAGTTCTGTAATTTCATCGTAAGTAATATCATATTTAATGGATGCAGCTTCTGGCTCTTTCCTTTTTAAATCATTGATGTTACTTCCTGTTGTGGATGGCAACTTATGGAAACCTCGCGTTTCGAGACTGCCAAAAAAACGTTCTATGATACCGCGTGTTTCAGGAGTCGCAACAGAACCAAAATTAATTGCAGATTTTAAATCATCTACAATTTTCCTGATTGTGTTATCGGCTAAATGTGACTTCGCATTATCAAGCATAATCGTATCAAAAAGAGCATACTTCAACTCAGGATAAGCCAGACTATAATACCCTCCATTCGGAGGATATTTGAGGCCCCTTATGTTAAGCTTTATTTCTTGGTGCGGTGTTATAGAATTTTTTAGTGCTTCTATGACATCATACTGATTATAGGTGAATTCCTGCGATACAGAATACCCAAGAATACATCTGGTTGCTACGTCAATAACTGCAATAAGCCATGCGCGTGTAGCAATTGTTTTATTTATTGTGCCGTCATTGTTTACTATTTCGATATTATAAATCATATCGATAATGTGCCCGTCTATCTGTACAGTATTAAATGGTGCAAGGGCATTATAGGCATGTCTCTTTCCAAGACCAGTAGAGTAAATTTTTTGCATAGCATTTGCATTTTCACGTTTAGCCTGTTTATTAATGTTTTCAGATTTAAGCTTTTGTATATATTTACAAAGTGAGACATATCCACGGTTTTCAGTATTAAATGGGTATTCATGTTGCTGGATACCGATGCGCAGGCATTCTAACAGAAATTTTTCATGAAGCGTTGTTAGATTCATATTTTTTTCTAATGTATATTTTTTATTACCAAAATAATTACCGTCTATAAACTCCTCTAATTCAGGATGCTCTTTTAACAATCTTGAAAAGTTTCCTACACCGGATGTTCGCCGACGAATATTAGGAATCAAAGCACTATATCCGGTCACTCCTGATTCCGAGATACCAATACATTTGTTTATCAGAGAGGGCAATCGATTATGCAGAATGCCTGTTTTTAATTCAATATCTGACAATTTGTAGCCATCAATGTACATATCCACGGCTTCTTTCCTTTTTTTATACAAATCCAGACTATTTTCGGGAATCACCTCTACAGGAACTTCATGCCATTGCTGACGCATAATCCGAAGGTCATAGATATTATATTTCTTAGATGCCACAGAATATCACCTCCGTTTTGTTGGTGAGGCAATCGTTACAGATATCATCAAATTTAATAATTCCTCTGTAATAAAGGTCTGACAGATAGTCCAACGTTTTGTTTATTTCAAATCTTCCACTTTCAGATAGCAGCCCTATTGTGGTTCTTTCAATTTTTGAAAGATATGAGATGATAGCTTTATCGGCCTCTTTGGATTCAATATGAAATCTCCTGGCTTTGGCAGACAAAACTGATAAATTGCGGATGAAATATTGACCCTTTTCAATATCTTTATCTGTACGTAAAACATATGGAAAATCATTCTGGAGGCACCACATTTTCTGAATTTCTATCTGTTCTTGACTACGTTTTCCTTTTGGAGAGTCAGAATCCAGTTCCTGTTGATATTTTACTTCCTGAAATTCTTCTCTTCCATTTTTGTATACAATGTATACGTCAAAAATTGTCTTATGCTCTTTTCCACTAACAAATACCGTAGTAGAACATGGCTGTTCGCAATAATATACAACCTCTGGATTCATTTCCAGTGTAAGAAGGTTTTCATAATAAATTTTAAACCCGGAAACCCCACACCCTTGGGTATGGGGAGGAGGG
>OIWK01001039.1_pt1 | contig 28214 bp, 21 predicted proteins | sample 1587401 | NCBI WGS metagenome assembly OIWK01 (sample SAMEA3888911, study PRJEB22519) | human gut metagenome | biome: human gut; feature: human-associated habitat; material: faeces | place: Denmark | collected 2009 | reverse complement strand
CGTCGGCTTCTTCCTCGTCTTCGCGGCGCGTCCGACGCCCGCCCGAGCCGCGCTCGTGGGTTTTCTCTTCGGACTCGGCTGGTTCGTGCCGGGACTCTCCTGGACGATGAACTCCATTGCGGTCTACGGGCGACTGCCCTGGGCCGTTGCGGCGCTTGCGCTTTTTGTACTGGGCGCCGTCCTTTCTCTCTTTCCCGCCTTCGCCTGCTGGATTGCGAAGAAAATCGGCGGCGGAAGGCTCGCCACCGAGCTGCCCGCGCTCGCAGGCGTCTGGACCCTTGCGGAATGGCTCAGGGGCGACGCGCTCGCCAATTTCGGCTGGCTCATGCCGGGGTACGCCGTCATCGACACGCCGCTTGCGGGCTGGGCCCCGCTGGGCGGCATCTACGCGGTCACGCTCGCACAGCTTCTCTTCGCGGCGCTCGTCGCCGTCGCGCTCAGCTGTCGCCTTGCCTGGCTTGCGGTGCCCGTCATCGGTGCAGCGCTCATTGCTGGCACGGGGCAAGTCTCCCGACAGCACGCCTGGTCGGAGCCGTCCTCCACGGTGGACGTGCGCATCATTCAGCCCGCGCTGCCCGTGGTCGACGCCTATACGCGCGCCAATCCCGCACAGCGCATCGAGGCGCTCTTTCCCGCCGCCTTCAAGCCGTGGCCCGCATCCGACAGGCCCCGACTGCTGCTGACGCCCGAGGGCATCGTGAACGTGCCCGTGAGCCGTCTCGGCAGGGAGGCGGCAGGCAGGCTCGTGCTCCTTCAGGAGAAGACCGAGGCAAGGGTGCTCTTCAACGGCTTCCGCAAGGACGGTCCGCGCTTCTTCAACACCTCCTTCGTTCTGGACGAGGGGCAGATCGCCTACAGGCTCGACAAGCGTGAGCTCGTGCCCTTCGGCGAATACGTGCCTGCAGGCTTCCACTGGTTCGTCGAGATGATCGGCATTCCGATGTCGGACCTGATGCGGGGCGACGCCGTGCAGCCGCTCCTGTCGCTCGGAGGGGCCGATGCGGGCATTCTCATCTGCTACGAAAACCTCTACGGCAGCGTGGTCCGCACCTTCTGGCAGTCCCGCTCGCCCGACTTCCTCATCGTGACGTCCAACCTCGGCTGGTTCGGACGCTCCGTGCTCGGACAGCACCTCACGATGAGCCGCATGCGCGCGATGGAAAGCGCAAGGCCGCTGGTGAGCGTGAGCAACACGGGCATGAGCGCCCTCGTCAATTCGAGGGGCGAGATCGCGGCCATGCTCAGGACCGATGGTCCCGATGCCGCGACCATGCCGCTTCTGGGCGCCACGGGCTCGCCCACGCCCTATGTGAGGCTCGGCAGCTGGCCCGCGCTGCTCGCATCGCTCGTTCTGGCGCTCTGCGCCGTGCTCGTCCGCTTAGGGACAGCCAGAATCCGAGCGGGCAAGGTAAAGGGCTTATAATTAAATCTTTGAGCTCCCGTTTCCGTCAGGAAAGGGAGGGCTCCCTCATTTTTTGAATCAACAGGCGCCGACAAGAATCGGCGGCATAGAGAATGATTACCTTTCAGGAAGTAATCCTGCGCCTGCAGGAATATTGGAACCGCCAGGGCTGTGCTTTGCTGCAACCGATCGACTTGGAAGTCGGTGCCGGCACGTCCCATACTGCGACCTTTCTGCGGGCTCTGGGGCCGGAACCCTGGCGTGCCGCCTACGTTCAGCCCTCGCGTCGTCCGAAGGACGCCCGCTATGGTGAAAATCCGAACCGCCTCCACCAGCACCACCAGTTCCAGGTCGTGCTGAAGCCGGCTCCGACGAACATCGTCGACCTCTATCTGGGCAGCCTTCGCGCGCTCGGCATCGACACGGAAGTCAACGACATCCGCTTCGTCGAGGACAACTGGGAAAACCCGACGCTCGGCGCCTGGGGTCTCGGCTGGGAAATCTGGATGAACGGCATGGAAGTGACGCAGTTCACGTACTTCCAGCAGGTGGGCGGCCTTGAATGCAAGCCGATCACCGGCGAAATCACGTACGGTCTCGAGCGCCTGACGATGTATCTGCAGAACTGCGACAACGTCTTCGACCTCGTCTTCACGACGTGGACCGATCCGGACGGCACGGAACGCAAGCTCACCTACGGCGACGTCTTCCATCAGAACGAAGTCGAACAGTCCGTCTACAACTTCGAGGCCAGCGACTGCGAGAAGCTTCTCAAGCAGTTCGACTACTTCGAAAGCGAAGCCAAGCGCCTGATGGACCTGAACCTGGCCCTGCCCGCCTACGAAATGGTGCTCAAGGCCGGCCACACCTTCAATCTGCTTGACGCCCACGGCGCCATCTCCGTGACCGAACGCGCCGCCTACATCGCCCGCATTCGCAACATCTCCCGCTCTGTGGCCCAGAGCTACTACGATTCCCGTGAACGTCTGGGCTTCCCGATGCTCGCCAAGTCCGCGGAATAATGCGAGTGGAGGAAAAGAAGAAAATGACGAATTTGCTCGTTGAACTGCAAACCGAAGAACTCCCGCCGAAGGCCCTCGAAAAGCTTTCCGAAGCTTTCGCCGCCGGCGTCGAACAGCATCTTAGGAACCGCGGCTTCCTCGCCGAAGGATCCGTCACCACGGCCTACGGCTCTCCGCGCCGCCTCGCCGTGCACATCTCGAACGTGCTTGAAAAGAGCCCCGACGAAGCCTTCACGCAGAAGCTCGTCCCGGTGCGCGTCGGCCTTGCCGCCGACGGCTCCGCCACGCCGGCTCTCGTCAAGAAGATGAACGCCCTGGGCATCACGTGCGACGTCGCCGAGCTCAAGCGCGTCAACGACGGCAAGAATGAACAGCTCGTCTTTGAAGGCGTCCGTCCGGGCATCGTGCTCGCCGAAGGCCTCCAGACCGCTCTCGATGCCGCCGTCAAGAACCTCCCGATTCCGAAGGTCATGACCTACCAGCTCGCCGACGGCGAGACGACGGTCGCCTTCGTCCGTCCGGTCAAGCATCTCACCGCCCTCTACGGCGAACAGATCGTTCCGGTCAAGCTCTTCGGTCTCAACGCAGGCCGCATCACGCGCGGCCACCGCTTCCACACGACGGAACCGGTCACGCTCTCCTGCGCCGACGCCTATGACGCCGAGCTCAAGGCCGCCAAGGTCATGCCCTGCTACGCCGAGCGCCGCGAACTCCTTCGCAAGCTCCTCACGGAGCGCGCCGCCCAGATCGGCGGCACGGTCATCATGCCGGAAGACCTTCTCAACGAAGTGACCGCCCTGACCGAATGGCCGATCATCTATGAAAGCTCGTTCGAAGAAGAGTTCCTCGCCGTTCCGGAAGAGTGCCTCATCCTCACGATGCAGCTCAACCAGAAGTACTTCGCGCTTCGCGACGCCGAAGGCCGCCTGATGAACCGCTTCCTCCTCGTCTCCCAGCTTGAGGCCAAGGACGGCGGCGCCGCCATCTCTTCGGGCAATGCCCGCGTCGTGCGCGCCCGTCTTGCCGACGCCAAGTTCTTCTACGATCAGGACCGTCAGGAAAAGCTTGAGACCCGCGTTGACGGCCTCAAGCACGTCGTCTACCACAACAAGCTCGGCAGCCAGGCCGAACGCATGCTCCGCGTCAAGACGATGGCCGGCCTCTTCGCCGACCTGATCGGCGCCGACCGCGCCAAGGCCGAACGCGCCGCCATGCTCGCCAAGGCCGACCTCCGCACGCTGATGGTCGGCGAGTTCCCCGAACTCCAGGGCATCATGGGCGAGTACTACGCCAAGTATGACGGCGAAGCAGAGGAAGTGGCGCTTGCCATCCGCGAGCACTACCAGCCGCGCTACGCCGGCGACGCCCTGCCGTCCACCCCGGTGAGCCTCGCCACGGCCCTCGCCGACAAGATGGAGACCCTGATCGGCCTCTTCGGCATCGGCCAGATGCCGACCGGCGAAAAGGACCCGTTCGCGCTTCGCCGCCACGCCCTCGGCGTGTTGCGCATGCTCATCGAAAAGGCCCTGCCTGTCAGCCTCAACACTCTGATCGATGCCGCCTGGGAGGCTGAAAAGGCTGTTCCGGGCGTGACGGACCACCGTGAAGAGCTTCGCCAGTTCTTCCAGGACCGCCTGCGCGTCATGCTCCGCGATGCCGGCTACACCACGCTCGAAGTGGACGCCGTCCTCGCCCTGAATCCGGAAAAGCTCGACGAGCTTCCGAAGCGCCTCGCCGCCGTCCGCGCCTTCATGGCGCTGCCGGAAGCCGAAGCCCTGACCGCCGCCAACAAGCGCATCGGCAACATCCTCAAGAAGATCGAGGGCGAAGTCCCGACGGTCGTCAACGAGGCCCTTCTTGCCGAAGACGCTGAAAAGCAGCTCTTCGCCGCTATCAACGACGTCGAACCCAAGGCCCTTCAGCACTTCGCCGCCGGCGAATACGAGCAGATGCTCGCGACACTTGCCGTTCTTCGCGGTCCGGTCGACAGCTTCTTCGACAACGTCATGGTCAACGCCGAGGATCCGGCCCTGCGCGCCACGCGTCAGGCCCTTCTGAAGCGCCTCTACGACGTCATGAACAAGGTTGCTGAAATCGCCCGCCTCGCCAAGTAAGCGACGTGCGCCGAAACGGCCCTTTCGAGGGCCGTTCAACAGGGATCCAAAACGGTATGATTTCGTTTTGGATCCTTTTTTTATCCGGCTCTGCAGGCCGGACATTCCAACATGAATCTTCTTCGAGGCTGGCTCTTCTACATCGTCCTGAGCTTTTCGATTCTGGTCCTTGCGGTCTGCGTGCTCTGCACGACGCCCTTTGCGAGCGTGAAGTGGCGCTATGAGGCCATCTGCCGTCCGTGGGCGAAGTTCGTGCTCGCACTGCTTCGCGTCATCTGCGGCATCAGGCTCGAGATGAAGGGCATGGAGAACCTTCCGCCCGCCGACACGCAGGCGGTCGTGCTGATGAAGCACCAGTCCGCCTGGGATCCGTTCTGGCTCGGCGCCTATCTTCCCGCGCCCGCCTGCTTCATCTACAAGCGCTCGATCAACTGGATTCCGGTCCTCGGCTGGGTGGTCTGCGCCATGGACATGCTGGCGATCGACCGCAGCAAGGGCCGCTCCGCCTTCGAGGCCTTCATGAAGAAGGGCCCCGTGAAGCTCCGCGAGGGCTTCTGGATCAGTCTCTTCCCCGAAGGCACCCGCGTGCCGCCGGGAGAGCGCGTGCGCTACAAGACGGGCGGCGCCCGCTTCGCATGCCAGAGCGGGACGCCCATCGTGCCCGTCTGCCACAATGCAGGCCACTGCTGGCCCAAGAACTCCATCGCCAAGCAACCCGGCACGATCACCGTGAGCGTCGGCCCCGTCATCGAGACGAAGGGCAGGGATCCGCATGAGGTGACGGCCGAAGTCGAAAAATGGATTGAAGATGAGCTTGAACGAATTGATGCCTGAAGCCGGCAGGGGGCTGTCTCTTCGATTGACGTCGCACCAGAGGGCCGTGACGGCGGAAGACGGCGAGCGCATCGAATATCTGTTCCAGCCCTCCCGACGCCACAGGACCCGCGTCATCCTGAGCTACGATGGCAGGCAGGACAAGCCCGTGGTGACGGTTCCGTACCGCTATGCCGGTCCGCAGATGCTGAGCGATGAATTCGTTCTTCAGCGGTGCGATGAAATCATTCTTCAGAAGAGGGAGTGCGTCAGGTGGATGCGGGCGCAGACGCATGCAGTTCTGGACGCTGCGTACTGCATTGCAGGCGGCAGCGGGTACATTCTCTACCGCGGCAGGAAGACGGCCGTTGCGGTCGACGCGACGGCGAAGACTTCGTACGTCGACGTGACGGGAGACGACGCCGTCATTCGTCTGGCGCTGCCGCAGACATGCTCGAGGAAGGAGGTCGACAGGGCGTTGCTAGCCCTTTTCAAGGCGCAGGCCAAAACGGTGCTGGGCGACCTGATGGAGGCCTATCGCGGCAGTGCGCGCCACTGGCCCGCGTCGTGGAGTCTCTCAAGCGCGAGGATGAGATGGGGATGCTGTACGACGAGGAATATGATCAGACTCTCCTGGAGGCTGATCTTCCTTGATGATGCGGTCGCCTCCTACGTGATCGCGCACGAGCTTGCGCATCTCGAGCATTTCAATCACTCGAAGGCTTTCTGGAAGGAGGTGGAGAGGCTCTGCCCGGACTGGCGGGTACAGCTCGCCAAACTCAACGCGGCGAAGGTGCTGCCCGAACTGGAGGAGGTCGGGCAGTGAGGCTCAGACGGCGTCGGCGTGATGCGGCAGATTGGCCGCCTCGCGTGCCAGTCGCACGAAGGCCGCCACGTCGAGCGTTTCGGCGCGTGCGGCGGGATTGACGCCCGCGCGTTTGATCGCGGCGTCATCCATGAGGGTGGAGAGCGCGTTGCGCAGCGTCTTGCGGCGCTGCTGGAAGGCGAGCGCGACCACTTGGGAGAAGATCTCCATATCGACTTCGGGAAGCGACTCGACGGGGCGCGGCACCATGCGTACGATCGAGGACGTGACCTTGGGCGGCGGCACGAAGGCGCCGGGCGGCACGTCGAAGAGCTTGTGCATGACGTAGCGGTACTGGAGCATCACGCTCAGACGGCCGTAAGTCTTGCTGCCGGGTTCGGCGACCATGCGGTCGACCACTTCACGCTGGAGCATGAAGTGCTGGTCGATGACGCGGTCCGCAGCGCTCATGAGCGCGAAGAGGAGCGGCGAGGAGATGTTGTAGGGCAGGTTGCCGATGATGCGCAGGCGGCGGCCCTCAAGGACGGTCGTCCAGTCGAGTTTCAGGGCGTCGGCCTCGATGAGCGTGAGCTCCTCGGGGGAGAACTGCTCGCGCAGAAACTGGGCGAGGTCGCGGTCGATCTCGACGGCGGCTTCGTGGCCTGCGCAGGCGATGACTTCGCGCGTGAGCGCGGCCTGACCCGGGCCGATTTCAATGAGAGCGTCGCCCGGCTTCGGGTCGATGCCGCGCACGATGCGCTCGATCCAGTGGCGGTCATGAAGGAAGTTCTGACCGAAGCGTTTGCGGGCCTTGTGCCCTTCAAGCCATTCTTGTTTCACGGTTCTTCGATAAAAAGTGTGCTAATCGGAGGGCGGAGATCATGCTCGTGTCGTCCGCCTTGCCCTGTCCTGCGATGTCGAGCGCAGTGCCGTGGTCGACCGAGGTCCTGATGTAGGGAAGCCCGAGCGTCACGTTGACGCCCTCGGCGAAGCCCACGTGCTTGAGGACGGGAAGTCCCTGATCATGGTACATGCAGAGCACGGCGTCGTAGCGGTCCCAGTGGCCGGGCACGAAGGCCGTGTCGGCGGGCACGGGACCGTCGGCGTGAATGCCGCGGCTGCGCGCTCTTTCCAGAGCGGGCGTGATCGTGTTGATTTCCTCGTGGCCCATGTGGCCATTTTCACCTGCGTGCGGGTTGAGGCCCGTGACGAGGATGCGGGGCTCGGCCAGACCGTAGTCGCGTGCGAGCGCCGTGTTGAGCGTGTCGAGCACCTCGTCGAGCAGCTCGCCCGTGATGGCCTCGGAAAGCCTGGCGATCGGCAGGTGAGTGGTGGCGAGGGCCACCTTCATCGCGTCCGTGCGGGCGTTCGACGTGAGCATCATGACGACGCGCCTGACGCCGCAGAGATCCTGGAAGAACTCGGTGTGGCCTGTGAAGGGCACACCGGACTCGATGATGATGCTTTTCTGAACGGGCGCCGTGACGACGGCGCTCCATTCGCCTGCGGCGGCGCCTTCATGAGCTGCGCGCAGGATGTCGAGCACGTAGGCCGAGTTGCGGGTGTCAAGCCTGCCGGGTTCGGCAGGCGCCCGAAGCTGCACGTGACGGATGGAGACGTGCGCGGGCAGGGGCCAGGCGATGCCGAGGCGGCGGGCCTCGGCTTCAAGCAGCGTGCGGTCGCCGATCAGGAGGATCGGGTCGGACACGGCGGCTGCGGCCTTGAGCGAGACTTCCGGTCCAATGCCGGCGGGCTCGCCGGTCGTGACGGCAACGGACCGGAGTTCAGTCATGGTTCGCCTCAGTAGTGGCTGTCACGGATTTCAACGTAGGCGCGGTCGCGGAGCTCGCGCTGCCAGTTGTAGACGGCCTCGCCGAGCTTCTTCTCGCGAAGCTGCTGTCGGGCGGCGATGCGCATGCGCTGCGGATTGCCGTTCTTTTCCATGCGGCGCTCGATCACCTGGATGAGGTGGTAGCCGAACTGGGACTTGATCGGTTCGGAGACCTCGTTGGGCTTGAGCGAGTTCATGGCCTTTTCGAATTCGGGCACGGTGTCGCCGGGCTGGAGCCAGCCGAGGTCGCCGCCGCGGGTCGCGCTGTTGTCGACCGAGTGCAGGCGAGCCATCGTGGCGAAGTCGGACTCGCCCGCGTCGATGCGGCGCTTGATGTCGTTGAGGCGGTGGATCACCTCGCCTTCGGGCGTGATGTCGCTCACGAGCATCAGGATGTGGCGGGCGTGGGTCTGTTCGACCGGGCCGCCGGCGAGCTTGAACTGAACGCCGTCACGGGTGTCGGAGACGCGCATGACGTCCCAGGAGTCCTTGCCCTTGATGATGTAGACGCCTTTCCTGGGGGATTCCTTGAGCACGTCGGCCATGACGTTGGGCAGCGACTGCAGGTTGCGCCAGCCGATGTCACCGCCCTGCAGCGCGTCGGAGGCGCGCGAGTAGGTGGCGGCGAGCATGGCGAAGTCCTCGCCTGCGCGGGCGCGCTCGGCGATCTCCTCGGCATGCTTCTTGAGCTTTTCGGTGTTGTCGGGATGGTCGATCGGGATCAGGATGTGCTGGATGTGGAATTCCGTCGTGTTGCCCGTCGTGAAGCCGGCCTGCTCGGCGAGGTAGGCGTCGATTTCACTTTCGGGAATCTGGATCTTGGCGTCGACCTCGCGTTCGCGCAGGCGCTGCGTCGTGATTTCGTCGCGGATCTCCTCGCGGAAGGAGGAGAAGGAGACGCCGTCGGCCATCAGACGCTGACGGAGCTGGTCGACCGACAGGTTGTTCTGACGGGCGATCTGCTCGATGGAGGCGTTGACCATCTGGTCGTCGATGCGGATGCCGGTTTCGCGGGCGCGCTGCTTGATGGCGCGTTCGAAGATCAGGCGTTCAAGCACCTGGGCGCGGAGCTGCTCCATCGGCGGGAGCTGGATGTTCTGGCGGCGCAGGTTGATGGCGACGACGTGCGTGCGCTCCTGAAGCTCGCGGTCCGTGATGACGTCGTTGTTGACGACCGCCACGATGCGGTCGAGTTCGACGTTGCCGGCCTGCGGCTGGACGACGGGAGCCGCCTGCGCAGATTCGGTAACGGCCTGCTCGGCGGCGAAGGCGGTGCTGAGGGCGGCCATGCTCATCGTCAGCACGGCAATGGTCTTGAGCTTATTCATAGTAATCGTACTGTCCAATCTTGTCGGGAACACGGGTGGTGGTCTGATAACCCTTGATGTTCCTCTGGAGTTCAGAAAGCGGGCTTGTGCCAATACTACCCAAGCCGTTGAGCTCGAGTTGTAAGAAGAAGTTGGTCTCGTCGTTGTTGGACGTCGTCGTGTAGCGCTGTGCGGCAAAACGAAGCGTCCAGCAGTCGTGTAGGTACTCGACGCCGCCGATCATCTCGATGGGCTTGTCCTGCAGGAGCGAGTAGTTGTAGCGGAAGAGGCCGAACAGACGGTTCGTGATCGGCCACTGGACCGCCAGGTCGATCTGCTTGATGTAGTCGTTCTGATAGTCCGTGTAGTCGCGCTCGGACGAGTAGTTGTAGCGGTAGTAGAGGCCGACGAGGGACATCGGGCGCGGCTGCCACCTGACGCCTGCCTTGGCCTTCACCCAGCGGCTCATCGCCGAGGAGTACTGGCCGCTCACGTCCGACGTGATCGAGCGCGTCAGACGCGCGCCCACGCTCGCGAGCAGGTCGCTGCGAACGTCGGTGCGAAGCGGGCTTTCGCGCATCTGGGCCCGGCGTGTAGAAGTTGACGCGCTGGTCCGAGAAGTAGTTGCGCTGGCCCACGCTGGCCTTGAAGAGCTCGAGGCCGCTCGTCTTGTCGATGTAGCGGGTGGTGAGCACGCTCGTCAGCTGGTTGGCCTCGCTCACGCGGTCGTAGCCGGAGAAGATGTTCTCCGAGAAGAGCGTTGCAAAGTTCAGGTCGGCGATCGTCGTGTCGAAGACGGGCAGGTCATCCTGATTGCGGTACGGCACGTACGCGTAGTAGACGCGCGGCTCGAGCGTCTGGTACGCCTCGCGGTTGAACCAGACGGCGTCGCGGTCGAAGACGAGGCCGGCGTCAAGGCTGAACATCGGCGTCGTGCGGTGCGGATCCTTGTTGGTGAAGCGGCCCCCGTCGCGGTCCAGGTTCTCGAGCTGGTACCAGGTGCCGAGGAAGGTGCCTTTGGGCACGACGAACCAGCCCGCGCCGCGCATCGGATAGGAGACCGTCTGCTCGAAGACGAAGCGGTCGCCCGTCGTGAACGTCGGATGCTCGAACCTCGTCGCCTCGATGGTCGTGCCGACCTCGAAGCCGTAGAAGTCGCCGTTGTAGCCGTTGAAGGTGATCTGGGGCACGCGTTCGTACGGCTTGTAGTAGTCGATGTGGTCGAAGGTGAGCGCCTGGTTCTTCTTGACGTTGATCGACGTGTTCCAGTACGTCTCGTCGTAGCGAAGGGCGTATTCCTGCGGCAGGACGGTTTCGGAGGACTCTCGGACGTTGCTCGAGAAGTCGCTGATGAAGTCATCGTCGGAGACGCGGTTGTAGTCGACGAAGGCGCTCAGCTTGTCGCGGCGCCAGCTCATGTCGACGTGCAGGCTCGAACGGCTGTCGTCCATCTCCTTGTCGTCGGGCATCAGCGCGTAGTCGACTGTCGTCTCGAAGTTGTTGTAGAGGAACCTGGCCTCGGTGTCGAGCATGACGCCGCGCTTGGTCATCAGACGGGGCGTCAGCGTAAGGTCGTAGTTGGGCGCGATGTTGAAGTAGTACGGGACCGCGAGGTCGAGGCCGCGGGTCGAGCTCATGCCGAAGGTCGGCACGAGGAAGCCGGAGCGGCGCTCACGGCTCACGGGGAAGGAGAACCACGGGGAGCCGAAGACGGGCACGCCCATGAAGTGCAGCGAGGCGTTCGTGCCCGTTGCCGTCTGGTCGTACTCGTCGATCTCGAGCTCGTTCATCTTGATGAACCAGGCTTCGTCGTCGCGCTTGCAGGTCGTGACCTTGGCGTCGTCAAAGACGGTCGATTCACCCGAGATGAAGCGGATGTTCTTCGCGCAGCCGCGGATGTTGCGCGGCGCATATTCGTATTCGGCGTCCGACATGTCGCCCGTGCGCGGCGAGATCTTGAAGCGCATGGACGGACCCGAGAAGGAGGCGCCCTGGCGCGAGATGCGCGCGTTGCCAACGGCCTCGACTTCGTCGGTTTCCTGCGTGTAGGTGATTCGGTCGCCCTTGAGGACGGTGCCGGCGCGGCGGATCTCCGCGTTGCCGTAAAGGTGGAGCTGGTCTTCGGGGTTGCCTTCGATGCGGTCGGCGGACACGAAGCTCGCGGCGTCCGAGTCGGGCGTTGCGCGGGACGGATCGAGCGTTGTCACGGATTCGAGGGACACCACGCTGCCTGTCTGAGCGGCCGGCGCAATGGAGGTGTAGGCCATGGCGGCCAGCGCGATGCTTACGCTGATCGCGGTCTGTCGGGGACGCGGGAATGACATGAAAAAACGGTGAGAGTGACAGCCTGTGGGCAGGCCTATAAAATGACGTCAAGACAATTGAAGGATTATAAAGCCCCGTCATTCCCGAGGGGCGCCGCGCAGTCCATAAAATCCCTGCGGGCTTCAGATCCTTCGGCACTAGAGGACGACGAAAACATGACGAACAGCGCGGCCGCCTCCGCCTTCGGGCAGTGGCTCCAGAGCATTTCCCCGAAATATCAGCTCGATCTGACGACGGTAAGCCGTGCAGGCGCGGACGCTGGCTTCAGGTCCTATCACCGCATTGCCGCCGCCGACGGCCGCAGCTTCATCGCCATGAATGCCGAGGGCGAGACGCCCGAGAGCTTCGCTTCCTTCATCAAGGTCGACGGCCTGCTGAGGAACGAGGCGGGCCTCAACGCCCCCGAAATCTTCGAAGCCGACACGGACCATCGCTTCATGCTGCTCTCCGACCTCGGCAGGGAGACCTATCTTGACGTCCTCAACGAGGACAACGCCCGCGAACTCATGGACCGTGCCACCACGGCGCTCGTCGCGTGGCAGAAGATCTCCCGCCCGAACGTGCTTCCCGCCTACAGCCGCGAGGTCCTGCAGCGCGAGCTCGAGCTCTTCCCGACCTGGTACGTGGGCCGCCACCGCGGCGTCGAGTGGACCGAGGAGCAGCAGAAGTGGTGGAGGATGACCACCGAGGCCATTCTCGACACCAACTGCCGCGAGGCCCTCGTCTTCGTGCACCGCGACTTCATGCCGCGCAACCTGATGGTCTCCGATCCGATGCCCGGCATCCTCGACTTCCAGGACGCGCTCTACGGTCCGCTCAGCTACGACATCGCCTCGCTCCTGCGCGACGCCTTCATCTCCTGGGACGAGAGCTTCGTGCTCGACACCACGATCCGCTATTGGGAGAAGGCCCGCAAGGCGGGCATCCCCGTGCCCGCCGACTTCGGCAACTTCTACCGCGACGTCGAGTTCATGGGCGTGCAGCGCCATCTGAAGGTGCTCGGCATCTTCGCCCGCCTCAACTACCGCGACGGCAAGCCCAAGTACCTTGAGGACACGCCGCGCTTCATCCAGTACGTGCGCAAGACGGCCCGCCGCTACATCCAACTCTCGCCGCTCACGCACCTCATCGACGCCCTCGAGGGCTCCGAAACGTCCTTCGGCTACACCTTCTGACGGTCATGCGCGCTCTGATCCTCGCGGCGGGGGAAGGCCGCCGCATGCAGCCCGTCACGCTCACGACGCCCAAGCCCCTCGTCGAGGTGGCGGGGACGCCCATGGCTGTTCGCCAGATTCTTGCACTCAGGAAGGCGGGCGTCGAGGAGATCGTCCTCAACGTCGCGCATCTCGGCGACAGGATCGTGGAGACGCTTGGAGACGGCTCCGCCTGGGGCGTGCGCCTGCGCTATTCAGTCGAGGGCCGCACGGCGGGCGAAGCCCTCGAGACGCTCGGCGGAATCGCGAAGGCGCTTCCGATGCTCGATGACGGCGACGGCGCATTCATCGTCGTCGCGGGTGACATCGTGACCGACTTCGACTACTCGCGCCTTGTGCGTGCGGGCCGCGCTCTCGCGGGCTCGGACGCAGTTGCGCACCTCGTGCTTGCGCCCAATCCCTCCTACCATGCCGACGGCGACATGACGCTGGATGAGCTGGGACTCGTCCGAAGGGAGCCGAGGACGCACACGTTCTCGAGTCTCGGCGTCTACGGGACGTCGCTCTTCGAGGGCGTCGTGCCTGTTCGTGCAAAGCTCTTCCCGTGGCTCTGGCAGTTCTGCGAGGCGGGACGCGTCACGGGCGAGGTGTACGAGGGCATGTGGTTCAACGTGGGCGATGTGCGCGAGCTCGCGCTTGCCGAGGCGCGAATTCGAAACCAAATGGAAAAGTGAGGGCACGGCAGGGCCTGTGCGCCGGTCGTGTCGGTAAAATGTGGCGGTCGGGCGCTCCCCGTGTGCAGAGCGCCCCCCGAATAACGTGAGAAGAGAGTGAAGCTCGGTCCCTACGCCGTCGATGTTCCCGTCATGCTGGCCCCCATGGCCGGCATGAGCGATCTGCCTTACCGCGAGATCTGCCGCGCCCATGGTGCGGGATATGCGGTGGGCGAAATGACGACCTGCCAGCCGCAGTTCAGGACGAGCCGCAAGAGCGCAACGCGCTGGGCCTGTGACGCCGAGTTGGGACTGCGCGTCGTGCAGCTTCTCGGAGCTGATCCCGCCATGATGGCCGACGCCGCCCGCTATGCCGAGGATTCGGGCGCGCAGGTGGTCGATATCAACATGGGCTGTCCCGCCAAGAAGGTGCTTCAGACGGCGTGCGGCAGCGCGCTCATGAAGGACGAGGCGTTGGTGGCGCGGATTCTCGAGGCCGTGTGTGCGGCCGTCTCCGTGCCCGTGACGCTCAAGATCCGCACGGGCTGGGACAGGGAGCACAGGAACGCGCTCGCCATTGCGGGCATCGCCGAGCAGACGGGCGTCGCCATGCTGACGATCCACGGCAGGACGCGCGAGGACGGCTTCAGGGGCGAGGCCGAGTACGAGACGATCAGGACCGTGAAGGCCGCCGTCTCCATTCCCGTCATCGCCAACGGCGACATAGAGTCGGGCGAGAAGGCAAGGCGCGTGATGGCGCTTACGGGCGCCGACGGCGTGATGATCGGCAGGGCCTCCTACGGCAATCCGTGGATCTTCTCGGAGGTCGGCGCCGCCCTCGGCCATCTTCCCGAAAGGAAGGCGCCGGGGCTTGAGGAACGACATGCGGTCATTTGCGACCACATGCGCCGTCATTTTGACTATTATGGCGGTGCTAGAGGTGCCGTGACCTTCAGGAAGCACCTGAGCCATTATTTGAAGGGGCTGCCGGGCTCCGAGGCGTTGTTGGGCGAGTTGTTCGCCACGTCCGATGCGGACGTCCTCGGTGCGGCCGTCAGCCGTTATTTTGAGAGGTTGCAGGATGACGAGCAGGGACTTGGATGACAAGGCGATTGTCCGCCGTAAGCCTGAAGCGCCGCAGATCAGGCTGATCAGGCAGGCGAAGCAGAGAGTCAAGCTGGGACTTGACTTCGAGGGCGTTACGCTGGAAAGCCTGGCGAAGGACATGCCCGAGCTCAAGGCGGGCCGCATTGAAGAGGCCGTGATCGTCCAGCTCAACCAGTACTTCCAGCAGCTCGGCGGTTCGCAGCCGCATCCTCTCTACAGTCTGGTCATGGAGACGGCGGAGCGTCCGTTGCTCATCTACGTGATGAAGCTCTGCCGCAACAACCAGATTGAAGCCGCAAAGATTCTTGGCATTAACCGAAATACTCTGCGCTCGAAGCTTCGCATTCACAAGCTTCTGCCCGGAGAAAGTTCATAAGGAAATAGGCAATGAAGAAACAGGCTCTTATCAGCGTGTCCGACAAGACCGGCGTCGTGGATTTTGCCCGCGAGCTCGTCGCTCTCGGCTACCACATTCTCAGCACGGGCGGCACCGCCAAGCTCCTCACGAAGGAAGGCGTCCCCTGCCAGGAAGTCGCCGACTACACGGGCTTCCCTGAAATGCTCGACGGCCGCGTCAAGACGCTCAACCCGAAGATCCACGCCGGCATCCTCGCCCGTCGTCCCGTCGCCGAGCACATGGCCGCTCTCGAGGCCCACGGCATCGACCCGATCGACATCATCTGCGTGAACCTCTATCCGTTCGAACAGACGATCGCCAAGCCGGACTGCACGTTTGAAGACGCCATTGAGAACATCGACATCGGCGGCCCGACGATGATCCGCGCCGCCGCCAAGAACCACGAGTCCGTCGCCGTGATCGTTGATCCGACCGACTACGCCTCCGTCGTCGCCGAAATCAAGGCCGAAGGCGGTGTCACGGCCGCGACGCGCCTCGCGCTCGCCAAGAAGGTCTTCGCCCATACCGCCCGCTACGACGGCATGATCACGAACTACCTCACGAGCCTTGACGAAAACAACCAGCGCACCCGCTTCCCGCAGGTCCTCACCCGCCAGTGGGAAAAGGTCCAGGACATGCGCTACGGCGAAAATCCGCACCAAGCTGCCGCCTTCTACCGCGAATCCTCCGTTGCGCCGGGTCTTCTCGCCGGCTATGAACAGCTTCAGGGCAAGGAACTCTCCTACAACAACATCGCCGACAGCGATGCCGCTTGGGAATGCGTCCGCTCCTTCGAGGCTCCCGCCTGCGTGATCATCAAGCACGCCAATCCGTGCGGCGTCGCCGTGGGCATCAGCTCCGCCGAAGCCTACTCCAAGGCCTTCCAGACGGACTCCAAGTCCGCCTTCGGCGGCATCATCGCGGCGAATCGCCAGGTCACGCTGGAGATGGTCGAGCACATCAACGAGAACAAGCAGTTCGTCGAGGTGCTCATCGCCCCCGAGCTTCTCCAAGGAAGCTGTCGAGATCTTCGCCGCCAAGAAGAATCTCCGTCTTCTCACGGTCGCTCTCGGCAAGGCCCACAACGACTTCGACTTCAAGCGCGTCGGCGGCGGCCTGCTCGTTCAGACGCCCGACAACCAGATCTGCGCCGAAGGCGCCCTGCGCTGCGTGACGAAGCGCCAGCCAACGTCGTCCCAGATCGCCGACCTGATGTTCGCCTGGAACGTCGCCCGCTTCGTGAAGTCCAACACGATCGTCTATGCCCGCGGCGGCATGACGCTCGGCGTCGGTGCCGGCCAGATGAGCCGCGTCGACTCCGCCCGCATCGCCATGCTCAAGGCTGAAGAGGCCGGTCTCTCTCTCGAGGGCTCCGTGGCCGCTTCCGACGCCTTCTTCCCGTTCCGCGACGGTCTCGACGTCGTGGTGGACGCCGGCTGCACGGCCGTCATCCAGCCGGGCGGCTCCATCCGTGACGACGAAGTGATCGCCGCCGCCGACGAGCGCGGCATCGCCATGGTCTTCACGGGCGAACGCCACTTCCGCCACTAAGGCGGTCCCGAGGCGCGGGGAGCCGTGAGGCTCCTGCGCCTCAAACGCAGCGGTGAGCGGCGTTTCGACGCCGCCTCCGCGTACCGAATGCAAGCCGCTCCCCGACGGGAGCGGTTCCGTGCTTACAAGGGAGTCATCCGTGACCAACTTCAATCCTTCCCGCCGCAGAGTGCTGTGCGCTGGCGTGCTTGCAGGCGCCTTCACGGCATGTCCTGCGCTTGCCGAACTTCAGGTCTCCATCACGGGCGTGGGCGCCAATCAGCTCCCGATCGCCGTCAAGGTGTTTGAAGGCTCCGGCGCCACGGGGTTCGATGCTGCGGCCGTCATCGGAGCCGACCTTGAGCGATCCGGCGCGTTCCGCCTGATCCCGACGGGCGCCGAAGGCGAACCCGAGAACCTTGAAAAGCCCGCGAGCCTCGAGGCCTTCGGCAAGCTCGGCGCGAACGCGCTCGCCGTGGGCCGCGTCAGCCGTCTTCCCGACGGCCGCTGGGAGCTCACCTACTATCTGCACAACACCGTGACGGGTGCGCTGACGGACTCGGCCGTCTTCACGACGTCGGGCAACGACGTGCGCATGTGCGCGCACCGCATCGCCGACCGCATCTACACGAATCTCACGGGCGAAGGCCCGATCTTTGCGTCGAAGCTCGTCTACGTGGCCCAGCTCGCCCGCAACCGCTATGAGCTCGTCATCAGCGACAGCGACGGCGGCAACCGCCAGGCCGCCCTTCAGTCCCATGAACCGATCATCTCCCCCGTCTGGTCTCCCGACGGCAAGAAAATCTCCTACGTGAGCTTCGAGGACCGCAAGCCGATCATCTATGTTCAGGAGCTCGCGACGGGCGCCCGTCATGCGATCTGCGCCTTCCGCGGCAACAACTCCGCGCCGGCCTTCAGCGCCGACGGCGGCACGCTTGCCGTGGCGCTCTCCCGCGACGGCCTCACGCAGATCTACCTGATGAACGCCAACGGCACCGGCCTGCGCCGCTTTACGAAGAGCTACGGCATCGACACCGAGCCGTGCTTCTCGGCGGACGGCCAGTGGGTCTACTTCACCAGCGATCGAGGCGGCGCTCCGCAGATCTATCGCCAGCCGCTCGCCGGCGGTCCCGCCGAGCGCGTGACCTTCGGCTCTAGCTACGCGATCAGCCCGACGGTCAGCCGCGACGGCCGCTATCTCTCCTACATCTCCCGCATCGACGGCCGCTTCCGTACGGCCGTGATGGATCTCACGACAGGCCAGAACACGCTCGTGACCACGACCGACCGCGATGAATCGCCGTCCTTCGCGCCCAACGGCCGCTTCCTCGTCTATGCGACGGAAGTCAACGGCCGCGGCGTTCTTGGAACGGCCTCCGTCGACGGCAGGCTCTCGACGCGCCTCACCGGTCTGGGCGACATCCGTGAACCCTGCTGGGGACCGATTCTGCCCTGATGAAGGGCGAAAACCAACGACAATCAACCACAACACTGTTGCCAGGAACACAAAATGTCCTTTTCGTGGAAAATCCTCGCTGCCTCCGCAGCCGTTGCCGCTCTTCTGAGCGGCTGCTCGTCCGTCTCCCTTGACGAAAGCGCCAAGGACGGCACGCTCGCCGGCCAGACCGCCGGCAGCCAGACCCAGGCGGTGAATCCGTTCGCCGATCCGAACAACCCGCTCTCCAAGCGCTCCGTGTACTTCTCCTTCGACTCCTATGAAGTCGAAGCCCAGTACATGCCCGCCGTCGAAGCCCACGCCCGCTGGCTTGCCGCTCATCCGAACGTCAACATCATCATCCAGGGCAACACCGACGAACGCGGCGGCCGCGAGTACAACCTCGCCCTCGGTCAGAAGCGTTCCGAAGCCGTCAAGCAGCGCCTGCAGCTCCTCGGCATCCCCGCCGAGCGCATCGAAGCCGTTTCCTTCGGCCGTGAAAAGCCGGTGGCCTACGGTCACAGCGAGGAAGCCTGGGCCCAGAATCGCCGCGCCGACATCGTCTATCCGACGGAAGTGACGTCCGGCAAGGCCGCCCAGTAATCTCTGGACGCATTACCTGAGACGACGGCCGGACGCAGCCCCACGGGGACCGCGGCCGGCCGCCTGCTTTTCGAGCCCGGCTCGTGCACGGACACGAGCGGCTTCTTCGGAGAAATTATGAATTTGAACAAGCTGATGGTTCAGGCCTGCACGGCCGCGATCCTGTCGGGCTCCGCCGCGGGTGCGATGGCCTTCGCGGACGACGATGCTCGCCGCGCCATTCTTGATCTGCGCGCACAGGTTGCCGCCCTTGAGGAACAGCTCAAGAACGCACAGATTTCGTTTGCGACGCGTCTCGACAACCTGCAGAACCAGAACCGCCTTCTCACCGGTCAGGTCGAGGAGCTCACGAATGCGATCCGTCAGGAAAAGCGCAGCACGCGCGAGCTCTACACCAGCATCGACGAGCGCCTCGGCAAGTTCGAGCCGCGCGAAGTTGAGGTCAACGGCGAGAAGGTCATGGTTCAGCCTCAGGAGCAGGTCGCCTACGACGCCGCCGTCGAGCTTCTCAAGGCGGGCGACTACAAGAAGGCCGCCGCCGCATTCAGCACTTTCGGCGCCGAGTGGCCCAAGTCCGCCTACGCGGCCGACGCCGTCTACTGGCGCGGATCCTGCCTCTTCGCCCTTGAGCAGTACAAGAGCACGATCAACGTTCAGAATTCGCTCATCCGCAGCTACCCGAAGCATCCGCGCGTGGCCGATGCCATGATCTCCGTGGCGTCGTCCCAGGCGGCGCTCGGAAACGTCAAGGCAGCCTCTGCGACGCTCGCCAAGGTGATCAAGCAGTATCCGAATTCGGACGCGGCCAAAACCGCCGCCCAACTTCAGAAAACTTTGAAATAAGTCGACGAGAGCACTCAAATGCAGCCTGTCCTGTCATAGGGGCAGGCTATTATTTTGTCGGGTGAAGAGGGGAAAATGTCGTGGATAGCCGCAAAATATGAGCAGAAGCGGAATTTTTAGGTTGTTTCACTTACCGAAGCCGTTTCTACTGGCCTCACAGAGTTGCTAGAATCACCATCGGAGGTGTCGCCATGGATTTGGCGGCACCTTCAGTACCTTATAACTGCCCGGACAATTTCGTACCCCGTGGAGTTTTTTAGCAAGAAGGACTTATGACTGAATCCAAGCAAATTTGCGGCGCCGACCTGCTCCGCAACCCGCAGCTCAACCGTGCCGACGCCTTCACTCAGGAGGAGCGCGACGCCCGCGGCCTTCGCGGTCTTCTGCCGCCGGCCGTTTCCACCATGGAGCTGCAGGTCAAGCGCACGCTCGCTTTGCTCGACCGCTGCCCGACGGCTCTCGACAAGTTTCTGATGCTCGACAGCCTGCATGCGACTGACGAAGACCTCTACTTCAAGATCCTGATCGACTACATCGACGACTACATGCCCGTGGTCTACACCCCGACCGTCGGCGAGGTCTGCCAGAAGTTCAGCCATATCTACCGCTATCCGCGCGGCGCCTTCATCTCGATCAACGACAAGGGCCGCGTCCGCGAAATCATTGAAAACTGCCCGAACGAGGAAGTCGACGTCATCGTCGTGACCGACGGCCAGCGCATTCTCGGCCTCGGCGACCTCGGTATCAACGGCATGGGCATCCCCTGCGGCAAGCTCTCGCTCTACACGGCCTGCGCCGGCATCGCCCCGGAAAAGACGCTTCCCGTCACCATCGACGTCGGCACGAACAACCCGGAATACCTGAACGATCCGATGTACCTCGGCCTGCGTCAGGAACGCGTGACGGGCGAAGCCTACGACGAACTCATCGAGGAATTCGTCACCGAAGCCCGCCGCCGCTGGCCCAACGTCCTCATCCAGTTCGAGGACTTCGGCAACAACCACGCCTTCGACCTTCTCGAACGCTACAAGGACAAGGTCCTCTGCTTCAATGACGACATCCAGGGCACGGCTGCCGTGGCCGTCACGGGCGTCTACTCCGCTCTTCGCGTCACGAAGCAGAAGCTTGCCGATCAGCGCTTCCTCTTCCTCGGCGCCGGCGAAGCCGCCACCGGCATCGCCGAACTCCTCGTCGACGCCATGGTCGCCGAAGGCGTTGAACGCGAGGAAGCCCTCAAGCACTGCTTCCTCTTCGACTCCAAGGGGCTCGTGACCTGCAACCGCGGCGACAAGCTCGCCCACAACAAGGTTCCGTTCGCCCACGACGTCGAGAACTGCAAGACCTTCATCGAAGCCGTCCGCGCCCTGCGTCCGACCGGCATCATCGGCGTGGCCGCCCAGCCGGGCGCCTTCAATGCCGAAGTGCTCGGCGCCATGGCCGAAATCAACGAGCGTCCGATCGTCTTCGCGCTTTCCAACCCGACGTCCCGCGCCGAATGCGACGCCGCCACGGCCTACCGTGAAACGAACGGCCGCGCGCTCTTTGCCTCCGGCTCTCCGTTCGCTCCGGTCGACTTCAACGGCAAGACCTTCGTGCCGCGTCAGGGCAACAACAGCTACGTGTTCCCCGGCCTCGGCCTCGGCGCCGTCTTCGCCCGCGCCAAGACGATGCCCGTGGGCATGTTCCTCGCCGCCTCCCGCGAGCTCGCCGAGCTCGTGAGCGAAGCCGACCTCGAACAGGGCTCGCTCTATCCGCCGCTCTCCACCGTGCGTGAAGTCTCGGTCAAGATCGGTGCTGCCGTCGCCCAGTACGCCTACGACAACGGTCTCGCTGGCAACGAACGCCCGGCCGATCTCGAAGCCGCCGTTCGCGAATTCATGTACAAGCCCGAATAAGTTCCGGCTTCATCCGTGAATGAATGAGAAAAGCCTCCGCACTTCGGTGCGGAGGCTTTTTTGTCAGGATTTCGTCAGGATTCAGTCAGGAATCGCAGGCAGCCGCAGGGCGGGACCCGAGGGCGTGCGTTGTGGTATTCTCCCCGACGCCCGAGAGGTCAGCCCTGATGCGGCGGGCCTTCATCTTCTGCAGGAACCCGTCCCTTCATGACCGACCTTTTCACCGAGCACCGAGGCGTCGACACGCAGACCGAGGAGAAGATCCTCGCACGCCTCTACGGCGAGCCGCTGGAGGAGTGTCCCGACGGGCTGTACATTCCACCCGAGGCGCTGCGCGTCTTTCTGGCGAGCTTCGAGGGACCGCTCGACCTGCTTCTCTACCTCATCCGCAAGCAGAAGTTCGACGTCATGGACATCCCGATGGCGGAGCTTACCGACCAGTACATGCGCTACGTGGATCTGGTGAGGGAGAGCGATCTGGAGCTGGCCGCAGCCTATCTCGTGATGTCCGCGACGCTCATGCAGATCAAGAGCAGGCTTCTGCTGCCTTCCGTGAGGACGGCCGAGGGGACGGAACCCGAGGATCCGAGGGCGGAACTCATGCGCCGTCTTGAGGAGTACGAGCGGATTCGTTCTGCGGCGCTCAAGCTGCAGGCCATGCCGAGGATAGACCGGGACTTCCGTGTCGCCGAGGCGGAGCGCTGCGTGCCCGTGGTGGCGCTCCAACCCGATGTGACGCCCGAGATGCTCGCATCGGCCTGGGCTGCCGTCGCCGCCCGTCTCAAGCTTCGGGACCGGCACAAGGTGAGCAGGCAGGAGCTTTCGGTGAGGGAGCACATGACGGCCCTTCTGAAGCGCCTGCAGACGGAGCCCTTCGTGACGCTGGAGGGGCTCTGGAACGGCACCCGAGACCGCGAGACGATGACCGTGTGGTTCCTGGCGCTCCTCGAGCTTGCCAAGGAGGGAATGATCATCCTCACTCAGGGAGCGCCCTACGCGCCGCTCTACGCCACGCTGCCCGAGGATGCGGGCACGCTTGAGCTTCGTTGCCCCGATCCCGATCCGCTCGTGCTGACGAGCTGAGACGGTGAACGGACAAAACAAAACCCCGCCGGGCGGAGAGCCTGACGGGGTTTTTTGTCTTTGCCTGAGCGTGGAGGCTGTTTAGGCTTCTCCGCCGAGGAGAGCGCGCTTGGCGGCGGCCTTTTCATCCTGCTCCTTGAGGATGATTTCGGCACGGGCGAAGGCGAACTCCATGTTCGGCACGAGGTTTGCACCGAGACGCTGGGCGATGTTGGTGCGCTTGAGCTGGGCGAGCGGGTGGCCGGAGGCGCCCGCAATGATCAGCTCGTGGTTGTGGCGGTGCAGGGCGCGTGCATAGACTTCGATCTGGTCCATCGCGGAGTTGTCGATGTTGAGCAGGTCGGTGAAGTCAAGGATCACGATGCGGGCTGCGGAGGCCGACGTGATGCGGGCCGGATCGGTCACGTGCTCGAGCTTGGAGACGGAGCCGAAGAAGAGGGCGCCCTTGATGTGCCAGGCCTCGACCGTGTCGGGCACGTTGAACGGAAGCGTGACGGGTTCGACGACCGTCAGGTTGTTCATGCGCATCAGGAAGAAGACGCAGGCAACGACGAGGCCGAACTGGACGGCGACCGTCAGGTCGAAGATCACGGTCAGGAAGAACGTGATGAGAAGCGTCGCCTTGTAGGAGAGCGTCATCGAGCGCAGGCGCAGGAACTCGCGCCAGTTGCCCATGTTCCAGGCCACGAAGCCGAGGATGGCGGCAAGCGCGCAGAGCGGGATGTTGCTCGCAAGCGGGGCGGCGGCGAGGATCACGACGAGAAGCGTGATGGCGTGGACCATGCCCGCGACGGGCGAGAAGGCGCCGGACTTGATGTTCGTGACGGTACGGGCGATTGTGCCGGTGGCGGGGATGCCGCCGAAGAACGGAACGATCATGTTGGCGACGCCCTGGCCCATCAGTTCCTGATTGGGGTCGTGGCGGTCGTCGGTCATCGTGTCGGCCACGCGGGCGCACAGCAGGCTTTCAATGGAACCGAGCACGGCGATCGTGATCATCGGGCCGAGAAGCTGCTTGGCGGTGTCCCACTCGAGGTCGGGGATCTGCAGGCTCGGGAGGGACTGCGGAATGCCGCCGAACTTGGAGCCGATCGTTTCGACGGGAAGGCCGAAGACCGTGACGATGATCGTGGAGAGCACGAGGACGACGACGGTGCCGGGCAGGTGGGCGAGCCAGCGCTTCCACTGCGGGCCGCTCATCTGATAGCCCTTGGGCCAGAACTTGACGATGAGGAAGCTCGCAAGCGCAAGGCCGAAGGCCCACGGATTGATCGTGCCGATGTTGTTGATGATCGTGTTGACCTGACCGAAGAAGTCGGCGGGCATCTTGGCGACGGTGAGGCCGAGGAAGTCCTTGACCTGCTGCAGGCCGATCATGACCGCAATGCCGTTCGTGAAGCCGATCACGATCGATACGGGGATGAACTTGATGAAGCCGCCGATCTTGAAGAGGCCCATCAGGAAGAGGATGACGCCTGAGCCGAGCGTGGCGAGCATGAGGTTGCTCAAGCCGTACTGTGCGATGATGCCGTAGATGATGACGACGAAGGCGCCGGCGGGACCGCCGATCTGGACGCGGCAGCCGCCGAGAAGCGAGATGAGGAAGCCAGCGATGATGGCGGTGTAGAGGCCCGATTCGGGCGGCACGCCGGAGGCGATGCCGAAGGCCATGGCGAGCGGTAGGGCCACCATGCCCACGGTGAGGCCGGCGGAGATGTCGCGCGACAGCATGCGGCTGTCGTATTCCTTCAGGCAGGTGAGGAGCACCGGATGGAATTTGGCCAGCGGCACGTGGTGCATGAATTCGCGGGCCATGTCTTTGAAGCTCATGTCGAAAACCGGATGAGGTGAGGGAAAAACGTCTAATTGTAAGAAAAGGCATCCTCCTTAGGAAGAGGATGCCTTTGCTCAATCGCAAGCAATGGCCAAAAAATCAGGCCTATTGCGCAAATAAGTCGATCTTATCGGATGCGCATGCCGGGAATAGCGCCGGAGTGCGGTTCGAGCACGAAGAGGCCGAGCGACTTGTCGCCGGCGTCGGAGGCGGCGAGAACCATGCCTTCGGAGACGCCGAAGCGCATCTTGCGCGGGGCGAGGTTGGCGATCACGACCGTCATGCGGCCTTCGAGCTGCTCGGGCTTGTAGGCGCTTGCAATGCCGGAGAAGACGTTGCGGGTGCGGCCTTCGCCCAGATCGAGCGTGAGGCGCAGAAGCTTCGTGGAGCCTTCGACGGGCTCGCACTTGACGATCTTGGCGACGCGCAGGTCGATCTTCGTGAAGTCGTCGATCGTACACTCGGGAGCGATGGCTTCGCCGCCGGGCAGGACGGGTTCGGGCTCGGGAGCCTTTTCGGGGACGAGGACGTCAAGCTGCTTTTCCATGTCGACGCGCTGCATCAGGTGCTTGAAGGCCTTGATCGGGCTCGCGGAGGAGAGCGGCACGGGGACGCTCGCCCAGGTGAGAGGTTCGATCGAGAGGAAGTCCTCGACGCGGGTGGCCGTGGCGGGCAGCACGGGCTTGAGGTAGAGCGTGAGCAGGCGGAAGCCTTCGAGGGCGATCGAGGAGACGCGGTGCAGTTCGGCCCTGGCCTCGGGGTTCTTGGCGAGCTCCCACGGCTTTTCCTGATCGACGAACTCGTTGATCTTGTCGGCGAGCTCCATTACGAGGCGCGTGGCGCGGGCGAACTCGCGGATTTCGAAGAAGCCCTTGACTTCCTCGGCGCGGCTGCGGATGGCTTCAAGCAGCGGATCCTGCATGGCGGAATCGTCGACGCGGCCCTCGAACTTCTTGAAGATGAAGCCCGCGGCGCGGCTGGCGATGTTGACGTACTTGCCGATCAGGTCGGAGTTGACGCGCTGGGCGAAGTCGGACTTCGTGAAGTCGACGTCCTCGACGCGGGAGTTCATCTTGGCGGCAAGGTAGTAGCGGAGCCATTCGGCGTCCATGCCGAGCTCGAGGTACTGCAGCGGCGAGATGCCGGTGCCGCGGCTCTTGGACATCTTCTCGCCGTTGACGGTCATGAAGCCGTGGGCGTTGACGTGATCGGGCACGCGGAAGGGCTTGCCGGCAAAGTGCAGCATGGCGGGCCAGAAGAGCGTGTGGAAGTAGATGATGTCCTTGCCGATGAAGTGGATCTGCTCCGTCTTTTCGTCGGAGAGGATGCCTTCGAAGTCGAGGCCCTGCTTGTCGCAGTAGTTCTTGAGCGAGGCGAGGTAGCCGACGGGGGCGTCAAGCCAGACGTAGAAGTACTTGCCCGGAGCGTCGGGAATGGCGATGCCGAAGTACGGTTCGTCGCGGGAGATGTCCCAGTCTGAGAGGTTGCCGTCCTTGCCGAGCCATTCGCTGTCCTTGGCGAGGACCTCCTGCTGCACGCGCGGCAGGCCGTCCTTGCCTTTGCCGTTGGTCCAGTCGCGGAGGAACTGGACGCACTGCGGGTCGGAGAGCTTGAAGAAGTAGTGCGTGGACTTGCGGATTTCCGGACGGGAGCCCGAAAGCGTGGAGTACGGGTTCACGACTTCCATCGGGGAGTAGACGGCGGAACACTTTTCGCAGTTGTCGCCGTACTGGTCGGTCGCGCCGCAGCGCGGACACGTGCCCTTGATGAAGCGGTCGGCGAGGAACATGCCCTTGACCGTGTCGTAGTACTGCTCGATCTCCTTCGTGTAGATGAGACCGGCGGCGACGAGGCGGCGGTAGATGTCCTGGCTGAGCTCGTGGTTTTCAACGGCGTCGGTGCTGTGCCAGTTGTCGAAGCTGATGTGGAAGCCGTCGAGGTACTGCTTGCGGCCTGCGGCGATTTCGGCGACGAAGGCCTGCGGCGTGATGCCGCGCTTCTGGGCGGCAATCATGATCGGCGCGCCGTGCACGTCGTCGGCGCCGACGAAGTGGACCTTGTTGCCGGACATGCGCTCGTGACGCACCCAGATGTCAGCCTGGATGTACTCCATGATGTGGCCCATGTGGAAGGCGCCGTTCGCGTAAGGCAAGGCGGTCGTAACAAAAAGATTGCGCTGACTCATCGTCGTGTTAAATCCGAAGTTGAAATGAAGGGCGCTTCGGAAAAACCGAAGCAATCAGTTATTTTAGCGTAGCGAAAACCCGAGGGGGCTTGGAGAGCCTTTCCAATCCGGGCCTTTTCAGGAAAATCAAAGGATCGGCGCGTAAAATCCGCATAACCACACGCGCGATGCGCGCGGACATCAACGGAGAAGAATCCCATGACCATTTCCACGGAAGCGATCAAGAGCGCCCTTTCCGCGCTGATCGACCCTGTCACCGGCACCGACTACGTGTCCGGCAAGATGTTCAAGAGCGCCGAAACCGACGAGAACGGCAACGTCAAGGTGTTCATTGAGCTCGGCTATCCCGCCAAGCACCGTGCCGAAGCCGTCGGTCAGGCCGTGGGCGAGGCCGTCCGCGCCGCAGGTGCCGCCTCCGTTGAGGTGAGCGTCACGCAGAACATCATCGCGCACAAGGTGCAGGGCACGCTTCGCGTCATGCCCGGCGTCAAGAATATCATTGCGGTGAGCTCCGGTAAGGGCGGCGTCGGCAAGTCCACGGTCTCCGCCAACCTCGCGCTCGCGCTTGCGCACGAAGGCGCCCGCGTCGGCGTGCTTGATGCGGACATTTACGGTCCGTCCCAGCCCAAGATGCTCGGCGCCTCCGGCCAGCCCGTGAGCGCCGACGGCAAGACGATGGAGCCGATGGAATCCCTCGGCCTGCAGATCAACTCGATCGGCTTCATGATCGAGGAGGACGATCCGATGATCTGGCGCGGCCCGATGGCCGCAGGCGCCCTGCAGCAGCTCATCACCCAGACGAATTGGCACGACCTCGACTACCTGATCGTCGACATGCCTCCGGGAACGGGCGACATCCAGCTCACGCTCTCGCAGCAGGTGCCGCTCACGGGCGCCGTCGTCGTGACGACCCCGCAGGACATCGCGCTCATCGACGCCAAGAAGGGCCTGCGCATGTTCCAGAAGGTGAATGTGCCCATCCTCGGCATCATCGAGAACATGTCCGTCTTCATCTGCCCGCACTGCGGCGAAGTCGAGCACATCTTCGGTGAAGGCGGCGCCAAGCGCATGAGCGAGCAGTACGGTGTGCCGCTTCTCGGCGAGCTTCCGCTTTCGGCCAAGATCCGCGAACAGGCCGACAGCGGCCTGCCCACGGTCGCCGCCGAGCCCGACGGCAAGGAGGCCCTGATGTACCGCGAGATGGCGATGAAGGTCGCCGGCGCTCTCGCCCGCATCACGAAGGACTACACGGCCAAGATGCCCGGCATCCGCGTCGTGAACGACTGATCGAAAGAAAACGGCGTCGAAGGCCCGCGTTGAGCGCGGGTCTTCGCAGGCGAAAAAGCAAGAGGGGACGGCCGCAGGGCCGTCCCCTCTGTCCATGGAGTCCTTGGACTCAAAGACGATCAGTCTTCGTCAAAGTTCGGCGTCTCGACGCCGAGTACCTTGTGGAGCTTCGGCGACGTGGTCGTGTACTGCAGGAACACGCGCTTTTCCGGGAAGACGTAGTCGCAGGCCGCGAAGGCGGCGAGGGCGCATTCGTGGAAGCCGGAGAGGATGAGCTTCTTCTTGCCGGGGTAGGTGTTGATGTCGCCCACGGCGAAGATGCCCGGGATGTTCGTCTCAAAGCGGGCGGTGTCGACGACGATCTGCTTGCGGTCGAGCTCGAGGCCCCAGTTCTCGATCGGGCCGAGCTTGGGCTGCAGACCGAAGAAGACGAGCAGATGGTCGAGCGGGATGCGGCGCGTGACGCCGTCGGCGCCCGTGACGCGGATTTCAGTCATCTTGCCGTCTTTTTCTTCAAAGCCCGTCACTT
>OIWK01001031.1_pt1 | contig 28383 bp, 25 predicted proteins | sample 1587401 | NCBI WGS metagenome assembly OIWK01 (sample SAMEA3888911, study PRJEB22519) | human gut metagenome | biome: human gut; feature: human-associated habitat; material: faeces | place: Denmark | collected 2009 | reverse complement strand
TCCGTTTTCTGAAATTAGCCAAAGCCTTGGATACTTGTGGATGCCCACGTATAGCTTTGAGCTAGAAGAGAAAAATACTTTTTTACACATGTGCCATCTCTCCTAATTTGGAGAGACAGGATTTTTGTGCGGTTTTGGAGACTAATACTAGAGGTTTGCATATTACTTTGGCTATTCCTATTTCCTTTTTTAGAGAAAAACATTTCAATTCTTTGGGATGTTACAGGTAGCACCCAAATCACAAACGGTTTTTATCTTAATGTCAAAGGCAACATTCGCGACCGTGTTAATCACAATGGCGGCAAATTTGCTTTCTGGAAAGGTGGTGTAGGTAAAGGCTCTACCTTCCGCATATACGATAGTGTAGAACTTCCACTTACCCAAGTAGGCGAAAAATACTACGCTACCACTTATCTGCCTTTTGCAGTAACCATTCCTGAAGACGTAAACGCTTACACAGCTACACTCAACGAAAACAACGTTGCATTGAACACTGTTACTGGCGTATTACCCGCAGAGACCGCTGTTATTCTTGAAGGTAATGCAAATACTGCTTCATTCGCACTTACATCAGAGAATAGCACAATTGATAAGGGTAATATGTTAGGAACACTCGAAGCAATGACTATTGAAGCTGGTACAACAAGCTATTTGATTCTCGGCACAAAAAATGATGTATTAGGTTTCTACTTACCCAAAGAGACTATGACAAGCATTGCTGGCAATAGAGCATACTTCGACATCAGCGCAAATAATGCTGCTCAAAAAGGCTTCAGCTTGAACTTCGGCATCGTTTCAGGCATTAACAATGCTGTTATTGGCAACAATAACCAAGGTGTTATCTACGACCTCACGGGGCGTCGTGTAAACAACACTGTTAAGGGTGACATCTACATCTGCAATGGCAAAAAAATCATTATTAAATAAGCATCTTTAAAAAGACTATTATGAACAAGCAATATATTAAGCCTACAAGCACAAGCATCAAATTTGAGATGCGCGAATCAGTGTTGCTCAACCAAAGCCTAGGAGCAAGCAGAACAGAACGCTCTGACCTTGACGCTGCGATGTCGCAGAAGAAAGAGAACAACATCTGGAACAACAATCTGTGGGGAAACGCAGAATAAACTTATTTAAAAGTTAACGACTAAGGAAGTTTATAAGCTAAGCAAAACGCTTACTTATAGACTTCTTTTTTTGTGGGAAAGCCATATCTTGTAAAATAGAATCATCAACGTTTCACGCGCCAGCCTCACCTCATTAGGGGTGATGCCTAATTTCCGCATGCAATAAAACCAAACTACGCACGCCGTAGGTGTGCAATTGGGCCTAGGCGCGAGAACATACATAACATACACTTTACAAACTCTTGTCGAACAGACTTCTAATTATCAATCGTTTATGCAACCCATTAGTGCGTTGAAGCGCAAGGGCGTAGCCTGTATGTTTCAATTTGTGCCTTGGCACAAATTGAGTATAGTATGTAAATAAGTATGTAAAATTGTATGTTATGTATGTTCTCGCGCTAAGCGACTATAAGCAACTTGCTGCTGCCGCGGGTTACAAACCCGCCCCCCAATTAGGTAGACAAATTGCAGTTCACCTAATTTACTTATTACATTTCGGACACCGACCGACCATTACATAATTAGCGCTCGTAAGGGTAAAGCCTTGCGGCAACGCTACTTGCGGTATGGGCATGCCGCGCAGACAAAACGTGCGGCCACACCGCTCGCAGCGAAAGTGAACGTGATAATCGTCTAATCCATGTTGATGATCTTCCTCACCACAATGGCAGTCCGCATCACAAAGGGCATACTTCGTCATGCCCGTTCCGTCTTCAATGCTATGCACCATATGGTGGGAGAGAAAGAGCGTGAGCGTGCGAAAGATGCTTGACTTGTCAACGGTGACAAGCCGCGCTTCAAGGTCGGAAAGCGAGAGCGCGCAGTCAGCACGTTCCAATTCATTCAATACGAGTACGCGCACCGAGGTCGGTTTAATATGTCTAATGGTAAAGAGTTTGTCGTCTGTAGCTTTGTCCATACTATCTTATTTTGTGCTACAAATGTAGTCAATTTGTCACAAGGAATGTCATTTCGTCAAGCCAAATTGGCACAAAAGGTGGACTAAGAGGGGACGATACGTTTTGGCACGCACGTTGTAATATTGGTAAGCGCAAGTCGGAAGCTCCGAGAGGTGCGGAAGATGAAGCAAACAACATTCTAAAACAACAAAAAAAATATATACTATTATGACACGCTATTCACAAAACTGGTTACCTAACGTATTCAACGACTTCTTTGATAACAACTATATGCCACGCGTTAATGCTACAGCCCCTTCAATCAACGTAGCTGAGGACAACGAACACTACCACGTAGAAGTTGCCGCTCCTGGTATGACAAAGGACGACTTCAACATTCACCTCGATGAGAATGGTGACTTGGTCATCAACATGGAGAAGAAAGAAGAAGACGAACAGCACAAGGGCAAGAAGTACTTGCGTCGCGAGTTTGCTTACACCAAGTATCAACAGACATTGGTTCTGCCCGATGATGTTGACAAGACAAAGATTGGTGCAGAGGTTAAGCACGGCATCTTAAACATCACCTTGCCTAAGATAGCCGAGGCAGAAGCCAAAGTAGCACGTACCATTGAGGTGCAGTAATATAATTTCGCGCTTTGTCGCGAACCCAATAATATAAAATCCGTGCTTCGGTAAAGCTCTTGTAAGAGGTTTATCGAAGCACGGATTTTTGTGTTATAACACTTGTCGAGTTAGTCGTCTATTCCGTATATTCCTTTCCGCCAATGCTCAATATGCGGGCATCGCCCTGTCCTGGAAGTGGCTCATAGACGACAACCTCAACCTTTTTTTTGTTGTTATCCACGCATTCATAACGATAGTTTGTTCCACCCACGACTTGGCGAGAAACCTTGAGGGGTTTCAACTGCAAGTTGCTATGCGACAGGACAACAGCCTTGAAGAGAGAATATTCTTCTGTCGTAAGTTTTGTACTCTTGCCGAATGCACCTACCATTTGAAACTTTTGGGTGCTGGCGCATGATGCCATACCAATGATGATGGTCGCTAATGCCCATGTTTTTATTGTATTCATATTCTTTATGATTTTATATTTCTTAATTGTTACTTACCTATAGTGTATCTTACACCTACATTGAGATTGAAGTTCAGCGGTTTCTCCTTGTAGATAGTCTGGAGCGAAGAATGGTCGTCTAAATGATAGCTTACGCCCGGCTCTGCATAAATACCGACATTGTCAAGCACGTCAAACTGCACGCCGAAATCCACATTTACAGACATTTGCAAAGGCTTACTGTCGATGTTGACAGTCTTTTTCTTCTTTGTCGCATTATTGATGACATATTCTTTCGTAACATTTCCCGATACGCATTTTTCTGCAAGTACCCCTGCCGAGCCATATAGATTAAACCTTTTGTATGACCATGCATTATATTTCATGTTGACAGGAATTCCTACATAGTTCAGCCTTTGCTCGCCCGTAAAGTAGTTCTCTTTTGTTCCGTCTTTCATGTCGGAAGAGAGACGAGTGTATGTAAGTCCGCTTTCGATGCTCCAATGCTCGTTAAGTGCGTATGCCACTTTCACACCAATGCGTACAGGCAAGCGGTGCTTGTATTCTGCTTTCACTTCCTTTCCCTGATTGAATATATTGATGCCGAGCATAGGGTTGTCCTCCCAGTCAGAATTATCTGGACCGGTTGCAACAACAGGGTCGCCAATAGATGTTATAGTTCTTGATGACCCCATCAATCCCATTGCACTTGTACTTACAGTCCAACGTAGCGATGTGGACGAAGAGGCGTGACGCCTTGCGTCAGAGTTGTAAGCCACAAGACTGCCGTAATTGCTGTTGTGATGAGAATTGTTTGCTTTCTTGCTCTCATTCTCACGTTTCGGCAAATTTTCTTTGTCGGCAGTTGTATTCGTTTCTTTTGAACTGTTGGTATCATCCTCCTCATGGTTGTCAGACGCTGTTTCCAAAGATTTCTCATCATTAGCATAAGATGACAATGTATTAATGTCACCAACAGATTTGTGTACTATGGTCGTAATGATGCGTGGCACAGGTGAGTTGTAGGCAATAGGATTATTGCCGTCGTCTGCAACGATATTGCCTTTAGGAAATGGCTCTGCTGGTGTATGTGCTTTTTGTTGATTTGTCATTTCTGATGGCATTTGCCCATCGTTTGCGTATTCAGAATATATTGAATATCCTATCAACAAAGCCACGCTTGCAGCGGCTGCAGTATACGCTGTGCGCCGTAGCCAGTAAGTTCTGAAAGGTCTGCCGCCGTTCATATAGCCACCATTCTCATCAGTCGTTCCTTTGCGAATCTCCTCCCAAAGTCCTTTTGGTGCATCTTTCTCATAGTTGCCCAAACGGTCGTGTATGTCTTTTTGCCAATTATTTTTCATACGTTAAATGGAATTGATGGTTCTATAATGTTTAATCTTCTGTGCCAGCATTGATTTGGCCTTGTGCAGCTGCGAAGCTGAAGTATTCTCCTTTATGCCGAGCAATTGGGCTATTTCCTTGTGACTCTTATCGTCAATGACATAGAGATTGAATACAGTTCGGTATCCATCGGGCAACTCACGTATAAACTGATGAAGTACATCGGTAGGTATGTCCTCAGTCTCCATACTGTCGCCATCTGCAATATTCATATCTTTATCATCGATACTATCAATGGGCAAACGGCTGTTGTTGCGTACAAACTTCAGGGTCTCATTGAGAGTAATTTTTGCCATCCATGCTTTCAAAGACCCTTCTCCACGATACTTGAAACTATCCAGAGAAGTAAATATCTTGATGAACGATTCTTGTAGCACGTCCTTAATGTCTTCGTCTTCTGTGATGTAGCGCGAGCAGAGTGCAGACAGGTATCGCACATGCTTGCGATAAATCCACTCGGTGGCAGTATTGTCGCCATCGAGTGCCTTTCGCAACCATCGTTCCTCTTCCGTTTCTTTTCTGAATATTATGCCGAACATGATGTTTGTAGGGTTAAAAGCTTTGGAAACAACGAAGTGCAAATGCCCTTACCATACAGCAAAAAGCATTTGCACTATCTCGTAACAACGAGTTCCTTATTTTGTTACTGTAACAAGTACCGTAGCAGTTTTTTTGTTTTTGTCTGTGATGGTGATAGTTGTGCTTCCAACCTTCACTCCCTTTATGGTAAGTTTGGCGTCCTTGACGGTAGTAGTGGCGATCTTATCATCTTTGCTTGCAGCCGTATAAGGTGTTGTACCTCCACTAATGTTTACTACATCTTCCTTACCAACCGCAATACTTGTCTTGGCTTTGTCCACGACAACACCATCAACCACGGTAATGCTCAAGCTGCCAGTCACCTTCTTGGAGTCAGTAACAAGAACTGTAGCCTTGCCAGCCTTTACTCCTTTTACCGTAATTGTAGCTTTGTCAACAGTTACGGTGGCGGTCTTGACATCGCTTGATTTAGCGGTGTAAGTACCATCTCCACCTGCTACCTTTACATTCTGTGTGCCGCCAACGGCAACTGAAACGGTTGAAGGATTGAACTTGATAGCGGGAGTGTTGTCATCATCGTCAGAGCATGAAGCAAATGCCATTGCAAATACGGCACAAACGATTAATGTTGCAAACTTAAAGAAATTCATAGATTTCATTTTATTCTATAATTTTGTCGTTTAACTTATGCGCCACGACATGAGTATGCGTCCATCTACAGCCTTGGCACGATTGTTTTTTCGAGTACTCTCATTCCCTTAAATGAAGAGCAATGTAAAATCTTGCCTGGGAAAAATATTTTTTCGATTTTTATTCTATACGATGCAAAAATGACGGTGTTTCGGCATTGTACACCGATGTGACCGTATGCATTTTGAGCGACAGTTCGGCAGACTTTTTGCCACTGAACGACAGCCAATTGAGTTTTATTTTCAGTTCTTTAGGATGTTCCTTCCATAGTGAGTTGAGGTCAAATGCTATTAGTGCATCCCCCATTCTTCCGTTGGTGTCACCTTGCGCATTGTGGCGCAAGTCGAACTCATATACATTATCTTTGTTCACACCGCTCACAAGATTAATGACATGCTTGGTAGTTCCTCCCCACAATGTGCGTATGCGGAGCGTAACATATCCGTCCTCGGCAACAGAGACCCAATCACGGACAATTTCAATAGGGTCATTTCCAAATGCTTTCGCATTTTTTTCTTCTGATCCTTTCGTCATTACTGGCTGTTTGGTACGGATGCTGTCAATCCAATTTACATACACACGCTGTTGGTTGCCTCCGTAGCTTCGTTCTTCTATTGTATAGTTCACCAAAGCCCTCACTTTCTTGTCTCCAAACGGTGAGGCTTTCATATTGGTAGGTACAAGCGACGTTGATTCATCAAGTTGCATGAAGAAGCCGTCAGGCGCAGAAGGATACACCGTTACAAGGGCAGTTGGGCGCCGTAACACCTCATTGTTATCATTGTAATCGCATGAGTTCAGCGTGAGCGAACTGGCTATCAGACCTATTGCCAGAATTGTTTTCTTTGTTATTCTCATATTTTTTGCTTTTTAGTTTCTACTTATTAAATCATCAAAAAGCAAGAATCTTGCCTGTAAAAAATAATTTTTTATGAGATTTATCCTTGCTCCAACAAGTTCTTATCCGTCTTTACACCGCAAGATAACAGTTTTATCCCAAAAGCCAGCACAATCAATGAAAAAGCTGCGTTTATCAAGTAAAAAAACAGTAAAACGTAGCATCGTAAACTATACAAAAAAGCGTTTTAGAACAAAGGGTATGACATGTAATCACACCCTACGTTCAAGGGAGTCGTTTCAACCGTACACCTTTATAAATTTCGCCCTATAACTTCCATTCACCACATTATGGGGTCGGTTAAAAGCGCCACTCCCAACCCTTATTTCGTGGTTCTTGTTCATCAAGCATACTTGAATGTTCCAGAGTGCAACTTGTCTCTTTTTATATAGAGCGCCGAAAAAATATTGGTATTAAGAAAAAATTTTATAAAATATATTACCCCCACGATAAAATATGTTATCTTTGCACCAACTTATATAAAATATCAAACACATGCCCCAAGGCATAATAACAAAGAACCGCAAAAAAACACTAAGTAAGAACTCAAGAAATTAGAGAAAGAGCTAAATACCCCACCCTCAAAAAAACGGGGAAAAGCCCAAACTTTAAGTAGAACTGATATAAAGCAGAACACAGCTGCTGTATAAAACAGATATCTTATGAGAATTACTAAAATATTATTAGGTGCTTTCTTGTCATTGACGAATACCCTACTATATGCTCAAACTGTAGCTATAAAAACTAACGCGCTTTATTGGGCAACCACCACGCCAAATATCGGAGTAGAATTATCGTTGAACAACAAGCATACCGCACAACTGTTTTATGGACTAAATCCATGGGAGCAATCTGGTGGCGACCACTCTAAGCTCAGACATTGGAGCACAATGGCTGAGTATAGACATTGGTTTTGCCAGAGTTTCAATGGTTGGTTTGTTGGCCCCCATGTGATGGGTGGCGAATTTAATATGGGAGGTGTAGACTTGCCATTGGGTTTGCTACCTAACCTGAAGAGCCATCGCTACGAGGGTTGGTATGCAGGCGGTGGCATTTCGTGTGGCTACCAATGGCCAATATCTCGCCATTGGAACCTTGAAGCTTCGCTGGGCGTGGGATATGATTATATCAAATATGACGAGATGAAATGCGGAACTTGTGGCAAGAAATTAAAGAGTAGTCACAAGAACTATTTTGGTCCTACCAAAGCCGCTATATCATTGATTTATGTGATAAACTAACACAGAGAATATCCGTTGGCGGAATTTCAGGTTAACGAGTTAACAAGTTGACAAGTTAACAAGTAAGTATGCGATACACTATTTATTATGTTAAAGTCATAATGGTAAGAAGCTAAAAAAGCTTGGCAAACTTACCTGTTAACCCGTTAACTTGTCAACTTGTTTACAAATTCCGCCAACGCGTAGAGAATACCCCCTATCTTTTCCTAAGTATATATATAAGAGCAAAGATATGAAACACAACATTCTATTCATATTACCGCTACTTACCCTTGCCGCAGTTACATGCTACGGGCAAGGTTGCAAGCGTGTGCATATAGCCAACGAAAGCATAACGATAGAGAATGTGAGGGTTAAGAGCATGGGCAAAAAGGTGACTCTTGCCATGACTGTGAACCTGGACAAACTGAAGATGGGTGCCAACAACCAGTTTGTGTTCACGCCAACCATAGCTACCGACGATGGCGAGGTGGTGATGCCAAAGATGGTGATAAACGGCAAACGACAGCACATCATGCAGCAACGCAACGGGCGAAAGGCGAAAAACGACGAGGCGTATGTGGTGAGGAGAGAAAACGGCAAGCCGCAGCAGATAGAATATCTACAATCGGTGAGCTACGACAAAAGGTTGGGCAACTACAGGGTGAGCATAAGCGAAGACCTTTGCGGGTGTGGCGACAACATTGGCAACAAACACTATGAGCTGGCTGAATATCGACGACCTACGGCAATGTATGTGCGTCCAGAGGTGGTGGCAGAGAAAATTCAGGAGCTGAGCAAAACGGCATACATCGATTTCCCCGTGAACCGCACAGAGCTGAATCCACAATATCGCAGAAACCCCGAACAGCTGGACAGCATAGTGAGAACCATCGAGGCGCTGAAGGCTGACAATAATATCACCGTGGTGGGCATCAATATTCATGGCTTTGCATCACCTGAAGGAAGATATGAGAGCAACAACCATTTGGCGCAAGCACGTGCGAAAACGCTGACGGAATATGTGCAACGCATGGTAAAACTTGACAAAGAGATATTCACTGTGTCGCATACCGCCGAAGACTGGGAGGGGCTGTGCAAATATATTGCCGGAAGCAACATGGAGCACAAGCAGCAGATACTCAGCATTGCCAACGACACATCGCTGAAGGAAGACGAACGCGAGGCACGAATAAAGGCTGAATATACCGAGGAATACAAGTTTTTGCATGCAACATGCTATCCTGCATTGCGCCACTCTGACTATCACATAAAATACAAGATTCGTCCATTCAATGTGGAAGAGGCAAAGAAACTGATAACAACTCGTCCGCAACTGCTATCGCAAAACGAGATGTTTATGGTGGCACAAACTTACGAGCCTGGCTCGAAGGAGTTTAACGAGGTGATGGAAATTGCGGTGCGCATGTTTCCTAACGACCCTACTGCCAACCTTAATGCTGCTTGCATGCGTTTGAATGCTGGCGACGCAGAGAGTGCTAAGCCATATCTCGACAAGGCTGGCAACAGCCCTGAGGCTGAGGCGGCACGAAAAATATATGAAGAGATTATTAAATGCGAAAAGTAAATATCAACATTATTAATAACAACTTAATTTCCTGTTATGAAGATTCCTAAATTATTCCCTTTTGCATGTGTGGCATTGATGATGACCGCATGTGCTTCAGACAAAGAAGAGATGGGTGGCGGCACAAAACCTGGTAGTGACCCACAGTATCTCGCTGTGAACATTGTGAATGTAGGAGCTACTCCTGCAACACGTGCTACTGATGACTATGAGAATGGAACTACGGAGGAAAGCACTATCACAAAGGTGCGCTTCTACTTCTTCAACGGTGATGGTTCGCCATATCTTATTAAAAATCCTGGTGTTGCGGGTGTAGAAGGTGGCGGAAAAAAGAACTGGCTTGAGGCTTCTCCTGCTGACGACAGCTCAACTTCAGGCACACCATCACAGATAGAGAAGATTACGCAAACCGTGCTCGTAATCAATGGTGTTCAGTCTGCGGCTCCTGCTGCTATTGTGGCAGTTGTTAATCCTAAAACGATTGATGCTGCAAAGATCCAAAGTGGTGAAACAATGAGATTGAGCGAACTTCGTTATTCTACAGTAGGTAGCCAATTCTACAAAAAAGATCCGACTACCGGTGCTGTGTCTGACTTTGTAATGAGCAACTCTGTATATGTCAATGCAGGTGAAGATGTTTGTGCATCGCTTGTTGCAGGTCATGTAACAACTTCGGAAAAAACTGCCAAGGAAAAACCAGTAGACCTCTATGTAGAGCGTGTTGTAGCTAAGGTTACTGCCGATGTTGACAATACAGCCTTTGAGCTTGGCAATGGTACAAACTGGGACGCCAAGAAATATGGCACCAAAAATCCTGTTGGACAATCCGGTGATTATAATGTTTATGCTGTTATCGATGGCTGGGGCTTGGCAAATGAGAATGGCAAGGCTGAGGTAGAAAAGCAGGTAAATAAGACATGGGCCGACGGAACTTTAGGTTTTACTCCTTGGACAACAACCGACTATCACCGTTGTTTCTGGGAAACTTCAGTTGCATTTGTTACAGGCGCTGGCGGCAATCAGCCTGTTAATCCTAAGTTTAACCAATTGAAAGCCAAGATGAAGGACGTGTTGTACACATTGCCTAACACGCCTGAAAGTAAAGTCACTAATTGGAAAGACAACGATCTGACAAAGTTTGCAGTTGCAGCCACTCTTAGATACAAGGATGCTAGCGGCAACTGGAATAATGCCGAAATTTGTAGATACAATGGTGTGTCTATTCTTGGAATTGACAATCTTAAGAAGCAGGTAGCATTGACATTCTCGCAGTATTACACAAGTACTGATGCCACAACTTATACTCAGCTTTCAAAAGATGACATCGACTTTAAGGATCCTAATGGTACGATGCAACAATATCGCGTAACTCCGACATTGGCAAACGACCCTACTGGCACTACTAAGAAGTATTACACTAAGACAACAAGCGGCACCACTCCTACTTTCACAGAAGTAGATAAGGATAAAGTATTGGCAGCCATTGAGGCAGATAAGGCTGAAATCAGAAAGGATGGTAGAGCTTACTACTATGTTCCTATTAAGCACCTTGGAGGTACTGGCGAACTTGCCGAATATGGTATTGTGCGCAACCACTTCTACAAGATTACCTTGTCAGGTATCACAGGCTTTGGTACACCTGTATACGACCCCGACAAGGTGGTTGACCCAGCTGTGCCTACATACGAAGACACCTACCTTGCAGCACGCGTTCAGGTACTGCAGTGGCGTGTGGTAAACCAAAACGCAAGTCTTGGTAACTAACGGGTTGACGGGTTGACAGGTTAACAGGTTAACGAGTAAGTATGCAATACACTACGTCATAATGGTAAGAAGCTTAAAAAGGCTTGGCAAACTTACCCGTTAACTTGTCAACTTGTTTACTAATTCCGCCAACGCGTAAGCATAATATCTCTCTATACACACAGTTGGCACGGCTTAGTGCCGTACCAACTATAACATAGGATATCAAAAAATAATAGTACATACATTACATTCTGCTTATATGAGATACTTAAGGTCTATCTTGAACACAACAAACAAGATAACTCTCGCTCTTATATTGTCATTAGCCATATCTTCTTGCTCTATGATGCACGAGGACATGGACGGATGTGAAAAAGACTTGAGAGTAAGGTTCTGCTACGATATGAACATGGATTTTATAGACATCTTCACCTCACCAGTGAAGACGGTGACCCTGCATGCCTATAATCTAAATGGCGACCTGGTATTCAATAAGACTGAAAAAGTGAGCGATATAGCTACCGATGGAGGCTATATGAAACTCGATATCAAACCAGGCATATACACCCTGCATGTATGGGCTGAAGGCGAAGAACGACAGCCAAACTCATACACATACACAACAAGTGGCGATGCAACAAACGATATCGCGAAACTCGATTGTAAGATCAATAGAACAACCAGAGATATACAGCACGACCTGACAGCCCTATACCACGGATACTCTAAAAATGTAGACATGCGTATGGAATACTATGGAACAAAAACCATAACGGTGCCACTAACTAAGAATACAAACAACGTCAAAGTGGTGATACAAAACACATCTGGCAAAAAACTAAAAGCCAGCGACTTTGACTTCAAGATAGACGACGATAACGGTTGGCTTGCCTACGACAACACACCTGTAATGGACGACTCGATAACTTATCGCCCATGGGCGCAACACGACGGTAGCGTTAGAGCTGTGAACGAGAACGAAACACAGGTGTCGGCTGTAGTGGCTGAGATGACCGTAAACAGACTGTTTGCTACAAAACACCCACGACTTAAGGTTTATAATACAAACAACGGGAAAATGGTGTTCAACATACCTCTCATCGACTACGCATTGCTTGTGAAAGGAAACTACAACAAGACGATGACTGACCAAGAATACTTAGACCGACAGGACGACTATAACTTCATCTTCTTTGTAGACGACCGCTTAAATTGGCTAAACGCCAATATATATATAAACTCTTGGCGTGTGGTGTTGCAAAATACTGAAATGTAGAGAATGAGAAGTAAGAATGGAGATATAGAATACGATACTTTAAGTAGGTATTCAAAATTAGTTTATATAATCATGTTCCGAATTAGTCGATATGCCTTGGCGCATTCTTTCGCCCAAAAACATAGGTTTCATCGGTCACGTAGCCCGCTACGCTCCCTCTTCAACCTATGTTTCTGAACTTTTTCGTTAAGCCAAATGAGCAAAAGAAAGCTTGCTTTCGTTTTGCCATGGCGAGAAAAAGTGCGCGAAAGCGAACAAAATACTGCACCAATTCATATCAACTAATTTTGAACACCTACTTATAATTCTAAATAAGTGTAATACTTGATGTTATATCATATTAAACATATTACCCTTATAGCGGTTGTCGGCATAATGCTATGCTTGGTAATGGCAGCTTGTTCTGATAGTAACGCAGAAGACGCTATCAGCATGAACGATGTACGTGTAGCCTTTACGCTGGCGGTGTCAGATGTCAGGACAACTCGTGCCGCCAACGAAGGATGGGACGACTACGATCATCCGCTGCCCGGCATTGAAAAGGAAAATATGATTAACCCCGACGACTTGTATATAGCCATCTGCGACAAAGGGGGCAACATCATCGGAGATGTGAAGACGATAAAGGTTATACCTATGAGCGACCCTTCGGGCAATAAATATGCCATAACTGGAGTGTGGAATAACGCTAAAGACAATATTGCAAAGGCTAAGAAGATAATGATTGTGGCTAACTGCAATGCTTCAAAACTTAGCACCATTTCACTACCCGACTTGACATACAACCTTGATACAGGCATACGAAAATATATACCAATGTGGGGCGTGTCTTCGCTGCCTGAACTAAGCCTCGGCACACAAACAGAATTGAAAGAGCCAATATATTTGCTAAGAGCTATGGCGAAAGTGAGAGTTGGTATGCGCTCGGATATGCCGTCGTACGGCTACTCTATAGGCAGCATGCACATCAACAACTATAACATCAAAGGCTACTGTCTGCCCAACAACTATAAGCTAGCTGACAGGACACAGGATATACGCTTCAACAATTCGCTGCATGTGTTTGACAGCAGGGAGGCAAGTATTGACTTGGTGGAGGAGAGAGCGACATACATACCTGAATACGACAATACCAGTAGTGGTGCTACACCTGCTACTATAACAATTAACCTGAACAGAAACGGCAAACACGAAGGTACATATACCCTGTATTTTCGCAACTACGACACTGCCGGAGAACCTACAGGCACGCCGTACGATATACAGCGCAACCACTTCTATACATTCATGGTTTACAAAGAGGGCGGAAAGCTCATCGTAAACCTGCACGTAAGAAGATGGAATAAGCGAGAATACGACGAAGAAATAATAATGTAAACGCGTTGGCGGAATTAGTAAACAAGTTGACAAGTTAACGGGGTAACAGGTAAATCAGTACCGTACCACTAAAAGTGACATAATATATACATAAATGAAGAAAATATCGCTTTTGATAGTCTCGCTCATTGCATCACTTGCTCTATGTTGTTGCACGTCAGACCCTACTACCGAGCCAACAATTGATAGCAAGCCTGTAACTGTGCGCATAAATATTTCAACCCCGACAGGAAGCACTGCATCACGTAGTAGCGGTTCGCTGGAATGGACCGACGCCAATGCCGAAAAAGGCGAGATGATGAACAACTGCTTCACCATCGTTGTACAGCATGGCATCATCAAACATCTGCTTGTTAGTGAAGATTATGCTGAGGAGAAGAGCTGGGTGGGCACGCTTACGGCTAAGATAGAACCAGGCGAAACGATATTCTATTCTTTCGCAAATATTAAACCTGAGGATGTGGGGCTCGACCCGAATATCGACTATTCTACATCTAATACGCCGCTCCCTGCCGACTTCGACAATAAGCTATATACCGTAAATGGCAATGTGCTTACGGCAGCCAACTTTCCGGGCGGCATACCTATGAGCAACAAGCAGACCATAGAGATAAAGAAGAATACTTCGGATGTCGATCTCGAAGTGATAAGAATGGTAGCTAAGGTGAAGCTGAAGATAACCAACGACACACCAAACGACATCACGCTAAAGAAAGTGGCACTTACAGATATTACCCAAAACGAGGCCAATAATCTGTATCTGCTGCCTGGCAAGGACAATGGCACAGCAGTTGAACCACATATCAATGCTTCGGCAGCGAAAGAGACGTTTACTATAAATCTCGACCCTGAAGTGGTGGTAAAAGCAAATACTACGACACCGACGATAATAAGTTTCTACGTCAATGAGTCGATAGCTCGAATGCCAAACTACTTTGTAGTGAGCGTTAAGACCGACCATGCCACAATGAACCATCGTGGTGCATTGTCAAACTGGAACACAATATCGCGTAACGACTATCTTGAGATACCAATAAAGCTAAACAACTATCGTGTAAGATTCAAGGTAGAGCAGTTTACCCCCATTGGCGTGCTGCCTACTGTTGAGCAGAACGACGAGATGCTTACCGTAAGATTTAAGAGTTATGGCGAGTTTCATCTCATACCCTATGTAGTGCGCATAAGCGATGGTGTTGAACTCAAACCTGGTGTCGATGCAGCCGATGGTTGGGTGTTTGCCGGTTGGCAGACATTGACGTTGCAACCCGACGGCGATGGGATATGTATATACGACCGTATGCCCACACCAGTGCCATCGCGACACACCATAGAGGGCGTAATTGGCAACCGCAATGGATATGCTATACACAAGATGCTGATAGGTATCAATCAGTTAGGGTATGACATTCCGTATAAAGTGGAAATTATAAAAGAGTAGTGTATTATGAACAAATACAAATACATATATTTATGCTTTATGGTGTTGGCATGCTGTGCTACCACCACCATTCATGCACAACAGAGTGTGTTCAAACATTGGGAGGGCGTGACTGGCAGACCGCTTCTGGCCAATCCTTATGGACAGATGATGCAGCAGGTGCATGAGTATGAATATACCTATTATGTAGAGCCGGGAAAGGCTGTAGACTTGCTATTGCCGTTTGAAGGATATACAACGGACGGTGCACGGCAAAATCGCTCAAACGAGCCAAAGGGCTACATCAGATGGTATGACTATAAGACTGACATGAAAAGCAGCAGGCTCTCAAAATACGACAGCTATCACAGCTATCTGGAAGAGGTAAGCGATGCTGCTAACAATGTGCGTGGTCTGTTTGCTTGGAAAAAGTCTATAAATGGTGAAAAGTATGGACCGAGTAGAATAAGACAGGGTGTAAAGTATACTGCACCAACCGAGGCGGCAAACGCTAATTGGGAAGGAGAGGAAATAGCATGTGATGTGAGTAAATATATCGACTTTGAACCCTTTGAGGCTGGTAGTTTCTTATATAAGGAACGATATTTCCAGCGTGAGCCTACACTGCAAATACGATATATCTTCCACATAAGGTCGGCAAAGAGTATAGCAGAGAATATCGTCAATGCGTTTCCGACAAACAAGCGTGCGGCTAACTCCGACTTGACGATTGAGGACAACCGCCAAATATTATTTGGTGCTAAAGACGCGAATTCCTCAATGGCAATTCGCGTCAATATGTTGCCAAGCAACTACTATTTTTATCCCCTTAAGGAAACCAATCATCACGTATATGCAGCAGATGATGCACATCTGATAAAACGTGCCGACTTTGATAAGACCAAAATGGTGCAGGCTACACGTTATCAATGGCGTGCTTATGATAAGACCAAGACTAAATATACCATTCTGGCAAGAGATGCTAATGAGAATTATCAGATATGGTCGGCGACAAGCATGAATACCATTATGACAAATGGTAATGGGTGGTTGACATTGGACGGAAAGACAACTTCAAGACCAACCATTACTTTTGGAGATGTGGTGTATATTGTATGCTATGCCAAAAATGGCAACGACATGGCTCCGATAGCCAATTACGAGATATTGTATAATAATACTTATCCAAAGACGCGTGAGCAGATTTTTGCTGATGGCGATAACGACCGCACATATAGCTACCTCAACACCCACTATCAGCAAGCTACAAAGCCTATATCGTTTGACGATGACAATAATACGCTGACATTGGACGCACCTACAGCAGCTAACAACATCTCTACGCTGTCTTCACAATGGGACAAACGTGCGTATTGTTACGCTTATCCACAACTGCGCGACCTAAGTTGGCCTGATGGTTATGGTGTTATACACGGCGAGTATGGATTGTACAAGAGTGCGAACGTGCCGGGTGTGTCGGACGCAAACCAAGAGACTGCTGGTGGGAAAAAGATGTACCAATGGTGGTGGACTTCTGAAGTACTTTACGACCGTACCTATGAACTTACGGGCGGCAAGCAGTATGGATACTTCTTGTATGTAGATGCTTCAGATGAGAGCCGACAGATCGCAACTATCGACTTCAAGGCCGACCTGTGTTCGGGAGCGCGTCTTATCTTTGCAGGAGCAGTGGCAGACTTTACGTCTGGAAAGACACAACCTCAGTTGATGTTCAAACTATATGGAATCATAAAGGACGAGCAGGGCAAGGTGACCTATCAACGATTGCTTTCATCGTTTAGCTCGGGCGACCTTGCCAACAATACTGCAGGCGGCAGACAGCGGGGCAAGTGGTTCCAGGTGTATAGCCGACTGGTGATACGAAAAAAGTCAGGAGTGGAAAACTATTCCGACTTCCGTATTGTGGTGGACAATATGTGCGACAACACCAATGGTGCCGACTATGCTATTGACGACTTGCGATTATATATACAGCATGCCAAAATAGACGTGATACAGAACAAAGCGGTGTGTCCAGATCAGCTCGAAGCGGGCAATACCGACGACGTTAAGCTCATGATAACCTCTCACTACGAGAACATACAGGCTGTTGTAGGTGTGGGGGTGGCTTCAAAGTTGTTTTACCGTATATGCGACTTGAATGGCAATCCTATTGCAGGTATCGACTATGATGGCGACGAAAAAGCTGATGAATATGGTGTGGCAGAAGTGCCTGCTGAATACAACGCAAGCAAAATGCTGCCAAGCTATGCAGCAGGAGGTAGCACCAATTCGCCAATGTTTACAAAGGACGCGGACGGGAATATACTGCTGTTGCTTGCCTATCGCCATTTCAACTTGGCTTTTGGTACTAAATATTACATTTCGGTAACTATTCCTAACGAAGACGATCCTGACAAGCCTGATGAATGGGGCAAACCCACTAATGTTTGCTCTTTGTATAGTGAGGAATTTGAGTTTGTACAGCAAAAATTTACGGTTTCGGATGCTACTGGAAATACCGTATCAACGGTGCGTGTGTCGTGCGATGGATCGAATAAGCCTAACGTTAACATTAGCGGAAAGTTGCTGACTACCGACGTGGTGAATGGTGGTGCAATTACATTGCATAAGGTTAAATTAGACTGGTTCTTCAGCGAGCCCGACAAGGAGAACAATTTTGCCTCCATTCCCATGTTGCTGCAAACGTTGGCTGACTATCGCGGCAGAGCTGAGTATACCGAAGTGAAAGGTCTTGCTGCGGGATATAAAAACATAAATCCAACAGGCTATGCACTATTGAGGGAGTATGTGGATAACGGACAATTACTGCTTTCGGCAAGCAACAATCTTGACGACTATCAGTATAACTCAGAAAAGACTGGGGTATACAAGGTGGCTGCAATCCCTGTAACAACAACAATTACAGAGGGTACAATAAAATACGAAATCTGCCCCGACCCTATGTACTTTACTCTGCGTATCGTCAAAGACGGTCCGAAACTTACTCTGGGTGATGCAAGTGTTGCTTACCCTACAGACGACCGCAGCGTGCGTATAGGCTTGCCACAAATAAAGGCTATGTTGGCAGCAGGAAAGGAACTGAGATTGCCTGTAGCAAACCTTGAAGATGCTGCTAAGATTAAGTTTCAGAATGGCTCAAATGTGTTTGTTGCCGATTCAAACGATCCAACATTCAACGTTGGTTCTACTACAAAGCAGATTGTAGGAAAACTAAAGGAAACAACTCTTGAGGCAACTTCGCTGACAGGAGGTAAAGGCTATATAAGTTTACTCTTCGACAACGACAATGCTTTGGATATTCTACACGAAGGCTATTGGTATGAGCTAAACTTCTCGTACGAACAAGATGTCGTGGGGTCTACAAAGTCGTGTCCAGGAGAAGTTTTCATCACATTCAAGGTGGTGCCAGAATATCTGACGTGGAATTCTACACTTGCCAACAAACTTAATGCAAACTGGAACAACGACCTAAACTGGAAACGGTCTACTGCGGCTGAATTGTATAAAACTGACTATACTGATTATGGTACAGGAATTTACGACAAGCTAAACAGTAATCAGGCATATACACCAATGAAATTCTCTAAGGTTACTATACCTGACCAAACGGATAAAGTATATCCCGGACTCGGCAATATCGTATACCGCGAAGGAAACAACATCGCCCTTAAGCTTACAAACTATAAGGGCGAGGAGGCTACAGCGGCTATTGCTTACGATATGCTAACAACATGGAACTATAACACCAAAGACCATTCAGACACAGGCGAAGGCTGGTTTACTTGTGAAACGTTCAAGGGCAATATTTGTGATGAAATATACTTCAAGCCACAAGCTGAATTACTCAATCAAGCTTACCTTGTGTATAATAAGGCTTACATAGAAAAGGAGATGACTCAAAATAAATGGAATATCATTTCATCACCTTTGAAGGATACATATGCAGGCGATTTCTTTGTGCCGGTTAAAGATGATCCTACGTATGGGTCGCGTGGTAGAGAAAACAAGGAAGCTTTCACACGCATGGAGTTTGCTCTTACAAATAACAACCGTGTGGAAGCACCAGTTTACCAGCGCAATTGGGACAGCAACGGCGAACAGGTAATCGAAGGTATAACGGGCTACAATGCAGATGACTATTTTAATGGTTATAATCGCATTGATACAATAACAGATGGCGCAATGAATATAGAGTCGCTATATTGGAGTCATGTGTACAACAAGCTGGACGAAAAGTATGCCGATGGCAGAGGATTTGCCATTAAGGCTGGTGACGATTATAAAGATGTAACACCAACGTGGCTTTTCCGTTTACCAAAGGAGGATAAAGAATATTTCTATACTGATGTTGATAACAATCCATTCAAGTCGGATGGCACATTAATCAAGGTAGTTCCGGTGAATAAAACGGATATATATAAGTTGAATGTGGCTTCTGTTACTGCGGCGAATGAATTAGGAACTATAAAACAGCAACTAACCACAAACACGCATAGCAAGAACTGCTATTATATGGTTGGTAATCCGTATACAGCAACGCTGAGTATGTATAGCTTCCTCAATGGTAACCCAAAGTTTGAACGAAAAGTATGGACTATTCAAGATGGTGTGCTTAAAGCGTATCTCATTAAAGAAGGGACATACAATCGTAAAGAAGATTTGCTGATTGAGCCTATGCAGGCTTTCTTCGTAAAGGCTAAAGCAAACGAAAGCATAAGCTATGCAACTTTTACCCTACTCATGACCACAGACCGCTGGAAGGCGGGTGGAGGAAAAATAGCCGAGACGAAAGCAAAGATGAACATCCATGTTATTGAGGGTGGCAAAGAAATGGCTACTGCCAAGGTCATAGTGAAGGATGATGCCAACGAAGACTTCTGCAACGATGAGGATATAGAGCTGCTCAACAACACCGAACTGGAGGATATTCCGCAGGTTTACACCATAGCTGGCACTCAGGCTGCAGCGCTCAATGTATTGCCCAATATCGGAATATTGCCTTTTGGAGTGATTGCAAAGGAAAATAAGATGGTGGATGTGGAGTTGGAGGCAAATAGATATCTCGACAACCCACTCTATATTCTCGACGCCAAAACAGGCACCTATACCCCAGCCGACCATGCCATAGAGATTGCTGCCAACGAGCATGGCAGATATTATATCACTACCGCCATCTACAACACCGCAAGCCGTGGCAACGATAGCCACATACGCTGCTTCTCGCCTCAGAGTGGCACTATCATGGTAAGTTCTCTGGGCAGCAAACTTACCTCTGTGAGCATCTACTCCATCGATGGTAAGCTCCTTACTTCTGCCTCTGGCATCAATGCCACAACATGGCATAAGCAAGTGGCTACGGGGCTCTATATTGTAAAGGCGACCACGGAAGATAGAATGGAGAAAACGGTGAAGATAAAGGTGAGATGAAAATAGGTGAAGAAAAAAAAAATATCCTATTAGGGCTTGCTCAAGACTTGCACCCGTTAGATAATGCTCATACCGAGCGTACATAATAAAGCACCTTCGCAGAAATGCGAAGGTGCTTTATTATTATTCAAATCCTGACTTCATCACTTTTCTGCGCCATTACAAGGCGCGTATTGAAAACCAATGAGTTACGTCAAAAATATGGGTAGCTTTGGGTGGCGCACTGACGAAGTCAGGGTTAGCGTGTCCTCGCGCTAAGCGACTATAAGCAGACGTTCAAGGCATACTGCTTCAGACGTGGAGACGCGTCGCCATCAAGTTAGCTTGCGTTCAAGACTTTTTGTCAAAAATTTTTATTACATTTGCAAGCGTCATATACTATTTATGAAAACAGAAAAACCAAAATTAAGAGTAGAACCAGCCTATTGCAATCGATTAAAGGCTGGAAGAGCTAACGAAATCTATATCAAGATTCTTGAAAAGCTAACACGCGAAAAGCTTTATCGTGACCCAACCTACAACACGTTACGCTTATCTGAAGACTTGAACATCAATACGCGTTACATTTCGGCAGCAGTTTCGGCGTGTACAGGGAATAACTATACTGCTTTGGTGAATGGTCTGCGCTTGCGTGATGTGGTAAAGATGATGCAGTCAACCCAGTATAAGGATATGACGGTCGAAGAGATTGGGCTCTTGGCTGGATTTTCGTCACGACAAACCTTTTATATGGCTTTTCACCGTGTGTACGATTGCACGCCTCGTGCGTATCGTCTTAAATTAGAAAAAAAGTAATTGAAATATCTGTGCTCACCGAACAAGAAAAACAACAAATAACCCAATTGGTGCGCCATTGGGTGGTGCCTGCCATTGGGTGTACCGAACCGATCTGTGTGGCATTGGCTACAAGTCGAGCCGTTGAGGCCTTAGGTAGCTTGCCTACGCACATTGAAGCACGCTTGAGTGCTAATATATTAAAGAATGCCATGGGCGTAGGCATTCCTGGCACGGGCATGGTCGGACTGCCGATAGCGATTGCCTTAGGCGCACTGATAGGCCGTTCTGCCTATGGCCTTGAAGTGTTGCGCGATTGCAACGCTGAGGCCGTAGCGCGTGGCAAACAATTCATTGCCGAAGACCGCATCAACATTTCGCTCAAGAGCGATACGACTGAAAAGTTGTATGTAGAAATAGTAGCCGCTGACGCTGATGGCCACCAAGCTACCGTGGTCATAGCACGTGAACATACGCGCTTTGTCTACATCGCCAAGGACAACGAGGTAGAAGTAGATCTATTGCACGAAACGCCTCAAGACTCAGATGCTACCGAGAGTGAAGCACTGCAAACCGACAAGTTACAACTCAATCTGCACAAAGTGTGGGAGTATGCCACTACGATGCCGTTAGCCGACATCGAGTTTATAAACGAAGCGCGTCGACTCAACAAACGAGCTGCACAACTCTCGCTTGAAGGCAACTACGGCCATTGTTTAGGTAAAGCCCTCAGTCGTCCGTTAGGACGTGGTATTATGGGAGACAATATCTTCTCACACATACTTTCGTCTACTTCATGTGCTTGCGATGCTCGTATGGCAGGAGCCATGATACCTGTGATGAGCAATTCAGGGTCGGGCAATCAAGGCATCTGTGCGACCAACCCCGTAGTCGTCTTTGCCGAAGAAAATCATAATACGGCTGAAGAGATGACACGCGCCTTGATGCTCTCACACCTCACGGCCATTTATATAAAACTCAATTTAGGTACTTTGTCGGCCTTATGTGGTTGCGTAGTAGCAGCGACAGGTTCCAGTTGCGGCATTACTTATTTAATGGGTGGCAATTATGAGCAAATGACCTTTGCTGTGAAAAACATGATAGCCAACCTCACGGGTATGATATGCGACGGAGCCAAACCCAGTTGCGCGCTAAAGTTAACCACGGGCGTTAGTACCGCCGTACTATCGGCCATGTTGGCCATGCAAGGCAACTGCGTCACAAGCGTGGAAGGCATTATCGACGACGATGTTGACCAAAGCATTCGCAACTTAGTAAGCATTGGTGCTGATGCCATGAACGAAACCGACCGATGCGTCCTGGATATTATGACGCATAAATAGCGCATCTGTACATTTGTACATTTGTACATTTGCACATTTGCACATTTGCACATTCTCACATTTGCACATTTGCACATTCACCAAGCATTTGCACATTTCCTCTATGAAACATAATCACATCCTTACCAGCCTTATGATGGCTGCGCTGACAGCAATGCCTGCTACAGCACAAATTAGTTTAGTCAACCCCGTGCCACAGAAAGTGGTGAGCACAGGAAAGTTCTTGAACACTTTACCCAAAACGTGGAAAATCGTTACCAATGAGCAGAGCAACAACGAAGTGTACGAAACGGCACTTGTAATGCTCGAAAAAGCCAAAGTGTCACCCTTGTATAAGTCAAAGTACACCCTTACGTTGGGTGTAAAAGGCGACAAGTGCATTAGCAAAGTGGCCAAACTTATCCCCAATCACGCAGAGGGCTATTACCTCAACATTAGTGAGAAGGGGATTGTTATAGCTGGTGCCGATAAGGCAGGCTTAATCTATGGTGTACAGACTTTGTTACAGTCAATGGCTGAAGGAAAGTTAGAGTGCTGCACCGTGACGGACTGGCCCGACGTTCCCTTCCGTGGTACGGTAGAAGGCTTCTATGGCACGCCTTGGAGCCACAAAGCACGCTTGAGCCAAATAGAGTTCTATGGCCGCAACAAAATGAACGTTTACATCTATGGTCCTAAAGACGACCCTTATCACCGCGACCACTGGCGCGTAGCCTATCCCGATGCTGAAGCCAAGCGCATTCAAGAGTTGAACGAATGTGCGAAGAAGAATAACGTAAACTTCTATTGGGCTATTCACCCGGGGGTTGACATCAAATGGAACGATGCCGACCGCGATGCCTTAATCGCCAAGTTTGAGAAGATGTATGCTTTAGGCATTCGCTCTTTTGCCGTATTCTTTGACGACATCTGGGGAGAGGGTGCTAAGGGCGACAAGCAAGCCGAACTGCTCAACTACGTAGACAACAACTTTGTTAAGAAGCATCACGATGTGAGTCCGCTCATCATGTGCCCCACGGAGTACAACCGTTCTTGGGCTAACGATGCAGGTGGTTACCTCCGCACGTTGGGCACAAAGATGAACAAGAGCATTCAAATCATGTGGACGGGTAACTCTGTCGTTCATTGCATTGACAAGGAGAGCATGGAGTGGATCAACCAACGTATCGACCGCAAGGCTTACATTTGGTGGAACTTCCCCGTTAGCGACTTCGTGCGCGATCACATTCTCCTCGGTCCGGCTTATGGTAATGGCCTTGACATTGCAGACGACGTTTCAGGTTTCGTCTCTAACCCTATGGAACATGCTGAAGCTTCAAAGATTTCACTCTACGGCATTGCCGACTACACGTGGAACATGAAGGCTTACGACTATCAGCGCGACTGGGAAAAGGGCTTAAAGGCTGTACTCCCCGACAATTATGAAGCCCTTCGCACCTTTGCCTTGTATAATAAGGACCTCGGCCCCAATGGTCATGGTTTCCGTCGCGAAGAGGGCGATGAGCTGAAGAGTATTGCCGAAGGCGCGCTGAAGTCTGACCCCAAGTCGTTACAACAGTTGACGATAAAGTGCTATGAACTGCGTATGGCCGTTGACGAACTCTTGGCCGATAATACCAATCCTGAGTTGAAACGCGAATTGCGTCCTTGGCTCTTGCAGGGTAAGAACGTGGCTGACTATGGTATTGCCACTTGCATTATGGCTATGAATCAACTCTATCCCAATAATGCAGGTTTTCCTAAATTTGACATGGCTTATAAGCAGGCGCATGCTTTGCAAGTGCAGATGTACGAATTGGAAAATTCTGACGTGCGTCATGCCCTACAGCCTGGCATTAAGGTAGCCACCAAGGTATTATTGCCCACGCTGAATAAACTCTTTAGTCAAACGGTAGATGCTTACAACAAGGCAAATGGCACGCAACTTGACAATTCGTCAGAGTACAATCCATTCAAGATTGTAACCGATGTGCCCCAGTTGGCATTGCAACCTATCAGTGTGCGCGGCAATGACGTAACAGTATCTCCTTCGCTTGAAGTGATCAAATGGCCGAAGAACGCAGCTTTCACCATCGAGGGTGATCGCGACATTACGTTTGCAGGTATGGAGTTCAACTTGGGCAAGGCCGATGTAGCTAAGTGCTTTAAGTTGGAACTCTTCACGAAGGGTGCTTGGAAGAAAGTAAGCCTATTGCACTACGAGGCCGACGACCCTGTTATCCACACAGGCAATGAACTCGGTGGTATGCAAGCTTCAAAACTCCGTATCACTAATATCAGTGGTACAGAACAGCAAGTTTACTTCAAAAACTTCAAGTTCATTAAGCGATAAGTAACGTGTAAAAAATAAACTGCAATTTGTCTGCCTAATTGGGGGTTACAAACCCGCCCCCCAATTAGGCAGATAAATTGCAGTTTTTATCTATTAAAGCAACCGTACCCACACGATTCGTTATAGACGAGAACTATTTACTGTCTCAACAAGTAATAATCGTATGCTCCCCTTGCTCGTCGGACGTAAACTTGATAGTAGCACTGATAGCTTTCAGACGCTCACTGATAGACTGAATGCCAATACCAGTCGTCGTAGCAATAGAAGCTGCGTCATAAGGGGCCACGGGAGAGGTCGTAGCATTGTGCGAAATGCTTAGTTCAACAGTAGGAGCTACAGCGCTATGCGCAAGCGCAATGTCGATATGCGTGAGTCCTTGCGTATGTTTGACAAGGTTGGTAATGAGTTCTTGCGCAATGCGATAGAGTTGGTAAGCTTGCTCAGTAGGAAGTTGGCTCCAGTCATAGGGAGCGTTGGCAGGAGTAGCATCTGTGAAGGTTACGCTGAATTGGCCAATCTCCTGTAACTTATAAGCCAATGCAGAGAGCGTTTGATCGAGCGTAGCAAAGGTCGTATTGGGCGGCATAAGTTGGTGGGGAATTTGACGTATCGTGCCACGCACCTGTTGCAGTTGCGCCACAGCAGAGCCGACATCAGTAGAGGTGGACATTTGCATTTCAGCCACAAGGAGGTCGTTGCACACACCATCGTGTAACTCCTGCGCCAAACGCTTACGCTCGCTCTCAATGCCATCGATATAACGACGCGCTTGGTCGAGTTGTGCCTTACGACGCTGCTGGCGCTGCCAAATAATAACAGCAACAATGGTGGCAAAGAGCAATAGAACAATCCCTGCGAGTGCAGCACCTAAGCGCCATTGCTTCACCTCAGCCTCAGCAGCGTTCTTTTGTAGTTGAGTGATTTTGAGCTGCTTCTCTTTTGCATCGTAGCGTGCAGCCGCATCGCCCACTTGCTGTTGCACATCAAGTTGGTGAATAGAGTCACCTATGTAGTAGGCTTCGCGATAGAAGTAGCAAGCTCGCTGTGGATTGCCCGTACCCTCATAAGCTCGTGCCACCATAAGCATGACCTTATCACGCTCTGACGACACCGCAGGACCATTTTCGTAGAGCATCAATGCCGACTGGAGGGCAGGCGACCATTGTCGAGTAACGAAGTAGTAGTTGATCTTTGCGTGTTCCAACTGCATACGCTCTGTACCGTCGGGGGCCGCATTGCTGACGATAGTATTGGCCCGCGCAATAAGGGCAGGATCGGCAGCACTTTGATATTTCAGCGCATTAAGCAAGAAGCGTTTACAATCTTCAACACGCCCCATGCGGCTACACATCGCGCCATAGTTTTGGTAGGCTGAGAAGGCGAGTTGCGCATTTTTATGACGAGTAGCATAAGCGATTACTTGGTCATAACACTTGGCAGCCTTATCGAAGTGTTGCATGCGGCTATGGCAGAGTCCGATACTACAGAGTTGGTTGTACGCTTCCGGTGCAAGGTGTTGTTGGCGTGCCTGGTTATAGGCTTGCGTAAAGTGTTTGAGCGACTGTTCTATCTGTCCTTGTGCCATAAGGGCTTTGCCCGTAGCGGCCTCAAGGGTTATGAGGTCGCGCCCTGCAGCCTTGCGTTGGCGAGCCAATTGAGCGTAGTGAAGTGCCGTGTCGGGGTGGGAAGTAGCTGTAGCTTCGGCCATTTGGGCGAGTAAGTGTACTTGGGGTCCTTTAACGTGTATGAGATGACGCAGTGAGTCTGCTTGTGGCTGTGCGATAGCCAACATCGGACTGAGCAAACAAGCGAGAAGGTTAGCTTTTTTCATTGTTGATTAGATTTTTTTGCAAAAGAAGAATACAAAGATAGTGCAAGGTGAGTGCAAAGCAAAATGAAAGTCTGAAAACTTTCATTTCGTTTTGCACTCGCCTTTTTTTAAAAAAAGAAAGAAGAGGCTTTTAACAAATATCGATTAAAATCATTATTTATAATGATATGCAAACAAACGGAAACGGATATATTTGCAACATATTTTTAAAAAACAAGACAATATTATATATATGACACCAAAGATTAACATACTCATTTGCGACGACCATGCCATACTACTTGAAGGGCTGAAAGTATGCTTACTGCATATGCCCGAGGTGGATAAGGTAGCCGTGAGTTCTACACTGCACGATGCCACGCAATTGTTCGAATCGGAGCAACACTTCGACTTGTGCATTGTCGACCTCGACCTTCCTGACGGTTCTGGTATTGACTTGATAGAGAAAGTTAATACCATGGAGCCTGAGGTGCGCACAATGGTATACACCTCTCACGAGGAGATATGGCACATTAATGCTATCATGCAGTCTGACACGGATGGTGTAGTATTTAAGAGTTGCGATATAGATGAGTTATGTTTGGCTGTGCGCAGCATAGCACGGGGTGACAACTACTTTTGCAAGCGATTTCAGCAATTGGTGCGCCACATTGAGATGCACATTCCTGAATCGGGCAGCCACTTAACGCAACAAGAGCACAATGTGCTCTGCCAATTGGCACGCGGACTGAGAGCACACGAGATTGCCGTCAACCTCAACGTAAGCGTAAATACGATTAATACGCACAAGGCGCATTTACTCTCTAAGTTTAATGCAAGTAATACGACTGAGCTTATCATTAAGGCATTTGTGAAAGGCATTATAAAATTCAATCTAGGACAATAAGTAAAGTCATGCTAAATGATTTATCCTAATATACTTTTTCATGCAAGAGAGGATTATATAGCAGTGAAAAGACAAAGGCAAGCAAATGCTTCATTCGCTTGCCTTCTTCGTAAATAACAAATTATTGGTATCCGATAAAACTCAAAAAGCACATACTTGTTAAGCTCAACCGCTGCTTTTAGGCGGTTGAGCTTATTATTTGTGCAAGATAAGTCCCCCCTAAGATTTACAACAGTTTTTCCCGTACCTATTAGCATCTACACCATCACAGATTGATACGAACGACATGCCGTATCAATCCAATCCTTCATTTCTGTGTCGCAAAAATGGTATTTGGAAAATATTGGATAAAGAATATGAAGGTTTCTTCAAAAGAATCTGAAAAAAACCAATAAATGGGGTTGGGTAGTTTCCATATGCGGAACTATCCAGCCCCATATCGTATTATGTTGTCGTAAGCGTATCCGCGATGCTGCCTTGTCCACTTTTATTCATCATTATACCTTTGC
>OIWK01001029.1_pt1 | contig 28405 bp, 26 predicted proteins | sample 1587401 | NCBI WGS metagenome assembly OIWK01 (sample SAMEA3888911, study PRJEB22519) | human gut metagenome | biome: human gut; feature: human-associated habitat; material: faeces | place: Denmark | collected 2009 | reverse complement strand
ACCACATGCTGAACAATCCGAACACGCACCAGAACTGTGAGAAGTGCCTCGGCGGTCATTTCGTGAACTGCATGAAAGGCAAGTGTATCCACGGTTCCACGGCGAAATCTGCCATCGGCATGATGGAGGCTGAGTTCTGGAAGTGGAAGGGCACCTACAAGTACATTGACACCATGATCTGCTGCTCGGAGTTCATGAAGAGCAAGATGGACAGCAATCCTCTGTTTGCAACAAAGACCGTGGCAATGCACAACTTCATCGATAAGGTGGAGTGGAAAGAGACTCCGAAGAAGGATTACGTCCTCTACTTCGGCCGCTTCTCGGAGGAGAAGGGTATCGGCACGCTCATCAAGGTATGTAAAGAACTGCCGGATGTGCAGTTCATCTTCGCCGGCACTGGTCCGTTGGAAGAGACGGTAAATGGTATTAAGAACATCAAGAACGTTGGTTTCCAGAAAGGCGAGGCACTGGAAAAGCTCATCCGTGAGGCACGGTTCTCCATCTACCCGTCTGAGTGGTATGAGAACTGTCCGTTCTCTGTGATGGAATCCCAGATGTATGGCACACCGGTGCTGGGAGCAGACATTGGTGGTATCCCAGAGTTGATTCAGGTCGGCAAGACCGGCGAGCTGTTCGAGAGTGGTAATGCCGAAGATCTGAAGAAGAAGATCGAGAAGCTCTGGGGTGATAAGGAGCTGTGCGAGCAGTATAGCAAGAACTGTAAGGACATCAGCTTCGATACTATCGATGAGTATTACGAGAAAATTATGAAGGTTTATAGGTAGGAGAAAAAAGTGAAAGGCACTATTTGTTGTGAGGAAAAGTGTACGGCGTGTATGGCCTGTGCAAATGCATGTCCTAAAAACGCTATTGGTATTGGCGTAAATAAATATGGATATGAAAAAGTAGTCATTAACGATGACAAATGTGTCGATTGTGGCTTATGTACCAAAGTGTGTGCTAGGAGAATGCAAATAGAACGGCACAGTCCAATCAAATGCTATGCAGGGCAATCAAGGGATGCTGAAAAACTGAAACGTTCAGCTTCAGGAGCAGCATTTCAAATGTTGGCAGAAATTGTTCTTGAAACAGGTGGAGTTTGCTATGGCTGTGCCGGAGAAATGATAAATGGCGAGTATAGAGCAAATCATATTCGGGTGACAAACGTAGATGAACTTCAATCTATCCTGAATTCAAAATATATTCTTAGTCATATAGGAACAACATATCAGCAAATCAAAAAAGATTTAGAAAATGGCAAACTGGTTCTCTTTGGTGGGACTCCCTGCCAAGCATTAGGACTGAAGTCTTTTTTGAACCACGAATATGAAAATCTGATTATTGCAGATGTAATATGCCACGGAGTAACATCAAAAACAATATTCAATGACTATTTAAGAGAAATTGAAAAAGAACAGAATATTATAATAACAGATTATATATTCCGAGATAAAAAAGTTGGCTGGGGAAGCAATTTCTGTTATTCCTACTATGAAAATGGCGATAAGAATAAAATCAAAATCAAGCGTTTTCCAAAAGAAGGAGGCTCACATGAAATACACTATTTGAGAGGAGATATTTCGCGTGAGAATTGCTTCAGCTGTGAAATGTCAAATACTAACAGAGTGAGCGATTTTACATTTGGCGATTACTGGGCTATAGAAATAGAACATCCGGAATTTATAGTAAGAAATGCCCCCGCACTTTCAATCCGAAAAGGCATTAACTGCATGATGGTTAATACTGAGAAGGGAATGCAGTATTTGTCTAAATTGCAGGAAAAGATGGTTATGTATGAAGTAGATCTGGCTTCTATAACACGACATAACTCGAATCTTTTAAAGCCATCAAAACGTGGTAAAGCGCGTGATGCTGTATTAGAAAACTACTATATGGAGGGATACAAAAAAATAGAAGAAAACTATAACGATACAGTTGGAAAGAAAAGAACGGTCTATGCGGCGAAGAATATGATTAAGACGCATATTCCAGATAAGCTGAGAGTTCAGATTTATCGAATGAAATTTTTAAGAAAACTGTTATCGGGAGAGTGATCAAAATGAAAATATCAATTAATTCCACATATAGTTATATTCGGACAAATATCAATTACGGATCAACCCTACAGTGTTATGCATTACAGAAGTATTTGAAAAAAAGGGGACATGATCCAGAACATTTAAGGGACTATCGTGCCAATCCGGTTTTGATTCTGAAAAGGCTGAAAAACATTAAATGGTTTAAGCCTTTCTGTGCCAAGGCAGTTGCACAGTTTGAAATGGGACGATTTATTAAGGACAATATTGCTGTATCCACGAAGGGTTATATTTCGGAAAAGGCAATGTATAAAAATTGTCCGAAGGCAGACTGCTTTATTGCGGGGAGTGATCAAATCTGGAGAAATCCAACGGGAAGTAGATTCTTGAATTATGCTCCAGATGAGGCAATCAAACTTTCATACGCTGCAAGCTTTGGCAGAACCTCTTTACCAAAAGAAATAGCTGAAAAAATCAAGCCGTGGCTGAACAGATTCGATGGTATTAGTGTGCGAGAAAAGACCGCAGTTAATATGGTCGAGTCAATCGTGGATAAAGAAGTAGTTCAAGTTCTTGATCCAACGCTTTTGCTTGATATGGATGAATATCCATATGCAAACATTGAAGAAAATAATTATTGCTATTGTTATTTCTTGAATCTTGGAGATAAAAAGAATGTTTCATTTGATGAAATAAAGAGATATGCAGTGGATGAAAATATGAAGTTAATAGTAACTTCTCCGTCTAATTACACATTGTTTTTGAATGAAAATCCGATTTTTCCAACTGTTGAGAAATGGCTTGGCCTTTATAAAAATGCTAACTGTATCTTTACAAATACATATCATGGAATGCTGTTTTGCATCATTTTTAAAAAGCAATTTTTGTTCTTTGTGCAGAAGGGATCGGGTGCTGCTGAAAATGATCGATTCTATTCATTGATGTCGATGCTGCACTTGGAAGATCGGATGGTCACATCGGGGGATGCTGCGTGTATTTCTGAAAAAATGAAGAAACCCATTGACTACGAAAAAGTATATGAGGTGATACATTCAGAACGGGTACGAACGGATCGCTTCTTTGAAAAATATGGAATATAAGTATGAGTACAACAATGAATGCGAGAGAGAAATATGAGGGAATAGATGGATTGAAGGCGTATGCAATCCTTGGCATTGCACTGATGCACGCCCTCGCAAATGGAGAATATGGGATAGGAGGATTTGTGTTTGAGCGGCTGATACCATCTTTCACAAACCTCGTTTTCCTTTTTATGATGGTCAGTGGTTTTGGAATGTGCTGTGGCTATTACCAGAAAATTGTTGACCAGAAGATCAGTGTAGAGGATTTCTACAAGAAAAGGTATATCAAAATTTGGCCGTACTTCGCATTGCTCTGTGCGCTGGATTTTGTGATTTCGCCGAGCAAGAACTCGCTGTATGAAGTCTTTGCAAACCTGACATTGTGTCAGGGACTCCTGCCGGATGCACACATTTCTGTCATCGGTGTGAGCTGGACACTGGCAGTCATTTTTGTGTTTTATATGCTGTTCCCGTTTTTCTGCTTCCTGATTGGAAATAAGAAGAGAGCGTGGGGAGTAGCAGCCGCAGCACTGGTTTTTAACTGGCTGTGTGGTAGCTACTTTAACGCTGGAAGAACGAACATTGTCTACGATGCAATCTATTTCATCGCCGGTGGCTTGATTTTCCTCTATCGGAAAGAGCTGGCTGAGTTTGCATCGAAGTACAAGATTGTTGCCGCGGCAATTCTGCTGATTGCCACAGTTGCTTATTTTGCATTAGGCAGTTCTACACTTACGATGCTGTTCTTTTGTGTGGCAGCACTGATCTATACCCTCGGTTGTAGAACGGGGGGGGGTACTGGTCAATCCAGTTGCCAAGTTCCTCGGTGGTATCAGCTTCGAGATTTACCTGTGCCACATGGTAATTTATCGTGTGCTTGAAAAGCTACACATCATCCATCTGTTTGGAAACGGTCTGCTGGCATATATCTTCACAGCTGTTGCAGTCATCTGCGGTTCGGTTGTGTTCTCGGTATGTGCCAAGTGGTTCTTAAATAAAGTTGAAACATTCTTAAAAGAGAGAGTTAGGAGAGTTAATCATGTCTGAAGAAAAGAAGTTAAATGGTACGGTCATCGTCACTTATCGTTGCAACGCTCGTTGCTCTATGTGCAACCGTTATAAGGCACCTTCCAAGCCGGAAGAGGAGATTAGCATCGAGACCATCAAGAAGCTGCCGAAGATGTACTTTACGAACATCACCGGTGGTGAGCCGTTCATCCGTACTGACTTGAAGGAAATCGTGCGTGAACTGTACAAGAAGTCTGACCGTATCGTTATTTCCACGAACGGTTTCTTCACTGACCGTATCGTTGATCTGTGCAAAGAGTTCCCTCAGATCGGTATTCGTATCTCTATCGAGGGTCTGGAGCAAACCAACAATGAGATCCGTGGTCTGCAGAACGGCTACCAGCGTGGTTATGGCACGCTGAAGAAACTGCGTGAGATGGGTATGAAGGATGTCGGTTTTGGTATGACCGTTCAGGACAAGAATGCTCCTGATCTGGTTCCGCTGTACAAGATTTCCAATGAGATGGGCATGGAGTTTGCTACGGCTTCTCTGCATAACAGCTTCTACTTTGTTGAAGCAAAGAACATCATCCACGACCGTCCGATGGTCGCAAAGAACTTCGAGAATCTGGTCAATGAACTGCTCCGCAGCAACAGCCCGAAAAAGTGGTTCCGTGCATATTTTAACCACGGTCTGATCAACTACATCTACGGCCAGAAGCGCCTGCTGCCTTGTGACATGAGCTTCGATACCTTCTTCATCGATCCGTATGGCGATGTTATGCCTTGCAATGGTACCAAGGATAAGGAAGTCATGGGCAACCTGAACAATCAGACCTGGGATGAGCTGTGGAACAGCCCGGAAGCCGAGAAGGTTCGTGCAAAGGTTCGCTGCTGCGACCGTGACTGCTGGATGATTGGTAGTGTGTCTCCGGCGATGCATAAGTATATTTGGAAGCCTGCTACTTGGGTTCTGCTTCATAAGTTCAAGGCTCTGTTCACCAAGCATCCGTACAGCATGTATGAGTTGAAGATTTGCCGTGACTACCGTGATGGTAAGGTCACTAAGGAAGAACTGGATAAGTGCAGCACCTGCGATATGAACTGTGTGATCAACAACGGTCTGAGCGAAGCATCCAAAGAACAGCTGAAGCATAAGACTGGCGAGGAAATTGTGGATGCCGATATCGCACAGCAGATGAAAGAATAAACATATGAAAAAGAAAATATTATTTGTCAATATTTCATTAGTAAATGGTGGGGCAGAGAAAAGCCTGGTGAACTTGCTGAATGAAATGCCGGAAGACCAGTATGAAATAGATCTTTTATTGTTTCGTAAGGAAGGAATGTTCTTACCTCAGGTACCACACTATGTGAACATTATTGAGGCACCGGACGCACTTAAAAATCTGTACCGTCCAGTAAAGGATTTCAATAAAAACACTATTACAAAAGTAATTGGAACTGCAATTTCAAAGACACTTACAAGTAATCCATATTTAATGCGTGAGTTCAGATGGAAAAATTTCTATAGAAGAAAAATTACTCGTTTGTCAAAGCATTATGATGTGGCAGTGGGATGCGTAGTGGGTGAATGTACTTATTTTGTCAATGACCTGGTGAGTGCAGATAAAAAATTATGTTGGGTACATACGGACTATGTGGGCGCTAAATGTGATCGAAGAGCTGACGAAAAGTATTACCAAAATATGGACTCTATTGTTACAGTATCGGATAAGTGCGCGGAGGTTCTGAAAACGGTATTTCCTGAATTTCAAAACAAAATTTTGTGGCTTCCAAACATCACATCCTCTGAGGTTTTGAGAAAACGAAGCAAAGAGGAAATCCCGGAACGTATTGATGAAGGAAAAAAATTGCTTGTTTCAGTTGGCAGATTGATTCCGTTGAAGGGATTTGACATGGCAATAGATGCTGCGAAAATCATGAAGCAGGATGGTTGCCAATTTCAGTGGTTCATCCTTGGTAATGGTGAACTGTTTGATAAATTAAATGCACAAATTGAAGACCTCGAATTAAAAGATTGGGTAAAGCTGCTTGGGCCTAAGGAAAACCCGTATGCTTATATAGCAAAAAGTGATGTCGTTGTTCAGTCTTCTAAGTACGAAGGAAAATCTGTAGTTTTGGATGAAGCGAAGATATTGGGCATTCCGATCGTTTCGACTAATTATGACACTGTTGTTGATCAGATCATTCCTGAAAAAGAAGGATTGATCGTTAATATGGATGCAGAAGATATCGCACACGGAATTGAAGAAATGTTCAACAATCAGATGTTGTACAAAACCATTAAAAACTATTTGAATGCACACGAATATGGTAATCAGGCAGATGTAGAAAAGTATATCAAACTTATTGGATAACAGGGAGGAAATAGTGTGAAAAAGCTGATTATTACAATTGATACTGAAGGAGACGACCTCTGGAGTTGGAAACAAGGGGATGCAATTACTACTAATAATACGCTTTTTCTTGATAGATTTCAAAGGCTGTGCAATAAGTACAACTTTTTCCCGGTGTGGCTGACTAACTATGAGATGATACAGGACGACAGGTATGTTGAGTTTGTAAAAAAGTACGCTCTGGAAGGAAAAGCTGAAATCGGAATGCATCTTCATGCATGGAATAATCCTCCTATGTATCAGCTCGAGGTTGCGCAAGAAGGAGCACCATATTTGATTGAGTATCCAGATGATGTAATGGAGGCAAAAATTAAATTTCTCACAAATTTGATTTTTGAAAGAACAGGAATCAAGCCTGTTTCACATCGAGCTGGAAGATGGGCAACGAACGAGAAATACTTTGAGCTCTTATCAAAATATGGGTATGTGGTGGATTGCTCGGTCACACCGCATGTGGATTGGAAAACTTCATTGGGCCAAACCGAAGGAAGTTGTGGAAGTGACTATTCGTCAGCGAAGGATAAACCATATTCGATTGATACATCCAACGGTTCTAGCGTTTTGGAGGTTCCGGTTACCATTCTTCGTTCACACAAGCTCTTTCTTAAGACATCCAGTGCAAAGAACTTAGCTAGAAGCATTTGGCATGCTATGAAGGGGACGGAACTTTGGATTAGACCAAATGGTGATAATCTGGAAGAAATGAAGTATGTGTTAGATCAGACTTATGTGTCAGACAGGGATTATGCAATGTTTATGATTCATTCCTCCGAGCTTATGCCAGGTGGAAGCCCTACTTTTAAAGATGAGCGAAGCATTGAAAAACTCTACAAAGATCTTGAAGCGTTGTTTGCTTATGCAAGCGTGAAATATGAGGGGATTAGACTTCGGGATCTGTCAAATGGAAAGGAATCTTCAGCGAATAAGCGGACTTTATAGTAAATATGAAATATTGAAAAAACACAATGAACGACAGAAGGGGAATGTGTCGCAAATCATACTAATGTGAAAATATGGCTTTTATAGGAAAAAAGGTACCTGATTTGGAGTGTATTTCAATATTAAATTGTGCTATATCGCAAAAAATTCCATTAATAGTTATTGTGCATTTGTGTGCCTAAATAGCGATTCGTTGGTTAGAATTACAGCCGCTACATAAATAAATGGATTCATAAAGAAATACGGAGGTGGCATAAAGGAAATGAAAGTTGTCATTATTGGTGGCATTCACCACAATACATTGGGCGTTATTAGGTCGATAGGATCAGAAGGAATTTCTTCTGAAGATATTGCACTTTTTATTGTGGATGAGCATGGAGGAAAAAAAGATTTTGTTTCAAAAAGTAAATATTTGAAGAAAAGCACTATTCGATATTTAAAAACTTACGATGAAATACTGGAAGCCTTGTACAGAATTGCGGATAAAAATGAAAAGAAAGCTATTGTTTGCTGCGCAGATGGTGCATCTGAAGTAGTAATGAGCAACGCTGATAACCTGAAAGAGTTCTTCTTCTGTTCATCCATTGGAGTTAAGCCGGATTTCTTCTTTAATAAGAATGATCAATCCTTGTTGGCTAAGGAGAGCGGTTTTGCAATTCCAAGAGGCGAGATTATAGATACAAAGAAAGGAAAAGTAGATTGGGATATTTTTCCGTGCATTATTAAGCCGATTAAAAGTATTAAAGGTGCTGGAAAAAATGATATTAAGATAGCAAAAAATCGGGAAGAGTTATCGACACTGTTAGAAGAGGTTGTTTCCGAAACTGTGCAGATTCAAGAGTATATTGAAAAAAAAATGGAGTTTCAGTTGATAGGATGCTCGTTGGAGAAAGGAGAAAAAATTATTATCCCTGGGTTTACACAGATTATACGTCAGCCTGATAATACCAATACGGGGTATTTGCGATACTCTCCAATTTCTCAATTGGACATTGATATAAATCGGATAAATCTATTTTTTCAAAAGATAAAATACGATGGACTTTTTAGTATTGAATTTATCAGGGGTGAAAATAATGTTGATTATTATTTGGAAACAAATCTGAGAAATGATGGAAATGCGTATTGTGTTAAATCCGCTGGCATTAATCTTCCTTATATTTGGTGCTATTACCAAGTGAATAAAACTTTGCCTAAGAATGTAGCGCTTACATTTGAAAAGCCTGTTTTTTTTATGCCGGAATTTGCGGATATTAAAATGGGAATTAAATCAGTTGGTGTGCTGAAGTGGATTATGCAGATGGTGGGGGCAAAATCTCATGCAATTTTCAATTTAAAAGATATGAAACCTTTTTTTGCAAGGGCAAAATATTCTCTCGTGACACACCTACATTGAGAAGGATAAAGCTAATGGTATCCAGTTATAAATCTATGGAGGTTCCACGTTATTGCAAAACATGGATACTATCATTTATTTTGCTGTGCTTATAGTTGTATGGTGATTATATTGTTTTGTGACTACTAATGTTGGGGACCAATATTAGAATATTTGGAGATATGTTCATTATATTGAATGAGGGAGCAGATGAAAAAAATAGTATTGGTTACAGGAAATACAAAAGGTGGAATAATTCAGTTTCTTGAAACACTTGAATCAGTATTGAGTGAAATTGGTTTTGAAATAACTGTAGTAGCACCGGCTGAAATAGAAAAAAAGCTACAGAGTAAAAAAAATTATATTTATTATCAAACAATTGTAGAAAGTTCTGGATTTACAAGAAAGATAAATTCTTTTTTATCCAAGAAAAAGGCGTTTGTTGAAATCACAAAAAGAGTTAATACGCTAAAACCGGATTTGATCTGGTTGATAGATAATCCAATTAACACTGTTGTAATTGGGCTGAAATTAGTTTCGACAAAGATACCGATGTTATTGACATTACATGATGCGGGCGGAAATCATCCTACAAATCAAACAATCTATCAACAGTTACGAAATCATTATACAGATTTTTTGAGTGATAAGCTTGAACATAAGGTAAATTATATATTATTGTTATCAAAAATTTCCTATGAAAAATACGGGTTATTAAAACCGAAAAATACAGAAAAAAGAGTCTACTTCTGCTTGGGTGCGCATGTGCCAAATGTTAATGAACTAAAACCAGATGAGATTACGGAGAATCAATTTCATTTGTTTTTTGGAAGAATCGATAAATATAAGGGATTAGAAACTTTGTTTCGAGCGTTTTCAGAAGCTGATAATCCGAAGTACAAATTAGTTGTTGCCGGAAGTGGAGAATTAACAAAAAAGGAAGCTGAAGTATACAAGCTGATAAAAAAAGACGTGACATTAATTAATCGCTATATTCGGGATGAAGAAATGTTGTGGCTTTTTCACCATGCAAGATCAGTAGTACTCCCTTATATTGAGGCAACGCAAAGTGGAGTGATTCCGATTGCATATAAGTTTGGTGTGCCGGTAATTGTGTCGAACGTAGATGGGTTGACGCAATTCGTCGAGGATGAAAAGACAGGTTTTGTCTGTGAAAGTGAAATAGATTATATAACTGCATTAAAAAAGCTTGAAAATGATAATACTAGAAGCGCAATGTCAGAAGCGGCAATAGAATATCACTTGAGTAACATGGACTGGAAAAAGAATATTCTATCGGTTTTGGATGCTATATTGAATTAAAAATATCAAGCAGCTTATGAAGAGGAAAAAATATGATTATTACAAAAACGCCATTCCGCATGTCATTTTTTGGCGGCGGAACGGATATGGAAAGTTTTTTTAGAGAAAATGGTGGAGCAGTATTATCGACTACATTTGATAAATACTGTTATGTAAATGTTCGTCATCTGCCGCGTTTTTTTGATTATTCAACGGAGCTGTCTTATTCTAAGACGGAGCGTGTAACAAATATTGACGATATTCAGCACCCTGCGATCCGAAATGCAATGAAAATGTTAGACATGCACGAGATTCGTCTTACATATGAAGCAGACCTTCCAGCACGTTCTGGCCTAGGAACATCAAGTTCTTTCGCAGTTGGAATGCTGAATGCTTTCTATGCATTAAAGGGTAAGTATGCTGACAAGAAAAAACTAGCAGATGAAGCTATTTATCTGGAGCGTAATCTTTGTCAGGAAGCTGGTGGATGGCAGGATCAAATTGCTGCTTCTTTTGGTGGGTTCAACCGTATCAACTTTAATGCGGATGGATATGAAGTCCTGCCGGTTATTATTTCGCCGGAGCGAAAGAAGCAACTCAATCAGAATTTAATGATGTTCTTTACCGGGTTTACCCGTTTTTCTTCTGATGTGCAGAAAGCGAATGCAGCAGGCAAACAAGATAAGACAGTACAGCTGAAAGAGATGCTTGCTCTGGTTGATGATGCTGAACGTGTCCTGACAGATAAGAACGCGGATCTTGATGATTTTGGCAGAATGCTGGATCACACTTGGAAACTTAAGCGTCAAACTGGATCGGCTGTTTCTACGAATAGTATTGACGAACTTTATGCAAAAGGCGTGGCGGCTGGTGCATTGGGCGGAAAATTGCTGGGTGCCGGTGGCGGTGGATTCCTTGTATTTTATGTTCAGCCTGAGCGACAGGATGCAGTGCGATTGGCGATGCGTGATCTGATGCATATCCCATTTGCGTTTGAAGATGGTGGAACAAGAGTAATCCACTATACACCGGAAACTTATGAACCGAGGAATGGTGTATGAGTAAGAAGATGAGGATGTTGCAGATATTAAATCTGTGGAGGCTAATACCTGCATATTTGATTGTTTATGTATCCAATAATAAAGCAATTATTTTTGATGAAATACAGCATTGGAAAAAATGTACAGGACATACTGAAAAGGATGGATTTGATATTTTTAGCAGTTTAATGCTGGAGTTAAAAGAGTATCGTACATTATTGCAATATCGCCTGGGGGGGTATAGCAAATTATTGCTAAAAATGTTGTTTCCAGGGATGGATACCCTATATATTAATACTCCTGAAATTGGTCCGAGGTTATTCATACAACATGGATTCGCGACAAATATAAGCGCAAAGCGAATCGGAAGTGATTGCTGGATTAACCAGCAAGTTACGATTGGATATACATTTGATTCGGAACCACCCGTGATAGGCAATGGAGTGAGAATATCAGCAGGAGCGAAAGTGCTTGGCCAAATTGAAATTGGAGACAATGCTATTATTGCTGCAAATGCAGCAGTTGTAAAGAGTGTAGAAGAAAATATGGTTGTTGGCGGTGTGCCGGCGAAAATAATTGGTGAGAATTCGAAGCATAAGCTGTTTGTCGGTGAGAACAAAGGTTCTCTTCAATAATAACCAAGAGGTAAGAAAATGAAAGATTTGACGAGACATATAGAACTGCTAATTAGTAGATATCCAGTTTTGGAAGAGTCAAAACAGGATATAGAGAAAGCGTATTCAGTATTAGAAAAGTGTTATGAAACAAAGCACAAGGTTTTGATAGCCGGAAATGGCGGGTCGGCAGCGGATGCGGAGCATATTGTCGGGGAATTGATGAAGGGATTTAAACTTTCCAGAAAACCTGATATGGGGTTTGCCAGTAAGTTAATTGAAAAAGATGAAGAGCTGGGACGTGTTTTGGCGGAAAATCTTCAAGGGGCACTTCCAGCTATTGCATTAGATGGCCATGTGGCATTATCTACGGCATACATGAATGATTGTGAACCCCTGCTCTGTTTTGCACAGCAGGTGAATGGCTATGGCGAAGAGGGAGATGTATTCTTTGGCATTTCTACAAGCGGAAACAGTAAAAATGTTTTGTATGCAGCTGTTACGGCACATGCAAAAGGAATGAAAGTTATTGGTTTGACAGGAGCTAAAAATAGCAAGCTTGAACAGATGAGCGATATTTGCATTAAAGTGCCACAAACAGAAACATATATGATTCAGGAACTGCACCTTCCAGTATACCATTGCCTATGCTTGATGCTGGAAGATAGATTTTTTAATTAAGTAAAAAAAAGGACGAGGAAAAAGCATGAAGATAAAATATAGCTCAATAACAAAATTTTTAATATGTATACTGGTGTTGATGCACTTGTGCTTTTTCTTGATTCCATTAAGTGGCACTGCTATGTTTTCAACGTCCTACATACCCAAAATAAGAATGTTCTTATTTTTGGCGATGGTTATAATGGCGATGATATTTAGTATAGTGTATACTTGCCCAAGTGCAAATGGAGTTATCAAGTTTGAAGTAGCTCTTTTAGGAATATGCTGGGTGAGAGCGATTGTGGGTGCTTTGCAGTTGGGTACAGCATGGGATGATACATTAGCGATGATATGGCCATATTTATATTTGATTATTGCTATTCCATTAATTAACCTATTTAGTGCAGGCAAATGGAAACCACAAAAAGCAGCAAAATTTCTGGTGATAGTAACGAGTATCGATACTCTGGCAAAAGCTTTTATGTCGTTTTACGAATCAAAAACAGGAATTATGTTATGGCCAAACCTGGTGAATGGAGAAATGGGATATCGAAATGGGTTATACAGAATAAACCCATCGGCGCTTTCAATACTTGTGATTCCATTATCTTTTTGGCTTATTTCAAAGGCCAAAAGTAAAAGAGAAAAGTTAACATATGTTATTACAATAGTAATAGACATCTTTTATGCATATATCATCTGGCAAGCAAGATCTGCGTTGCTATATAAAACGATTATTATTATTATGTTGATTTTCCTACATCAGACAAATGATAAAAAGAAAGTTGTCATAGCATTTATAATGATGATAGGAGCAGTAATTTTGATAAATTCCTCTGTTTTTAATTCATTCGTTGATTCGTTTAGTGAAACAAATAAGATGTATGGAAATTCGACAGTAGCGAGAGTAAATGCATATGCCTACTATGGAGCAATGTATTTAAAGGAACCCTTTTGGGGAGTTGGATGCCTTACGACAAGTGAGAGATATGCGTTAGGCGGGGGAATGCTGGAAGATACAGGATTCTTCTATGGATTAGTTCAATTCGGAATTCCGATGATTTTATTTTACATCTATATCTTTCTTAGAGGAATATATGTTTCTATTAAAGTAAAACGAAGGAATATTGCGGATTCCCTATTATGTTTATCTATGACATTATTATTTATCATGTTTGGAGTTAATATGGATCCGTTTTATGCATTTGCACTTGCACTTCCGTTTTATGTGTCATTTGTTGAATATGTTAGATGGGATATTGTAAAAGAGGACGAATATAATGAAGAAACATGTCTATAAATATGATGTAATTAGAATTGTTTTAACGATGTTGGTAGTAATTGGTCATGCAAATTATTATAATGCTGGAAACGCATATGGCGGAATATATATCGCAGATCAAATGTCGGCTGCAGGCATAGCGGATACAGCATTTCATGGATTCGCAGAACAAATCAAACAACTGATTTATACATTCCATATGCCAGCATTTTTTGCTTTATCAGGAACATTGTTTTATAGTCAGCTGAAAAATGGAAGATTTAATTCTGTTACTGAAGTGGTGAAGAACAAAATTTCAAGATTAGTTGTTCCATTTGTATTTGTATATTTATTCTGGAATACTCCGATAAAAATTTTTTCTGGATATTACAGTCAGTCAGAAAATATATGGAAAGACATTTTGATGCAGATGTTTATTCCAACCAATATGTATTTATGGTATTTAGAGGCATTGTTTTTTGATTTTGTATTTGCTTACTTATTATGCAAGTATGCGAAGAAAACGTGGATGATTAACACGACTTCATTTGCAGTTTATATGGCAGTACTTTTTCTGGAAAGGGCAACGGCAGTTACGACACTGTTTGGAAATCCCCTGAGATATTTGCTCTGGTTTGTTTTTGGAATGAACTTGAATAAATACGACAAAGTGGCTAAGAACTATCTTAATAGATTTAAATGGGGGGGGTACTGCTCCTTGCGGCGCTTTGGATCATTGGCTATTATGGACTAGAATACCTTCCACATTTGGTTTGGCTTGCAAAAGATTTATATTTGGCAAGTGTGGGAATTCTAATTGTGTGGGTGATTTGTGAATTAGTATCAGAACGATTGACAGATAAAGAAAAGCAACTGATCTCAAGACTTTCAGGGTATTCATTTGGTGTTTATTTATATGCTGAACCATTGAATTATTTATTTGTTGTGTTGTTTGTAAAATACTTTGGATTGAACTTCCTTGGTAATGAATGTGGAGCATGTTTTCTATGGGTATTAAGAATCATTGGAACTTCTTTGATTGCGGTTTTCATTGTTAAGTTATTAAAAAAGACTAATATGAAACTGACATTATATTGATGTGTTATCACATATTGACGTAGAGAAGAAATTTTATAAGATAAATAAGATGTGAATAATATTTGTCAGAAGTGGAGGAAAATAGTGAATCATAAAATTTTAAAGGCACTGGAATTTCATGCAAAAATGCCATACAGTGTCATAAATATTTTCAAAAGACAATCTCCTAACTTTGTTAATAGAGAAATGAAGGCGGCTTGTGTTGCAGCGGAGAGTAATACAGGTTGTTATGTTACATACCGTCTTCGCTCCAAAGCTATGACAGATATCCCGATTTTACCGCACTTGAGCTGTGATTTAGATAACAAAATAGCGATTGTGATGCAGGGACCATTGATGGTTGAGAATGACTTTACGCTTGAAACAGCAAAATTTTATAAAAGGTGTTATCCACAAGCATTAATTATTGTATCAACATGGAAAGACAGTGACTCAGAGACAATTGAAAAAATTAAGCAACAGAATGTTGTTGTTGTCCTGAGCGATTTGCCGGATAATTGTGGAAATCTGAATATTAACTATCAGACCGTGAATACTTTAGCTGGTGTAAAAAAGGCAAAAGAAATGGGTGCAGAATTTGTTTGTAAAACACGCACTGACCAGCGAATTTATCATACGGATACAATGAACTACTTAGCAAATCTGGTTAGGACATTTCCTGTAAATAATGAGGATTTTGTTGAGAAGCAAAAGGGACGTATCGTTACTATGTGTATGCCATATGGAGATTTGTTTTATCCATATTGCTTAGCAGACTTTCTATATTTTGGGTATATCGAAGATATAGAAGAACTTTTTTCTTTACCGCTAGACAAGCGGCAAAAAGGAGAATATGGAAACGGAAAAACTAGACGAAAAGTTGCAGAAGAAATGATTGCACCAGAAATTCAATTTTTGCGTGAGTACATCCGCCGCATGGGAGGAAATAATGAATGCACGGTGAAATCATACTGGCAGTTTACAAAAAATCATTTAGTGACGATTAATAAAGATGAAATAGGCCTGTTTTGGCCAAAGTATGAGGGGAGATACTCGGAGAATACTCAGAATGGCTCGTATTATTTAAATGAGGAGGAAAATGCCTTTCGTTGCTACAATTTTGACTTTATTCGATGGCTAAATCTTTATCAAGGTACCTTAAAATACGATCAAAAGTATGAAGAGTACGCTGAATTTATTTTATAAGGAGGAATTGGGATGACAGATAAAAAGGTCATTATTCCGGCTGCTAAAATTGTTCCTGAAGAACTTCAGAAACTGGGAAAGCTTCCCGGTATCATTTATCCAGTCAATCAGAAGATAACATTTGATTATTTATATGAGGAATATAAAGAGTATTGCTCTTCAATGGATATCATTTGCTTTGAAAAGGCAGATAAGGTACAAAGAAGGTTAAAAAACTATCTTGGAGAGAAAGTGAATATTAAGCTTCTCCCAGAACTAAGAGACTTAGGTCATACTATTTATTTTGCCTTAAAAGATGTTGTTGATACGGTCGTTATAAACTTTGCTGATACAATTGTGCTAGATAATGTTGCAGAAATCGAAGGAGATGCTTTTTTCTGCCAAGAGGACTATATGTCTGACACGTGGACATATTTTGATGAAAAAGATGGCAGGATTGTGCGGATTTATGATAAAGAACCTGTAAAGGAGGAAATAAGAAAAAAGCTATTTGTCGGAGTATTTCAATTTACTGATACTGCCTGCTTTAGAAAATGTTTGGAGAATGCTTTTAAACAAGATTCATTGCAGATTAGCACCTTCTATTATGCATTGCAAGAATATAGTAAAATGCATCCTATGCGATCAATTTTGACGAACAACTGGTTTGACATAGGACATGAGGATAAATACTATAATTCAAAACTTGAGGTACGTGCTAGAGAATTCAATCATATTACAATTGATAAAAACCGTGGCATACTAAAAAAGACTAGCGATGATAAAGATAAATTTATTGGCGAAATTAAATGGTATTTAAAGTTGCCGGCGGATGTTGAGTATGTCAGACCTAGAATTTTTGATTATTCGACATCGTATGTTAATCCATATGTTTCTATGGAATATTATGCATATCATACTGTCCATGAATTATTCCTCTATGGTGATTTGACATTACAGCAATGGATTGACATTTTTAATCGAATTCGTTTTGTATGTGATGATTTCAAACGCTACACAGTCCAAGATGCTAATATTCGCCAGGCACTGGAAGAAATGTACCTGACAAAAACTCTGCAGCGTTTTGAAAAGATGAAGAAAGATGAACGATTTTTAGCTTTCTTCGAGTCACCGATAACAGTGAATGGAAAGAAATATCAGCCTTTGGAGAAAATCATTGTAGCATTAGAAACGGCAATACCAGAGATGCTATATGATGTGGATACTTTTAATATTATTCACGGGGATTTGTGCTTCGCCAATATTATGGTGGACTCGAATTTCTCTTTTATTAAAGTGATTGATCCGCGCGGTAAATTCGGTACATATGATATTTACGGTGATTTCCGCTATGAACTCGCAAAATTGTTCCATAGTGTAGATGGAAAATATGATTTTATTATAAAAGATTTATTCGATCTTGATTATAATATCGAGACATCTTGCATTAATTATCGCATTCAAGATCGTAAGAGAGAATTTAATTTGTATAAAGTGTTCCTGGATACGTTTGCGGCAGAAATCGGCAATGATCTGAGAAAAGTCGAACTAATAGAAGCGTTGCTTTTCCTAAGCATGATTCCGCTTCATGGTGAGAGCATTAGACACCAAATGGTTATGCTTGGAACTGGGTTGGAAATTCTAAATAGAGTGGTTAATATACAGGTTGAAGGAGAAGAATGATGTTTGAAGAATATTCATTTGTTTTTGATATAGACGGAACATTGTGTCCAATAAAGAAAAAGGATGAAAAATATGAGGACCTAGTACCATACAAGGAAATGGTGGAGAAATTGAGATTTTACCATGATAATGGTGCTAGAATTGTTTTATTTACTTCTCGAAATATGAATTCCTACAATGGAAATATGGGTCTAATCAATAAAAATACTGCGAAAGTGCTGTCAGCGTGGTTAGACAAGTGGAACATTCCGTACGATGAAATTTTATATGGAAAACCGTGGCCAGGACATAAAGGATTCTATGTTGATGATCGGACTGTTCGTCCAGATGAGTTCCTAAATTGTTCAGTTGATGAGTTGAATGAAATTTGCAGTAAATCTAAATGCAAAGATTGAGAGGAAGAAGCTATATGGATATTATAATTACAATGGCTGGCTTGGGGAGTCGTTTTCGGAAAGTGGGATATAATTGCCCCAAATATATGATTGAAGCTAAAGGTAAGACGCTGTTTGATTGGTCAATGGATAGCTTGGTTGACTATAATAAGCATGTTGACAGATACGTGTTTGTTGTCAGAGCAGAAGATCACGCAGAGGAATTTATTAAGAAGCATTGTGCTGCATATGGAATTCATGATGTGAAAATTGTTGAATTGGATCATATGACAGATGGACAGGCAACGACTTGTATGCTGGCAATTCCTTATTGCGACCAGAATTCGTCTATTATGGTATATAATATTGATACTTATGTGGAACCCAATGAAATGAAATATGAGGATATTTCTGGAGATGGGCACATTCCGTGCTTCCATGCGGATGGAGACCATTGGAGTTTTGTGAAACTGAATTCGGAAGGAAAAGCTATAGAAGTACGAGAAAAGAAACGTATCTCTGATAATTGTACATTGGGTGCTTATTATTTCTCATCCGCTAAATTGTATAAGGAACTCTATGAGGAGTATTACGCAGATGAGAGTCGTTTAGAGAAAAATGAGAAGTATATTGCTCCTCTTTACAATTTTATGATTGAAAAAGGCATGCCTGTAACAATTAGCATTGTTGATGCAAAGAAGGTTCATGTCTTGGGAACCCCGGAAGAATTGCAAGTTTTTTTACAGGAGAACTAAGATGTTTGAAAAAGTAATGAAAGGAATTCAGCGACGATTAAAGGAAGCTAGAAGAGGATCGCAGCTTATTTGTTCAGATCTTCTTCAAAATTGGCTTGCAGCAGGAGTGGTATGTCCTATTAAACTCAGATCCATTTTGTATCGGCTGGCCGGAAATAAAATTGGAAAAATTGTTATCTTTCTCCAAGAATCTTTCTCGGTCCTGAATCGGGAAAATTGTCCGTTTGGGGGGAACATTCATTAATTATAATTGCTGTTTTGATTTAGGAGACGACATTGAAATTGGTGAAAATTGTAATATCGCAATGAATGTTCATTTTATTAATGGAACACATGAAATTGGCGAGGAAAATAGACGTGCAGCTCAAGGGATTACAAAACGTATTGTAGTTGGTGCTGGTTCTTGGATTGGTGCGGATACAATAATAATGCCTGGAGTAACTATTGGAAAGGGTGTAGTTATTGGGACAGGTTCTCTTGTAACAACCGATCTTGAAGACAATGCCATTTATTTTGGAAGACCAGCACGTCTCTATAAAAAGTTATAATATAACAATGAAGAAATGAGGATAGATGGATGCAACACACAGTAGAAACAATTAAAAATAAGTATTTGGGAATGTCCAAACCTGTTAAAGCAGCATTTTGGTTTACCGTGTGTAGCTTCTTACAGCGTGGTATTAGCATGATAGCGACCCCTATATTTACGCGGTTGCTTTCAACAGAAAATTATGGCTTGTATAGTACATATCTTTCGTGGGAAACTGTATTGATGATGCTTGTAACACTTAGTCTATATAAGGCTATGATGAATTTGTATGTCAAATACGAGAATCAAGAGATGGTGTTATCAGCAGTATGTGGATTAGAGTTGGTATTGTCTTTAACATGGCTGGTTATTGGAATTAGCTTTAGAAATTTGGCTGCAGAATGGTTGGGATTATCTCCTCAACTTGTCTGCTGCCTTTTTGCTAGTTTTATTTTCCAAGCTGTTGTTCAATGCTGGTCATTATATAAAAGATATATCTATGATTATAAAACTCTCGTGGCTGTTACATTGTTGTCCACAGTTGGATCGACCTTATTTGGAGTTGTTGCAGTAGTTTTTGTCAGTCCTACTGCAGAAGCGAGAGTTCTTTCGAACACGATTGTAATGGCATTGATAGGAATCGCACTGTATTATTCAGTGTTTAAAAAAGGAAAGAAATTCTATGATAAAAGAATTTGGTTGTTTTCATTAGGATTTTGTATTCCGCTGATGCCACACTATCTGTCGGAATTCGTTTTACAAAGTTCCGATAAGATTATGATTAACTATTTATGTGGTCCAAGTGATGTGGCTCTATATAGTATTGCGTATTCCGCAGGAAGTTTGATAAACCTTATTACAAATGCCGTTAACTCTACTTTCGCACCATACCAATATCAGAAATTAAAATCTGGTGAATATAAAGTTATGGCCAAGAGAGCGGATCAGGTACTATTTTTTGTTGCTGCAATGCTGGCCGGCATTATGCTTTTTAGTAGAGAGATTGTATTGATATTTGGTGGAATGAAGTATATTGAAAGCGTTGATGTGATTATTCCGATTTGTATCGGTGTTTACTTTAACTATATGTTCCAACTGTTTGCTAGAGTACAGGAATACTATGAAAGAAAATTAACAGTTGTTATTCCGTCAATCCTATGTGCAGTGCTTAATTTGATTTTGAATTATATTTTCATAAAACTATGTGGATATCAAGCAGCAGCCTACACTACTTTCTTTTGCTATGCATTGTTTTGTTTTATTCATTATATGTTCTACAAAAAGGTCTGTACAGAAATTTTGAATGGTACGCAGTTATACGATGTCAAAGGACTTCTTGCAATCTCAGTAGGTGTAATGTTTTCGGGTGTTGTTATTACATTCATTAACAGGTTGCTATGGCTAAAGTACACTATTCTGGTCGTGGTCCTTGTTGCACTCATTATTAATAGAAAGCGCGTTTTTAGCGCGTTAAAGTCTGTTCTTGGAAAGTAAGAGGAAGTAAAATGAAAACAGTAATAATGGCCGGATGGCGAGGAACTCGAATATCTTAATTGTCTCCCGAAATTCCGAAATATTATGGTTCTATCGAAGATATTCCTGCTCTAGAGCGAGAAAGCATTTCGTTAAGAGATTCGCGGATGTCATTATGACAGTTCCCCATTAGGAAAGCAAAATTATGAACGATTTAAAGGTGAAGCAAATTGGTCAGAAAAACAAATTAAGTGGAGAAAAAATAAAATGATATCAGCAAAAGAAGATATGAAAAATGCAATAACACTTGAAGAAAAAAGATATGATGGTAATAGTTTAATAGAAGATACTTACGAGAATTCAGAATTGGTGAATACTATAAAAACGGGGGAGGGTATGGAAATTTAGATATTTTAAAACTAGCACTTGCCATCCTTGTAATGTTAAGGCATATAGGTCAAAATTTCTTTAAAGATAATATGTTTTGGCGTATATATGTAATTAATACGATTAGTACAATTGGAGTTACTTCATTTTTTATAATATCAGGTTTTCTTTTATATAAAAAACCAGTCAATAAGGAAAGGCTCAAAAAACAGGTTTTTCGAATCTTAAAACTATACGGATGTTGGACTGTTGTTTATTTACCATTAATTTGTTATGAGTATTTGAAACATAGAGTAGATATTTCTTATGCGTTTGTAGAGTTTGCTCAGAGAGCGGTTTTTGATGGTACATATTACCATCTTTGGTATTTGCCATCGTTGATTGTTGCTATGTGTATCGTATATATAATGAGAAATAGACGATTCACTTTAATGGCGGTAACGATGGGACTAATGATTATTGGAATTCTTGCGAATACCTATGGATTAAGATTTCCAAAGATGTACTACACTATATTCCTTACTACACGAAATGGTTTGTTTATGGGGTCTTTTTTGGTCGCAATCGGAAAGTATTTTGCTGACTATGAAATTAAATTAAAAAATTATAAACACTGTAAACTGGTTTTATTGGTTGCAATCATGTTCTTGTATCTAGAAGGTGTTTTGGTAAGTAAATATGACAGTCAAATTACAATCAATATGACATTTAGCACGGTTATGGTTGCAGTTGTATTAGTGGGATTGATGATCAGTCAGTTACAAATGAATGTAAGCAAGACTGTAAGAAATGTAAGTACATTGATATACTTCATACATCCGTGGATTATTTTTCTAGTCGTTTTGTTGGAACATTTTGGGATTGTTTTAAACGCAAGCATTAAAGCAATTATTACTATGTTTATATCTGTTTTGGTGGCATTTGTCGTGGCGAAAATGACAAATATATTTAAAGTGTTAAATGAATTCATGTAATCTTAATGGGTTTGATTAGTAGATGGAGATTATAATTTATGAAAACAGTAATAATGGCCGGAGGGCGAGGAACTCGAATATCCGAATTGTTTCCTAATATTCCGAAGCCTTTGATTCAAATCGAAGGTGTTCCGGTTCTTGAACGGGAGATTATCTCGTTGAGAAATCAGGGATTTAAAGATATCATTATGACAGTTTCCCATATGGGAGACAAAATCATGAGCCGTTTTGGGGACGGTTCTAAGCTGGGTGTGTCAATCCAGTACTACAATGAAGTTACACCGCTCGGAAACGCCGGTGCGCTTTTTAAGCTGCGAGAGCAACTTGGGGATGAACCGTTCCTACTTTTGAATGCAGATGCCGTTTTTGATGTTGATTTCAACCGAATGGTTAGATTCCATCAGGAGCATGGTGGATTGGTGACATTGTTCACCCATCCGAATAACCATCCGTATGATAGCGGGCTCATTATTGCGGAAAAAGATATGTCGGTTCAATCCTGGCTGGCGAAGGAAGATATTCGCCCGACATATTATAAAAATAGAGTCAATGCAGGTTTGCATGTGATTGATCCTAAAGTCCTTGATATGGTATCGATTGATGCAGATAAAATCGGTACTGTGGATGAGATAACAGGAAAGACTGTAAAAGTTGATTTGGATCGTCAGCTTCTGAAACCGCTGGCGGGAACCGGTAAGATGTTCTGCTACGATTCGCCAGAGTATGTAAAGGATATGGGGACACCAGATCGCTTCCATCAGGTGGAAGAGGATTTCAAAGCAGGAAGAGTATCGGCTAAAAATCTTTCAAACAAGCAGAAAGCTGTGTTCCTCGATCGGGATGGTACGATCAACAAATATGTTGGTTTCCTTAGAAACATTAATGACCTTGAGTTGATTGATGGCGTGGCAGAGGCAATCAAGAAAATCAATGCGTCCGGTTATCTTGCAATTGTAGTCACAAATCAGCCTGTTATTGCTAGAGGAGAGGTGACGTTCCAAGAACTGGAAGAGATCCATAATAAGATGGAAACAGAACTCGGCTTGCAGGGAGCTTACCTTGATGCAATTTATTATTGCCCTCATCATCCACACAAGGGATATAAAGGTGAAGTCCCAGAATTGAAGATTGAATGCGATTGTCGTAAACCGAAGCCGGGAATGTTGCTAAAGGCGGCGGATGATTATAATATTGATCTGAGCCAGAGCTATATGATTGGCGATGGTGAGAATGATATTAAAGCTGGATTGGCGGCTGGATGCAAAACAATTCTGGTTAATGGAGCCGGAACAGATGCCAAGAATGAAGATTTTGGACAAAGCAATACGATGAGCTCGGTGCTAGAATTTACAAAGAAATATCTTAAATGAAATGTGAAATAGTTCAGATGCTAAGGTAGAGGACATAAAAATGGGAAAGTATTTTGGAACAGATGGCTTCCGTGGTGAAGCCGGAATTACATTAACCGCAGATCATGCCTATAAGGTTGGTCGTTTCTTGGGATGGTATTATAATGCTCTCCGTGAGCGAAATGGTGACACCAACCCTGCTCGTATCGTTATCGGTAAGGATACTCGTCGCAGCTCGTATATGTTTGAGTATAGCTTGGTTGCTGGTCTGACTGCTTCTGGTGCAGATGCTTATCTGCTCCATGTCACTACGACCCCGTCTGTGGCGTACATCGCTCGTGTGGATGACTTTGACTGCGGCATTATGATCTCCGCCAGTCACAATCCGTACTACGATAACGGCATTAAGCTGATTGACTGCTACGGCGAGAAGATGCCGGAGGAGACTCTGCTGCTGGTGGAGGATTACATTGACGGCAAGCTCCATGTGTTCGATAAAGACTGGCCTGAACTGCCTTTTGCTCATCGTGAGCATATCGGCTGTACTGTGGACTATGTGGCAGGCCGCAACCGCTACATGGGCTACCTGATCTCTCTGGGCATCTATTCCTTCAAGGGTGTGAAGGTTGGTCTGGACTGCGCCAACGGCAGTTCTTGGAACATCGCTAAGAGCGTTTTCGATGCTCTGGGTGCTGACACCTACGTCATCAATAATAAGCCGAATGGCACAAACATCAACAACAACGCCGGTTCTACCCACATTGAGGGTCTTCAGAAGTTTGTTGTGGAGAAGGGCTTGGATGTTGGCTTTGCCTACGATGGCGACGCTGACCGCTGTTTGTGTGTGGACGAGAAGGGCAATGTTATCACCGGTGACCACATTCTGTACATCTACGGTTGCTATATGAAGGAACGTGGTAAGCTGTTAAATAATACGGTTGTCACCACGGTTATGTCCAACTTTGGTCTCTACAAGGCTTTCGATGAGCAGGGCATTGGCTACGCTAAAACGGTTGTAGGCGACAAATATGTCTATGAGTATATGGCAAAGAATGGCTGCCGTATCGGTGGTGAGCAAAGCGGCCATATCATCTTCTCCAAGTATGCGAGCACTGGTGATGGCATTCTGACCAGCCTGAAAATGATGGAAGTCATGTTGGCTAAGAAGAAGCCGATGAGTGAGCTGGCAGCACCGCTGAAGATTTATCCGCAGGTGTTGGAAAATGTCCGTGTGACCGATAAGAAGGCTGCACAGAATGATCCGGTTGTTCAGGAAGCTGTGTCTAAGGTTGCTGAAGCACTGGGCGATACTGGTCGTATTCTGGTGCGTGAATCCGGTACTGAACCGGTGGTGCGTGTCATGGTGGAAGCACCTGACCACGATACTTGCCAGAAGTATGTTGATGAAGTGGTCAATGTAATCTGCGAAAAGGGGTATGAGGCATAAAGTCAATGACGACTCTGGCAGTTCCCAGAGTCGTTTTGCATAAAAGGGAAAGGATAATAGATTAAATAACGGGAGGGATAAACCTATGTGTGGAATCGTTGGTTTTACAGGAAATCGACAAGCAGCACCAATCCTGCTGGATGGTCTGTCAAAACTAGAATATAGAGGATATGACTCGGCCGGACTGGCTGTCCGTGACGGAGAAAATCTGGCACAGGTCGTGAAAGCGAAGGGGCGCCTGTCCAATCTGATCGAGAAAACAGATGGCGGCAAGGCATTGAAAGGAACCTGTGGTATTGGTCATACTCGTTGGGCGACCCACGGTGAGCCGAGCCAAACCAATGCACATCCGCATGTTTCAGGTAACTGTACCCGTTCTGGTTCTGGTACAGTGGAGTCTGAGGTCGTTGGTGTACATAACGGCATCATTGAAAACTATACTGAGCTGAAAGAAAAGCTGCTGAAGCATGGCTATACGTTCTACAGCCAGACGGACACTGAAGTAGTCATCAAGCTGGTGGACTATTATTATAAAAAGTACAATCTTGGTCCTATTGATGCCATCGCTAAGACGATGGTGCGTGTTTGTGGTTCCTACGCTCTTGAGCTGATGTTCCGGGATTATCCGAGCGAGATCTGGGTGGCACGTAAGGATAGCCCGATGATCATCGGCATTGCGGATGGTGAGACCTATGTGGCTTCGGATGTCCCGGCAATTCTGAAATACACTCGCAACGTGTATTACATTGGCAACCTTGAGTTCGCAAAGCTGACTCCGGGTGAAGCTCATTTCTATGACTTGAACGGTGATGAAATTGAGAAGCAGACCACCGAGATCAAGTGGGATGCAGAAGCAGCTGAAAAAGGCGGCTTTGAGCATTTCATGATGAAAGAGATCCGTGAGCAGCCGAAAGCTGTCCAGGATACCCTTAATTCTGTGATTAAGGACGGAGCTATCGAACTGTCCGGCGTGGAAATCACTGAAGACGAGATTAAGAACGTTGAGCAGATCTATATTGTTGCCTGTGGCTCTGCATGGCATGTGGGCATGGCTGCTCAGTATGTACTGGAAGATATGGCCGATATTCCGGTGCGTGTGGAACTTGCATCTGAGTTCCGCTATCGTAAGATGCCGCTCAATCAGAAGGCACTGGTGATCGTTGTCAGCCAGTCTGGTGAGACAGCAGATACACTGGCGGCACTGCGTCTGGCAAAAGAAAAAGGCATAACCACAATGGCAATCGTCAATGTGGTAGGCAGCAGTATTGCCCGTGAAGCGGACAAAGTGTTTTACACCCTTGCCGGTCCAGAAATCTCTGTTGCAACGACCAAGGCATACAGCGCACAGCTGGCAGCCATGTACTGTCTGGCGGTTCGGTTTGCAAAGGTTAGAGAAAAAATCACTGAAGAACAGTACAGCTACTATATTTCTGAACTGTTGACTCTCCCGGAAAAGATGCAGAAAACTTTGGAAGATAAAGAGCGCATTCAGTGGTTTGCAGCAAAGTATGCCAATGCACACGACGTGTTCTTCGTAGGTCGTGGCATTGACTATGCTGTCTGCTTGGAAGGTAGTTTGAAACTGAAAGAAATCAGCTACATTCACTCGGAGGCATATGCAGCTGGCGAACTGAAGCACGGAACTATTAGTCTGATTGAGCAGGGAACGCTGGTCATCGGCGTGCTGACCCAAAGCGAACTCTACGAAAAGACTATCAGCAATATGTTGGAGTGCAAGAGCCGTGGTGCCTATCTGATGGGGCTCACTACTTATGGCAAGTATGAAATCGAAGATCAGGTAAACTTCACAGTTTATGTTCCAAAGATGGACGAGCACTTTGTTGGTAGCCTGGCAGTGATTCCGTTGCAGCTACTCGGCTACTATGTGTCTGTAGCCAAGGGCCTGGATGTGGATAAGCCAAGAAATCTGGCTAAGAGTGTGACAGTAGAATAAAAGTTAGTAAGAGGAAGAAGTTATGAAAACAACGTTACTTATCATGGCAGCCGGTATCGGTAGCCGTTTTGGAACAGGAATCAAACAGTTGGAGCCAGTGGATGATGCTGGACATATCATTATGGATTACTCAATCTATGATGCGATTGAGGCAGGTTTCAACCATGTAGTGTTTATCATCCGCAAGGATATCGAGAAGGAATTCAAAGAGGTCATCGGTGATCGCATTGCCTCCATTTGCTCTTCTCATAATGTAACTGTTGACTATGCTTTCCAGGATATTAACGATATCCCGGGAACTTTGCCGGAAGGTCGTACAAAACCTTGGGGAACCGGTCAGGCTGTGCTTGCTGCAAAGAAGGTTCTTGATACACCGTTCATTGTGATCAATGCAGATGATTACTACGGCAAGGAGGGTTTTAAGGCTGTCCATGAGTATCTGGTGAATGGCGGAAAGTCCTGTATGGCTGGCTTCGTGCAGAAGAATACTCTGTCCGATAATGGCGGTGTAACCCGTGGTGTTTGCAAGATGGACGACCAGAACAATTTGACAGAGGTTGTGGAAACCAAGAATATTGTGAAGACCGCAACTGGAGCAGAAGCAGACGGAAAAGTGATTGATGTTGATTCTCTGGTATCCATGAATATGTGGGGATTAACTCCTGATTTTTTGGACATGCTGGAGAAAGGTTTCAAAGAATTCTTCGAGAAAGAAGTTCCGGGCAATCCTTTGAAAGCTGAGTATCTGATCCCAATCTTCATCGGTGAACTGCTGGAGCAGGGCAAGATGTCTGTGAAGGTTCTGAAAACGAACGATACCTGGTATGGTATGACCTATCATGAGGATGTCGCAGTTGTAAAGGACAGCTTCAAAAAGATGCTAGAAAACGGCGTGTACAAGGCTGACCTGTTCAGTGATCTCTAAACAATGATGAAAGAAACTATTGATTTACTCGGGAAGATTCTCACAAATATCCTGACTGCGCTCTATGAGCCGTTTGGCTTTTCGCTTCTTCTTTCCTTTTTGGCCATGTTTTTCTATTTGTATGCGTATGAGCCAATACATGCTGGTAAAGGTTGGAAAAATGCTATAGTAACGTGGTATCAGAAGTTCAAAGAGAGCATGTTCTTCCGAAAGTTGTTTTTATTGACTTTCGTGATTTCGATGATCTTGTTCAGAACGCTGTTGAATCGGAACCTGTGGATGAATCCGTTATCCAAGGTCATGGGTGGCTGGGGTATCTGGGAGATAGAAAATGGCGAACAGAAGCTGACAACCGAGTGTATTGAAAACGTGATTATGATGGTGTCATTTTCGGCGGTAGTGATGTGGACGTTCGGAGAGAAGATAGGAAACGGCTGGAAGAAGAGCCTATGGCAAAGTGGGAAGATAGCATTTATTTTTTCTGTAAGCATTGAGATGCTGCAATTATTGCTTCGCTTGGGTACATTCCAGCTATCAGACATCTTCTATAACACAG